>Ga0194133_10006059_pt1 | contig 15087 bp, 10 predicted proteins | sample TA2KigOf40mmetaG_FD_155448 | JGI IMG/M metagenome (GOLD analysis project Ga0194133, IMG submission 155448) | Freshwater microbial communities from Lake Tanganyika, Tanzania - TA2015055 Kigoma Offshore 40m | ecosystem: Environmental > Aquatic > Freshwater > Lake | place: Tanzania: Lake...
CCACTTTGGTGATCACGTCGCCTTTGAGGATACCCGCTTCTTCGGCAGCCGAGTTCGGCATGAAATCGGCTACATACGCCCCACTAATGACCTTGAGATCCTCGCTTTCGACCAAGGCCGCATCCACATCCCTGATTTGGATACCCAGGAAACCACGCTGCACCGTTCCGTGAACCTTGAGGTCTTCCACCACTTTGGTCACCAAATTGGCAGGAATCGCAAAGGCATACCCTTGGTAAGCTCCGGTGCTGGATGCGATGGCCGTATTGATCCCGACCAATTCCCCTTGGACATTGACCAAAGCACCACCACTATTCCCTGGATTGACCGCGGCATCCGTTTGGATGAATGCTTCCAGGCTGCTGCCTCCACCCAAAATGTTAATGTTACGGGCTTTGGCCGAAACGATCCCTGCGGTGACCGTGGAATTCAAATTAAACGGGTTGCCAACAGCCAAAACCCATTCCCCGATCTGGAGTTTGTCTGAATTCCCGATTTTGACAAAGGGCAAATCGTTGGCTTCGATTTTGACAACGGCCAGGTCAGAACTTGGGTCCTGACCAATCACCTTGCCGTTGAAACTCCGTTTGTCGTTTAGGATGACTTCGATTTCATCCGCTTCTTTGATGACATGGTTGTTGGTGACGATGTACCCGTCTGCGCTGAGAATTACGCCGGAACCGGAGCCCATTTGAGGCCCCTTTGGCATCATGTCCGGTCCGTTGAAAAAGTCCCGAAACATATCCATTCCCGGAGGAATATCTCCTTTGAAAGCTCCTTGAGCACTGCCTTTGGTTTTGATGTGTACGACACAAGGTGTCACCATGGCCGCTGTGGTTACAAAATTGGGATGTTCCACAATATGCTCGGGGAAGGCCGTCAAAGTGACAGGTGCAGAGCCCCAATTGGCTGGATGCAAGGCAGGCCTTTTTTGGAGGCCGTATACGATCCAAGCCCCTAGCAAGCTTCCCAAAAATGCGATGAGCACTGTAGCTCCGTATTGGCGAAATTTTGACATAGTATTGTTTTTGGTTTAACCGAATTACCCAATAAATGTTCAAAAATCGTGCCAAAAACTGGGAATCGCTGATTGAACGTTCCCTTGGCTCCGTTAGTATGTTTGCCAATGCGGAGACTTCCCGGCTGATACGATATGCAATTTGAATTCTATAAATACCAAGCCTGCGGTAATGATTTTGTGTTGGTGGATTTGCGATCTCCATCCGCTAATTGGGCGAGCCAAGCCACTGATTCACGGTTTTGGCAAAATGAAACGGCCATGCGCTTATGCTGCGACCGAAGATTTGGAATAGGAGCAGATGGAATCTTGGTTTTAATGCCCGCACAAACGTCGGCTACCGCTAACCCAGATTTTGATTCCACGGCGGCTTTTCACCTTCATTATCTAAATGCGGATGGCAAAGAGGGCTCTTTGTGCGGCAACGGTTCGCGATGTGCCGCTGCTCATGCTTTTCGCAAAGGGTATTTTGAGGGCAATAGCGGAACCTTTACCGCCAGCGATGGTGTGCATCAGGTGGTTCAGATGGAGGACGGTTCGATTGGCTTGGGAATGCAAGCGCCGAAGGATAGGAGGGTCTTGGAATTGGGTACCTTTATCAATACGGGTTCACCGCATTTGGTGGTGCCGGTTCGGGATTTGGTGAACTATCCTGTGGAGCGTGAGGGCAGGGCCCTCCGGGAGCATTCTTTGTTCTTACCCGGGGGTACTAACGTCAATTTTATGGAGGTGATCGACCTTAATCATTTGAAAATTAGGACTTATGAGCGTGGTGTAGAAGCAGAGACGCTGAGTTGTGGGACGGGGGCTGTGGCCTGCGCAATATTGCATGTGCAACAAAATTCAGCCGAATTCATGGACACCTTTGCAGTAATAAATTTGCAATTCCGTGGAGGACAGATGACCGTAAGTGCCCATGTTGATTCAACTGGTTCCATGCAGCAAATTCAACTTATAGGTCCAGCATATTGTGCCTTCAAAGGCCTTTGGATGGGTTATTCAGGCAAAACCTACCTTTGGTGATTGATTTTTATTCAATAATCCAAATCCCCAAGACCAACACATAATATTGACTTCGATTAAGCACAAAGCATGACTTTAATAGCATCTGTATCGGGAATTCGCGGTACCATAGGTGGTCAACCCGGTACGAATTTGACGCCTCACGATATGGTATCCTTCGTCAATGCCTATGCGGCCTTGTTGCTGGAACAGGGGCATGGTCGCACGGTGGTGGTTGGTCGAGACGCCCGCATTTCGGGTGATATGGTGAGCCGCTTGGTCTGCGGCACCTTGATGGCTTGCGGTTTGGATGTGATTGATTTAGGGTTGACCACCACACCAACCCTCGAAATGCAGGTGCCTCGTGTGGGGGCTGCGGGTGGTATAGTTTTGACGGCCTCCCATAACCCTGAGGAATGGAATGCTTTGAAATTATTGGATCATCAAGGTTGCTTTATTGGTTCCGAACAGGGTGCTGCTCTTCTCCAAAAGGTCCAAAAAGGTGAACCCATACCCTACGCCACCGTGCACAATTTGGGGCAATACCATCAGGATGATTCTGCGTTGGAGGCTCATATTCAAGACATTTTGGCATTACCCTTGGTGAATCGACAAGCCATTGCCGCCGCCGGGTTGCATGTGGTGGTGGATGGGATCAATTCGTCGGGGGCTGTGGCGGTTCCCGCCCTATTAACCCAATTAGGGGTCCATCGAATTGAGGTATTGAATGACGAGCCCAACGGTCGTTTTGCACATAACCCGGAGCCGCTTCGGGAGCATTTGGATGAGATTTGCACGGAGGTGGTGTCCCGTCAAGCCCATATGGGCATTGTGGTGGACCCCGATGTGGATCGGCTCGCCTTTGTTATGGAGAACGGGGAATTGTTTGGGGAGGAATATACCCTTGTTGCTGTGGCGGACTATGTCATGAGTCAAAAACCTGGACCTGCGGTTTCGAATTTGAGCTCATCCAGGGCCTTAAGCGATGTTTGCGCTCGGTATAAACAGCCGTATCATGCCTCTCCTGTTGGCGAGGTGCATGTGGTCAAGGCGATGCGTGCCTCCGGTGCTGTGATTGGCGGGGAAGGGAATGGAGGCATTATCCTACCCGATCTGCATTACGGAAGGGACGCTTTGGTGGGGATTGCCTTGTTTCTCACGCATTATGTGGAACAAGGTCTGACCATGAGCCAATGGAGGTCCACCTACCCGGCCTACGCCATGGCCAAAGAAAAGGTAACCTTCGATCCTCAAGCAGACCCTGAATTGCTCTTAAAGCGTTTGGCCGATGCCTTTCCGAATGCGGTAAAGAATTGGTCCGATGGACTCAAACTTGATTTGGAAGAGGGTTGGTTGCATGTGCGCAAATCCAATACCGAACCCATATTGCGCATTTATTCCGAGGCAGGTCATGAGCATGCCGCCGCTGAACTTGCCGACAAGGCCCGTCAAATCCTTGGATCATGACAACCGACCTTCCCCGCATCTACCTGGATAATTCTGCCACCACCCCTATACACCCGGAGGTGGCTTCGGCTATGTCTGAGCTCCTGATTCGATGTTACGGAAATCCTTCCTCTATACATTTTCTGGGAAGAGAATCACGCATCATCATCGAAAAGGCCCGCAAAAGCATGGCCCAGGCTCTTGGCTGTTCGCCTTCGGAGATTTTCTTTACCTCGGGCGGAACCGAGTCGGATAACATGGCTTGCCGTTGTGCGGTCGAAAATTTAGGTATTCGTCGTATCATATCTTCTTCGCTGGAGCATCATGCCATTACCCATGTCCTGGAACAGCTACATAAAGTACATGACACCGAAATCTGTTGGTTGCCCAACGACGCCCAAGGCATTTTGGATTTGAACCAACTCCAGCAATTGCTGAAGGAATCCAGGGATATGGAAATCCCAACCTTGGTCACCCTGATGCACGGTAACAACGAAATCGGTAATATGCTGGAAATCGAGAAGGTCGCTGCCCTGTGCAAAGACCATAACGCGCTTTTTCATTCCGATATGGTCCAAACCGTTGGTCATTATCCTTTGAATTTCACGGAGATGGGTTTGGATATGGCCAGCGGATCTGCCCATAAATTTTATGGACCCAAAGGGGTAGGGTTTATTTATATCCGCGGTGGCCTATCGTTAGGCGCTATGTTGGCAGGCGGATCTCAAGAAAGAAATATGCGTGGTGGTACCGAAAATTTACCGGGAATCGCAGGGATGAGTTTGGCCTTGGAATTGTCGGTATCGAGCATGGATCAGCGGCGTGAACGCATTTTGCGATTGAAGAATAGGCTCAAGGAGGGAATTGTGGAGGCCATCCCCGGGGTAACCTTCAACGGCAACATCAACGGACCCACCATGTACCAAGTGTTAAGTGTGTCGTTTCCGCCCCATCCCAAAGGTGAAATGTTGCTCTTTCATTTGGATATCGAAGGGATTTGTGCATCGGGGGGAAGCGCTTGCAGCTCAGGGGCGGAATCGAGATCCCATGTGCTTAATGGAATTGGAATGCCGAACGATCGTACGGCGGTCCGATTTTCGCTGGGTTCCCACAACACCGAAGAAGAAATCGATCGAACCCTCCACGTTTTGCGTAAAATTCTACTGGACGCTTCGTAGAAAAGACAGGGTGTCCACAGCATCCGCATACCGGTCTATTTCAGGGTATTGGCATTGACCAAATTGGACCGCTTGGGTACACCAGGTATTCCATTGCTCCACCTCAAATTGATTTTTGAAGGAGGGTCGTTGTCCCCACTCAGTAACGAGTTGATTGCCTGACCAGCATTGCGTTACGGGTATCGCCTCCAAGACCTGGCGGGCCAAATCTTGTTCCGATTGGTAATATTCAAAGTGTAACACGGCAAGGGGAGACGAGATGGTTGGGTTTTCCACCAAGATCACCGAGCTGTTGTGGGTGAATTGCTTTCGATTCAGCATATGCAAGGCCAGCTGATAATCTAAATTGTTTCGATAACGATGGTTGTGGCCCTCCCAAGGGTAATGTTGCAGACCATCCAAAATATGTTGCGGTGACATGCCCTCCGGGACCAATAGTTTGGAAACGTTTCGGCAACCCTTGCCGTAATAGAGAAAAATATCTTGACTCAAACCGATCCAATCTTCTGTTTTTTCCTTGCCATCCAAGATGGCGATGGAGTTTCGGTGGGATCGGAACAGGTGTGGAATTTGTCCAAAATACTGTTCAAAATAAGGTAGGGAAGAAGCTGAACCCGTAGCGATAAGGGCATCCACGCGGTTGAGTTTATCCACCATCGCGAAGCGATTGCTCCATTTAGGTTGTAAGGCCAGCAACCCTTGGATCGCCCAGGATACGAGTCCTGCATCATCGGAGGATGGCTTAACAAGGGCCGTATGTCCGGCGATCAAGGTGCAGAGGACATCATGCAAACCTGCCAAAGGAATATTGCCGGGGAGGATAAGCCCTACATTTCGAGGCGGCCTTTGGAGGGAGAGGGCATCCTTGTCATGGGCAAGCCAACGTTCCAGGGAACGGGGGTCCAAGGCCATGGACCATGCCTTCAAGGCTTGCCTTAGCATTTCGGGCTCGAACCAAGGGTTTTGAACGGCCACCGACGAGGACCATTCCGACCAATCATCGCGATCGCAGGTCGAACCCAACCATTGACCCCATCGATGTAGCAGATGGACGAGACTCACGGTGCTGGGGTTTGACGGCATAGGAGGGTCTTTGTTGTAAATTTGTCCCGCAAAATAGGATTGAATGGCCATCATGATTACCGACCAATGCATCAATTGCGGTGCATGCGAACCGGAATGTCCCAACAACGCCATCTACGAGGGCGGTATCTCGTGGAAATATGCAGAGGGTACCCAGCTTCGTGAGTTGGTCCAGCGAGCAGACGGGTCCTTGGTGCATGCCCAAGATCCCATGACACCGGTGAGCGATGATGTCTATTTTATCGTACCCGACAAGTGCACCGAATGCGAGGGTTTTCATGAAGAGCCTCAATGTGCCGCAGTATGCCCGGTCGATTGCTGTGTACCTGACCCCGATCACGTGGAATCCAAGGCCACCTTGCTGGAAAGGAAGGAATACCTCCACGGATCATAACACTGAATTTCATTTGTTTATCCTCTGAAATTATACCATCCCCTTGAATCAAGTTTCTTCACGGTCTCCTAAAATAAAAGTTGGGATTCTATTCGGTGGAAATTCCCGCGAAAGGGAAGTTTCTTTTGCGGGAGGTCGGACGGTATACGATTTGCTGAACAAAAGCATTTTTGAAGCGGTACCAATTTTTGTGGATTCTTTCGGGCAATTGGTGGAATTGGACTGGCCCTTCCTGTACAAAGGAAGTATTCGCGACTTTTATCCATCCAGCCTTGCGATCCACCACCAGCCCTGGGCTTCGCTCTTTGAATCATCCAACGAAGGGTCTTCCAGGGGCTGGATGCCCTATGCCGAACAGCACGAAGAGGCTCACCTTCATGCAGAGGATTGGAGAAAGGCCATTGGGAAACCTTTAGCCTGGGAGGACTTATCCAGTCGAATTGATTTGGTCTTTATGGCCTTGCATGGAAGAAACGGTGAAGACGGTCGGGTGCAATCGATTCTGGATTTTTGGGAAATACCCTACACGGGCTGTGGGCCTCGAGCGGCTGCATGGGCCATGAACAAAGTCGCACAGCGTCACGACATGCAGGTTGCAGGTTGGGATGTTCCAAGATTTTTGTCCATACCCAGAGCAGATTGGGTGGGGGAGAATAACTCCGCAAGGGAACAATGGGTTGGGAAGATCATGACACAATTTCCAAACGGTTGCGTGGTCAAGGCGGCCAACCAAGGGAGCAGTATTGGTCTGACCTTGTTGCGAAACGTGGATGCCTTGGCCCTTGAAGAGGCTGTCGACAAAGCCTTTTTCACGGCCATGATCCGCAAGGCGGAATATCAGGAGGCTGGAGAAACGGCCTTGGATCGTTTGGCCGATTTTCGAACGGGTATCGGATTTCCTTTGAGGGATAGAACCTCCGGGGTGGTTTGGTTCTCGGCCACGGCTTGGGAACATTGGTTTCTCCATGAATTCACAGGCGATGCTTGCGAGTTGGAATCCTTGGATTCAGAAACCGATGTTTTGATTGAAGAAATCATTGTTGGCAAAGAATTCTCTTGCATTGTTTTGGAAAAATCAGACGCCACAGTGTCTGCCTTACCGCCCACAGAAATCACTTCTTCCCAAGAATTTTACGATTACCGCTCCAAATATCTTCCCGGCCTAGCACGCAAAAAAACACCGATTGATTTGCCGGATGAACAAATTCATCAAATCCGTGGGGCTTGTGAGCAATTGTTCAAAGACTTTGATTTCTCGGTCTATGCGCGCATTGACGGTTTTGTGACCACCACAGGTCGTATTTATTTGAACGATCCCAACACCACATCGGGGATGATGCCTTCATCCTTCTTTTTTCAACAGGCGGCAGAAATTGGCCTAAGCCCTTCCGCTTTTCTAACCTACATCATCAGTGCCTCCCTTAACGCAAGGATCCAAGCGAACCCAACCTCCATACGTTGCGTCAAACTCGCCGAACAGCTTCGTGAATCTCTTCATCAGGCGATGCAAGGTCAAGGAAATCGCAAGCGAATTGGGGTGCTTATGGGAGGATACTCCTCAGAAAGGCATATTTCGGTGGAGTCAGGGCGGAATATCTACGAAAAAATTTCATCGACCGAGGGTTACGAACCCATATCCCTGTTTCTGAGCGGTAACGCCCAGCAATGGGATCTCCATGAATTGCCCATGCATCTTCATCTGAAGGATCATGCAGACGATATTATGGCTGGCATTCATGAAGTTTCCAGGCCAAGGGTGATTGGGCAAATTCGCAACGATTTCAAGGAAATTCTGGAGACCTTCGCGCCCAATGCCTTGGAATTCGCAAGGCCCGTGGCATGGGAGGATTTGGCGAATCAAGTTGATTTTGTGTTTATTGCATTGCATGGTCGACCTGGCGAAGACGGGGCCTTGCAAGAACGATTGGATACCCTCGGTTTACCCTACAACGGATCGGGGGTCCAAAGCAGTTCCCTCACCATCGATAAGTTTCTAACCGGTGAATTGCTTCGTGCATCGGGCCTGCAAGTGGCCGAACAGCGCCGAATAACATCGGATGATTGGCATAAGGGATTTGACGAATCTTTCCTTAAAGCAGAAGGACGTTGGCCCATGATTGCCAAACCACTTGACGATGGCTGTTCCACCGCGGTCTTTCGTTTGACATGCCGGGAAGAATTGGAAGCCTATGCACAATTGACTTTCCGCGAAGATGATCAGTGGCCCTTGGAAGCGGCTACCTTGCTGAAGGTTCCCGGATCGGATGGGTTTAACCGTTCGAAGGCATTCTTGCTCGAGGAGTTTATATCGGGACGGGAAAACGAGTATTTCTTGGAAATCACTGGCGCCATGTTGGTTGCCTCCAAACCCGGAGGTCATCGGGATTACGAAGTCTTTGAGCCCTCCGAAAGCATTGCCGGCGAGGGAATCCTTAGCCTCGAAGAAAAGTTCCTGGCAGGACAAGGCACCAACATCACCCCAGCTCGCTTCGCGGAGGATCCTTTAGAACAACAAAGGATCATGGGTAGGGTGCAGGATACGCTTCGTAAGGCGGCCGAAGTAGCCGGTGTGGAAGGCTACTGCAGGATAGACGCCTTTGTAGGAATTCCCAAAGCAGGAGATATTCGTGTAGTGATCATCGAGATCAACTCCTTGCCGGGCATGACACCGGCCACTTGCATTTACCATCAGGCTGCACTCGCAGGGTATACCCCCCATCAATTTATTGAGCGTATAATCGCGCTAGGATTTGAAAGAAAACGAAACCCATGATGTCGCCTGTTCGCAAATTTTGGATACAATTCCTGGGCCTTAACTTGTTGTTGGTCCTTGGTATCTTAGGGGCATTGAACATGTACACCTCCCACGGTGAGGAAATAGAGGTTCCCTCTTTGTTGGGCAAATCGCCGGAAGAAGCCGAATCTCTTCTAAGGGCCTTGGACTTGGAAGCTGTGGTAACAGATTCCCAATTTACCGAAGGTTTCGACCCCTCAGCCGTGGTGGCGACAGACCCTTCGTCCGGAGTTTTGGTCAAAAAAGGTCGGAGGGTGTATCTGACCCTCAATTTGGCAGACTTGCCCATGGTGGCCCTTCCCCAGTTGACGGACTTGTCCTTGCGTAAAGCCACGCTTGATTTGCAAAACAAAGGATTCAAGGTTGGGCAACTGCTGTACCAGCCCGATATAGCGCATAATGTCGTGCTGGAGGGTAGGCGCAATGGCCTAAGCGTGGCTGCCGGCACCCCGCTAGCTCGTGGAACTGCCATTGATTTGGTTATTGGCATGGGCAATATGGATTCTTTGGTGGAGGTTCCTTCCCTGACCGGACTTACCTTGGACGAAGCTCGGATTTTTCTTGCTGAGTCGGCCTTGTCCTTGGGTTTCGTCAACTACTTGGGTGAGGTATCCGACAGCTCCAAGGCCCTTATCGTTCGCCAACGTCCCATGCCCGGAGGCAATAAGGGGATGATCAAGGCGTTGGAATTTGTGGACTTATGGTTGGCCGATTGATTCGCTGTCTTGGACTTGTTGGGCTCTTGTCGTTGGCAAGTTGGGTCAAGGTTATGGCCCAGGAGGGTATTTACCCTATTCGGCTTAACCCCATTCTTCGGGACCATCCTGCCCCAAGTGCAGCGGGTCCGTTTGTCAGGACTCAGCGAACCACCGACACCTTGGCTTTGCCCTTCGTGGATGACTTCTCCTATTCAGGATATTTTCCTGACCCTCAGCGCTGGGCTGATCGTCATGTTTTTCGTAACAACGATATGGCGATTCGACCTCCTGGTCAAGGATTTGTGACCTTTGATGGGTTGGATTCTATGGGTAGGCCTTACGACAACAGTTCTTTGTCCGCCTCGGGGCGAGCGGATTTTTTGACCTCGAGGCCTCTGCGCCTCGGAGGGTATGCCGCTGTTGATTCGTTGTTTTTGACTTTTGCGTATCAACCGGCCGGTTGGTCCGAAAGCCCTGAGCCCACCGACTCGTTGATTTTGGAATTTCAGTCCAACAGCGGGTCTTGGAACAGGGTGTGGCATGCGAGTGGTTCCTCGGTTCAACCATTTCGCTTTGCGGTGATTGGCCTAAGCGATCCGCAGTACCTCTACGATGGAATGCGTATGCGATGGGTCAATTACGGGTCACTTACTGGTTTGGTGGATTGCTGGCATTTGGATTACGTCTTCCTCGACGTTGGCAGATCAAGTTCGGATACCCTCTTTGATGATCTTGCTTTGGTGCAAACCAACGCAACGTATTTACGACCTTACCGCAGCATGCCGCTCAATCAATTTATGGAGGATACTTCCAGGTTCTTGAACCCAACCCACGGTGTATCGGTGGTGAACAACGGGAGTTCAGTGACCTACGATCGTTCTTACCGGGTCTTTGCCCAAAACGCTTTCGTTCCGTTGATCAACAGCAGTCCCTTGCCTTCTTTAACCCTGGGTACCTTAAGCAGTTCGGGATTGATTTTTCAGCGTTTTGCCGTTCCAACAAGCAGTGCGGATAGTCTGACCCTTCGAATTGAATACGTGGTGCAGGCCACTGTTGACAACCTACCTCGTAACGATACCTTGAACGAGAGCGTCAAACTGTGGAATGAGTTTGCTTACGATGATGGAACAGCCGAAACCGGCTACGGAATTAACGTGGTTGCCGGTTCTTGTGCGAATAAATTTTGGTTATCCAAACCCGATACCCTAAGGGGTGTTTGGATGTACTTCACCCAAGCTGCGGCCAATGCCTCCAACGAGCTGTTTGTGCTCAAGGTTTGGTCGCAAATCCAAGAAGGGGGTAGAGCCGCCACCGAGATTTTTCGATCGCCTATCCCTTACCGTCCTCGTTACGGAGATAGCATTGGGCATTTTCAATACTTTGCCATCAATCCCCCTTTGGTGGTGCAGGATTCATTCTATATAGGTTGGCAACAAGAAACTCCAGGGCTTATCAATATAGGACTGGATCGCAACGATACCTTGGTCCGATACAACCGTTGGTACAATACCCAAGGGATTTGGGAGGAATCCACCATTGCTGGTTCTTGGATGATCCGACCGGTCATGGGGGGACCTTTTCGTTATCCGGCAAACATCCGCTCTGATGAAAATACTCTACCTACCCAATGGTCGGTGGTTCCGAATCCTGTGCAGCCCTCCAATCCCGTTATTTACTTTAAAGGTCCTGGACAATTGAGCTCCGCCCAGCTATGGAATACGGCAGGGGTCTTGATGGGTCAAATTTCTTACGAAACTGAACTAGAATCGGAAAGGTCTTATGCCTTTGAAATCCCGTCCAGGGCCTTGACGCCGGGTATTTATCTGTTGTTATTAAAGGACTTTAACGGCGCCATCCACCCTTGCAAAATTCTCGTTCAATAAATTGCTTCCTATGTCTTCGAATACCATACCCAAGAATCCATCGCAGTCCCTAACGGTGATGAACGAATTGGTCCTGCCCAACGATACCAATACGTTAAACAATTTGATGGGGGGCCGGCTCTTGCATTGGATGGATATTTGTGCGGCGATTGCAGCCCAGAAGCATGCCAACCGCATTGTGGTTACCGCATCCGTGGACAATGTGAGCTTCAATCGTGCAATTCGACTTGGGAATTTGGTAAGTTTAACCGCCAGGGTAACCCGGGCCTTTCAAACTTCCATGGAGGTTCACCTGGAGGTTTGGTGCGAAAACATTCCTCAAGGAATCCGACATTTGTGCAACAAGGCTTACTTCACCTTTGTCGCGGTGGATGACGGCGGTATGCCAACTCCCGTTCCTGAACTGGTCCCTGAATCAGAGGAAGACCAAATTCACTTTGCAGGAGCCTTGCGCAGGCGGCAACTTAGGCTGGTTTTGGGAGGTCGAATGAAACCCAGCGAAGCCAACGAGTTGCGCTCCATTTTCGAATAGAACCCGGCCTAAACCCTCAACCTTGGCGGGTCGGATTAAGACCCCTCGAAGGGGGCGATATAGAGATCAATGCGCGAAATCCTTATCCTTTAATTTAGGATTGAGGCTACCCTCTTTGACTTGAAATTCAATTTGTTGAGGGCCCATGCTCATATTGACTTTGTGGGGAATCAAAAGCCCTTTGCCTATATCCCTGTAGTCGGCAAAGGAACTTGTGTTGGAAGCCTCTTTACCATCAGGGCCTTTGGAGCTGCGCACCGTTTGCACTTTGAGCCCTGTACGAAGGTTGTAGAAATGACTTTCGATATTCCCATTCAGGTACGTCCAATCCAGTCTTGCGCAGACCTCTTTGTTGAGAATGGCTGCTCCTCCCAACTTCAATTTACCGTTGGATTGAGCTAGCCACTCGATCTCCGGGCAAGGTAGGGCATCGAGGGCTTGCTGAGCGATTTCTTCGGCGTCTGCAGGCCGATCTCCTTGCATACTCTTGCGGGATAGCTTTCCATCTTTGTATAAATCGGATGACATCACCATGGAGCCGTTCAATTTGACCGTGGTCAAGGAGGTCAAGGGTTTGCTTTGTTTGATCTCGATTATATCCAGGTTCATGCCTTGCAGGGTGGCAGACATAACAGTACGCATGCTTTTGACTTTGGACCATGCTTTGGAGCCACCGGTGGCTTGGATGTACTGATTCAATACGGATTCCAAAGTCACATTGGCCGGTAATTTGATCGCGGTGGGGTCTTCGGTGACGTCACCGTTCCAATCCACCCATTCGATTTGGCCGTCACTGTCCAAAGCCTTGAGCTTAGGGCCTATTTCTGAACCTTTGCCCACGCAGATCACGAGGCAGTTTTGAGGTTGTATCATTTTACGAGCCATATCTTGGACTTTGGCCGCATCCACGCCTGCTAATTCCTGCAAATAATTCCGGTAATACGAAGGCGACATCTTGTAACGCTCCTGATCGATGTAAAATCCTGCAATGGTTTGAGGATTCTGCAGAGAGATCGAAAAGGTTCCGTTGAGATAGTTGAGCACCCCCTGCAATTCTTCGTTAGGAACCAAGGTATCTCGGATACGGTTGAGTTCGAAGAAGAATTCACGCACGGCGCTGTCGGTGACCGCATTACGTACTTGGGCATAGGCGCGGAATTGTCCAACCAAAGGATTCCTGCTAAGGGAAGAATAGGCACCGTAGGTATAACCGTGGGTTTCACGAAGGTTGTCAAAGAGTCGAGCATCGCTCGCCCCCAGGATGGTATTCATCACCGATGAAGGGATGACTTCGGGAGAACCGGGGTAGAGTTGCACCGTATTCGCAATTCGAATCACCGACTGAACGGCCTCGGGACGATCCACCACCACCACCCGAACGCCTTGTTGGGCCGTGGGTAAAGCATGTTTGTGAACTGGGACTGCGTTTTTGGACCAATTCCCCAAGTACTGCCGAGTTAGGCGCTCAGCAGTAGCCCTATCGATATCCCCAACAATGGCCAAATAAGCACAATTGGGCCTCAGGTACTGATCTCTAAACTGTTCACAATCGGTTAATTGAATGGACTCCAGTCCAGCGGAGGTCATGATTTCACCGTACGGGTGGTTCGCACCATACAAAAGTTTGGACAAAACTCGTTCGGCGATGGATTCGGCACTGCTTTTCTCGGTTTCTAGATTGGAAAGGCTTTGCTTGACCAAGCGCTCCAATTCACTTTGACGGTACTTGGGTTGGGTGAGCATTTCACCGACTAACCCAAAGACAGGTTCCATGTTACGACTAAGGGCCGAAGCGTAAACGGAGGTGGCGGAGGAGGAGAGGGTCAGGCCTAGCCGGTCCACGGCCTCGTCAAATTCTTCTTTGGTTTTGTTAGCAGTCCCGCATTTGATGAGGTCGCCGGTGATGTTGGATAAACCAGCTTTGGAGACTTCAAGTACGGGATCGTAGTCCCAGACCAAGGACAAACTAATGCGGGGGAGCTTGCGATTGGGGACCAAAAACACTTTGAGGCCGTTGTCCAATTCCCAGCGTTCGGCTTCGGCCCAGCGAATTTCAGGCGCTGGTTGAGGAAGAGGTTTAACGCTACGATCAAGGGGTGTTTCCGCCACAATGGGTGGGGTAGGGGATACGATTTTCCCTTTATTGGACTTCGAAGTCGCTGAATTGGAGGGCTTAGCCTTGGTCTGTGCGTGGGCAGAAGAAAGGCCCGTCAAAGGATTGGAGGAGTTGCCGTACAGAAAGGCGAGAAAGACAAGGAAAAAAGTTTTGAATTTCATAACAATGGGTATGGATCGAAAAGAAATGGACAATGATATAGTAAAAGACCAGGGTTGAGTGAAATGACCAGGAAGGTCAAGGTTTAGGCTTGGGCATATAGTACAAGGTCACTTGGTTGCTTGAAACCAAATAGGTGTTGGCCACACGGCGTATATCCTCCGGGGTAACCTTCCGAAAACGCTCAAATTCCGTGTTGATCAGGTTGGCATCCCCATAAAAAAGTTCGTAGTCGCTCAACTGCTCGGCAATTCCCTGCACGGTTCCCAACTGGGCGACCCGATCGCTTTCGAGTTGGGTAAGCAATTTGTTTAGTTCGGATTGTTGCACGGTTTCTTCCCGAATCTGCCGGTATTCTTCCTTCATGGCCAGGTTCAAGGAATCCGCTGAAACGCCCATGTTGACAATGCCGTACATGATGGCTACCCCATGATCCACCATTCCCAGCGGAAATGCCCCAACAGCAACCGCTTTCTGCTGGCGATCTGCGATGGACTTCTGAAAACGAGAGGATGCACCCTGCGATAGCAAACTGGTCAGCATGCTCATGGGATAAAAGTCAGGGGTTCCTTGAGCAGGCATCTTGAAGGAATGGACTATTGCAGGCAATTGAATGTTATCGTAAACGGTGTCAATACGCTCTGCAGTCTGGGCGGGTTCTGCGGGATTGGGTCTGGGAATAGGGCGAGTAGATGTTGGAATTGTCCCAAAATAGCGGTTAACCCATGCTTTGACCTGTTCGGTACGAAAGTCTCCGGCGATGGAGAGCACGGCATTGTCCGGA
>Ga0194133_10006062_pt1 | contig 15080 bp, 13 predicted proteins | sample TA2KigOf40mmetaG_FD_155448 | JGI IMG/M metagenome (GOLD analysis project Ga0194133, IMG submission 155448) | Freshwater microbial communities from Lake Tanganyika, Tanzania - TA2015055 Kigoma Offshore 40m | ecosystem: Environmental > Aquatic > Freshwater > Lake | place: Tanzania: Lake...
CCGGGGGGTGCCTGATGAGTGTTCCGTTCTATGTCTCGCCTGAGCAGATCATCAAGGACAAGGCTGACTACGCGCGCAAGGGCATCGCGCGAGGCCGCAGTGTCGTGGTCCTGCAATACGACGGCGGGATTCTCTTCGTCGCGGAGAACCCCTCTCGCTCACTGCACAAGGTGTCCGAGATCTACGACCGGATCGGCTTCGCCGCCGTCGGCAAGTACAACGAGTTCGAGAACCTTCGCGTAGCGGGCGTGCGCCTCGCAGACATGAGGGGCTACGCATACGACCGCAGCGACGTCACCGGCCGCAGCCTTGCCAATGCCTACGCGCAGACGCTGGGCTCCATCTTCATCGAGACCACGAAGCCCTACGAGGTCGAGCTCGTCGTGGCGGAGGTCGGAGTGGCTCCCGAGGCCGACGAGATCTATCGATTGACCTTCGATGGCTCGGTAGCCGACGAGCACGGCTTCGTCGCCATGGGCGGTCAGGCCGACGAGATCGCCGAGTCCCTGGGCTCAACCTGGCGGTCCGGCATGAGCCTGGAGGAGGCGATCCGTGCGGCCGTGTCCGCGTTGGGCGTCCCCTCCGAGGGAGCGCCCGGGCCCGAACAACTTGAGGTGGCGATCCTTGACCGCACGCGTCCTCGGCGGACGTTCCGCCGCATCGCGGTCGATCGTCTCGCCGCGATCCTCGGAGCCGAGGGGACCTAGGCGTGGACCGGCGCATCTATGGCATCGAGACGGAGTACGGCATCACGTGCACCTTCAAGGGCCAGCGCCGGCTGAGTCCCGATGAGGTAGCGCGCTACCTCTTCCGGCGCGTGGTCTCCTGGGGGCGGAGCAGCAACGTCTTCCTGAGCAATGGTTCGCGCCTCTATCTCGATGTCGGCAGTCATCCGGAGTACGCCACTGCCGAGTGTGACGACGTCGTGCAGCTGATCACGCATGACCGGGCGGGGGAGCGGATCCTGGAGGGGCTGCTCGTAGACGCCGAGCGACGACTGCACGACGAGGGGATAGCCGGCGACGTCTATCTCTTCAAGAACAACACCGACAGTGCGGGCAACTCCTACGGATGCCACGAGAACTACCTTGTCGCCCGGCATGGGGAGTTCCAACGCCTAGCCGACTCAATACTGCCCTTTCTCGTCACGCGCCAGGTCGTCTGCGGAGCCGGCAAGGTGCAGCAGACGCCGCGTGGCGCCGTCTACTGCATCAGCCAGCGAGCGGACCACATCTGGGAGGGTGTCTCGAGCGCGACGACGCGCAGCAGGCCGATCATCAACACCCGCGACGAGCCCCACGCCGATGCGGAGAGGTATCGCCGGCTGCATGTCATCGTCGGCGACTCCAACATGAGTGAGACGACCACGCTGCTCAAGGTGGCGTCCGCGGATCTCGTGCTGCGCATGCTCGAGGCGGGAGTGGTCCTGCGCGACCTCACATTGGAGAACCCCATTCGCGCCATTCGCGAGATCAGCCACGACCCCACCGGGCGACGCACCGTGCGTCTGGCCAACGGGCGCGAGCTCACGGGGCTCCAGATCCAGGCGGAGTACTACGAGAAGGCTCGGGACTTCGCTGATCGGCAGGGACTCCTCGACGACCCCGGGGGAGTCCCCGCGCGGTGCCTCGACCTCTGGGAGCGCACGCTCAAGGCCGTCGAGACGCAGGATCTTTCGGCCGTGGCCGAGGAGATCGACTGGGTGATCAAGCTGACGCTGCTGGATCGCTACATGGCCAAGCATGGCCTCACCCTGTCCGACCCGCGCATCGCCCAGATGGACCTCGCCTACCACGACGTCACACGATCCCGTGGGCTGTTCTACCTGCTCGAACGCCATGGACGCGCGGCACGCGTCACCCACGAACCGTCGGTCTTCGAGGCCAAGTCGATCCCCCCTCAGACGACGCGGGCCCGCTTGCGCGGGGAGTTCATCCGGCGTGCACAGGAGCGTCGCCGCGACTTCACGGTGGACTGGGTGCACCTCAAGCTCAACGACCAGGCGCAGCGCACCGTGCTGTGCAAGGACCCCTTCGCGAGTGTCGATGAGCGTGTCGAGAAGCTCATCGCCAGCATGTGAGCAGGGGACGACTAGGGTGTTGGCATGAGATTCGGTCCTGGGGTCCTCAGCGGCGCCCTAGGTGTCGCTCTCCTCGCCGGGTGCGGGGGAGGTTCGTCAGGTGACGCGAGCACGCCCGCTTCCAGTCCCGCCGCATCGACTGCGGCCGCCACCGGTCCGTGGGCCACGAGCGACTGTGCCACGATTGCCCCACCCACCACGGCGCCCACTAAGCCCGAAGGCGCCGTCGTCGAGGGTGAGGTAGCCACGACCGTCGATCCTGCGACAGCCCCCGTCGTGGGCGTCCTCGAAGGTGCTGTGCCCATCACGCGACTGGTCATCTCTGACGTCGTGCCAGGCTCCGGTCCGGAGGTGGCGCCCGGTGCGACAGTCACGGTGCAGTACTGCGGCGTGGGCCTGGCATCCGGGGCGATCTTCGACTCGTCGTGGGCCCGCGGCGCACCGGCAACCTTCCCACTCGACGGGGTCATCACCGGGTGGCAGGAAGGGATCCCCGGGATGCAGCCTGGCGGTCGGCGGCTCCTGATCATCCCGGCCGACATGGCCTACGGCGATGCACCCCCGCCGCAGTCCGGCATCGGCCCGGGCGAGTCCCTTGTCTTCGTCGTCGACATGCTGTCCAGTCCCTGACCCCCGGAGAAGCCATGACTGACAAGCCTGACATCGACTTCATCGACGGCCCCCCGCCGTCCGAGCTCGTGATCGCCGACCTGGTCGTCGGCGACGGTGCCGAGGCCACCCCGGGCGACCAGGTGCTCGTCCACTACGTCGGCGTGGATTTCCAGACGGGGGAGCAGTTCGATGCTTCCTGGGACCGTGGCGAGCCCATTCGCTTCCCCCTCGCCGGGCTCATCGCGGGCTGGCAGGAAGGCATCCCGGGCATGCGCGTGGGCGGTCGCCGCCAACTCGTCATCCCGCCCGCGCTGGCCTACGGAGAGTCCGGCGGGCACCGCCTGGCTGGCCGAACGCTCGTCTTCGTGATCGACCTCCTCGCCGTCGGCTGAGCCGCGGATGGCGATCGACCGCACGGAACGCCTGCTCAATCTCGTCATCTGCCTGCTGGGGGCCCAGCGACCAGTCAGTCGTGCGGCGTTGCGCGCGAGCATCCCCGGCTATGCTGGCGATGCCGGCGACGATGCCTTCGAGCGGATGTTCGAGCGTGACAAGGACGAATTGCGCCAGATGGGCATCCCCGTCGAGACCGTGGTCAACAGCCAGGGGGAGGTCGAGGGTTACCTCATCGACGAGGACACCTACGCGATGCCCGACCTGGACCTCGACGCATCGGAGCGAGCGGTCCTCGGACTCGCCGCGCGCGCCTGGAGCGAGGCGACGCTTGCCGCGCAGGCTTCATCAGCACTGCGCAAGATCGAGGCCAGCACCGGTGCGCGATGGGCACCGATCCTGGCTGGACGACCGACCGCGGGTGAGGAGCACCTGCCTCTGCTCTGGGAGGCGATCCGGTCGCGAGCACCCGTGCGATTCGACTATTTGGCACGTGGCCGCGATGCCGCCGAGCAGCGGACGGTAGAGCCGTGGGCCACGGTCCACCGGGGCGGTGCGTGGTACCTCGTCGGGCACAGTCGCGAGCGACAGGCGGGGCGGGCGTTCCGCCTGTCGCGGGTCACGGGCGCGATGACGCGTCTTCGTGAGGAGTTCCCCGCCGCGGGGCGCGACGACGTCGACCGGCTGGTCGACGAGCTCGGTGACCCCTCGGCTCGGGGAGTAGCTCGGGTGACCCTTCCTGAGACGGGTGGGGCATGGCTGCGTCGATCGGTGCGACCGCGCGCCGACGGCAGCGGAGACGTCGACTACGCCGACATCACGGTCCTCGTCGCGGAGGTGATCGAGGCGGGAGGGGCGATCCTTGAGCCCCCGGACGCCGTCACGTTGCAACTGGAGGCCCTGCGGGCCGTCTGCGCGATTCACGGGGATGACGATGCGTGAGACCGCTGCGAGCCGGCTGTCACGCCTGCTCTCCCTGGTGCCGTGGCTGGAGCAGCACCCCGGGATCTCGGTGCCTGAGGCAGCGGAGCACTTCGGCGTCAGCCCCGAGGAGCTCGAGCGGGACCTGTGGCTGACCATCTGCTGCGGACTGCCTGGCCACGGGCCCGACCAGCTCATCGACATCCAGTTCTGGGATGACGATGCGAGCATTCACGTGATCGATGCCCAGTCCCTGGACCGACCACTGCGTCTCACGTCGACGGAGGCAACCGCGCTTCTGATCGGACTGCGCTTGCTCGCGCAAGTGCCCGGCGAGCACGATCGTGCTGCCCTCGCCAGCGCCACGGCCAAGCTGGAGGCCGCTGCTGATGTCGCTCGGGGGGCTGTGGTGGTCGCCGACGAGCCCGGTCACGACTGCGCGGCGCAGCTGGCCCGGGCGATTGCCGACGCGAGGGCCGTGCGGCTGGTCTACGCCGGCATCACGCGTGATGAGGTCACCGATCGCGTCGTTGACCCGGGTGCGCTGGTCCGACATAGCGGTCGCACCTATCTCACGGCATGGTGTCGCAAGGCCGGTGCCGAGCGGATCTTCCGCCTCGACCGCATCCTCTCCGCGGAAGTGCTCGATGAGCCCGCGCTGCCCCGAGCCTTCGCCCCGGGGATGCCCGCGATCGAGGGCATCACGGTGACGCTGCGGGTCGCGCCGCGTTCGCGGTGGCTGCTCGAGCTCCTCGGGGCCTCGCTCGCCTCGGTGGACGACGAAGCTCCGGTCGAGACCTCGGTGACCGTGGCCGATCCTGACTGGCTGGTGCGCACGGTGCTGGGCCAGTCCGGCGGGATCGAGGTGCTCGAGCCGCCCGTCGTGAGGCAGCGCGTGAGGGTGGCCGCGCAGGCGGCCCTGGACTCCCTGGCCGGCCCGGACAGCCCCTCGTAGCCCACTTCGTCCCCATTCCTGGGCCTCGGGCCGGTCCGGGGGCTACCATGGCGTCACGTGCGACGGAAGGTGCAGCGATGCCGTTCAATCTCCGGGGACCCGAGCTCCTCATCCTCGTCCTCATCATCCTGCTGCTCTTCGGTGCCAAGCGGCTTCCGGACGTCGCGCGGGGCCTGGGTCGTTCGCTGAGGATCTTCAAGTCCGAGACCAAGGACCTCCACGCTGCTGATGGCGATGCCGCACCCGCATCCGCGGATGCTCCGGGCGCCGTGGAGGCCGCGGCACCCCCGGCCAGCCTTCCGCCCGCCCCTGCCGCAGATCCCGCACCGGCCAAGGCACAGGCCGAGCGCGCCGAGAGCTGACGCGTGGCCGCTCCGCCGGAGACCAGCCCGCGGCGGCGTCGACAGGGCACCGGCGACGACGCGGCCATGCCGCTCGTCGAACACCTCCGTGAGCTACGCAGTCGTCTGGTCAAGGCGACACTCGCCATCGTCGCGGGGATGGTGGTCGGCTGGATCTACTACGACGCCATCTTCGCGTGGCTCTCAGCGCCGTTCCAGGCGGTCGTGGATCAGGCTCGCTCCGAGGGTCGCGACATCACGCTGGCGCTCACGGGCGTGGCCGACCCGTTCGTGCTGCAGTTGCAGATTGCTGCGGTCACGGGGCTGCTGCTGTCGTCCCCCGTGTGGCTCTACCAACTCTGGAGGTTCGTGACCCCGGGGTTGAGGCGCCACGAGCGGCGCTGGGCCATCGCCTTCGTGGTGGTAGCGGTCCCGCTCTTCGCGTCGGGCGTCATGCTGGCCTACCTCGTGCTGCCCTACGGCCTGGAGATCCTCTTCGGTTTTACGCCGCAGAATGTCGAAAACATCGTCTCGGTAGACCGCTACCTGTCCTTCTTCATCCGCATGGTCATCGTCTTCGGGGTTGGCTTCCTCGCCCCGCTCATGCTGGTGCTGCTCAACTTCGCCGGAGTCCTCACCGGCAAGCGCCTGCTGTCCTGGTGGCGCTGGATCATCTTCATCGTCTTCATCTTCTCCGCCGTGGCGACCCCCACCGGTGACCCCATCAACATGCTGCTGCTCGCCGGACCCATTCTCATCCTCATGGTCGTGGCGATCTCCGTCTGCCTCGCCAACGACAAGCGTCGGGCGCGCAAGGGTCATCCGGACTACGACGAGTGGGATGACGATGAGGCTTCTCCCCTCGAGCCTGCCGATCAGGAGTAGGCGCCGTGACCCTCACCGTGGTCGCGAACCCATCCTCCGGGCGGGGTCGGACGGCTCGGATCCTCCCCGAGGTGCTCCGCGCCCTGGAAGGCGCTGGGCGACATGCCCAGGTGGTCCTCACGGGCAGTGCCGCCGATGTCACCGCAGCTGTCCGCAGCGTCCGACAGGCAGGGGATGAGCGGGTCCTCGTGTGCGGAGGCGATGGCACCCTCCATCTGGCCGCACAGGAACTCGCGGGTGGCGACACAGCCCTGGGGATCATCCCGTGCGGCACCGGTGACGACAACGCCCGGACGCTGGGGGTGCCGCGCGGGGATCCCGCCGCGGCGGCGCTTCTCGCGGCAGGCGGCCCTATCAGCCGGATTGACCTCGGGCGCGTCATGACCGCGGACGGCACCGAGAGGGCCTTCCTCGGCGTGCTGTCGTCCGGCTTCGATTCGCTGGTCAATGAGCGTGCCAACACCATGACCTGGCCGAGCGGCAATGCCCGCTACGTCGTAGCGATCGTCGGGGAGCTACGCACCTTTCGCCCGATCGCCTATCGAGCGCGGCTGGACGACAGGGTGGTCGAGGGGGAGGCGATGCTTGTCGCCGTCGGCAATGGGGTGTCCTACGGCGGTGGCATGCGTGTGTGCCCGGACGCGGTCCCGGACGACGGCCTGCTTGACGTCACCTGGCTCCACGGGGTCAGCAAGGCGACGTTCCTGCGGGTCTTTCCCCAGGTCTTCAGCGGCAGCCACGTGCGCACCCCCTACGTCTCCACAGCACGCGCCACGACCATCGAATTGGATGCTCCCGGCCAGGTCATCTACGCCGACGGCGAGCGCGTGGCGCCTCTGCCGGCGAGGATCGACGTCTGGCCCCGGGCACTGCCCGTCGTGCGCGGGCACGCCGGCGCGTAGCCTGGGGCCGTGGCGCGACCAGGGTCCGAGGCGGCCCCGGCCGATCGACACGCAGCGTCACGTGACAGGGCCCTCCTCGGCGACTTCCCTGAGCTCTACCCCTTCGGCCTGGACGAATTCCAGCGGCAGGGCTGCCTCGCGCTGGCTCGCGGTCACAGCGTGCTCGTGGCCGCACCCACCGGGGCCGGGAAGACGGTCGTGGGGGAGTTCGCCGTCCATGAAGCCCTGAGGACGGGTCGCAAGTGCTTCTACACCACTCCCATCAAGGCGCTGTCCAACCAGAAGTTCCACGACCTGGCAGCACGCTACGGACAGGACCGCGTCGGGTTGCTGACCGGCGACAACTCGATCAACAGCGAGGCACCCGTGGTCGTCATGACCACCGAGGTGCTCCGCAACATGCTCTACGCGAACTCCACCACCTTGGACCAACTCGGGTTCGTGGTCATGGACGAGGTGCACTACCTCGCTGATCGCTTTCGCGGGCCGGTCTGGGAGGAGGTGATCATTCACCTCCCCGAGGGGGTCCTGCTCGCTGCCCTCTCGGCGACCGTGAGCAACGCCGAAGAGTTCGGCGAGTGGCTGGGCACCGTCCGGGGCACCACCGATGTCATCGTCGATGAGCATCGGCCCGTGCCCCTGTGGCAGCAGGTCATGGTGGGGGAGCGTCTGCTCGATCTCTTCGTCGACGAGGCTCACCATCGAGTCAATCCCGAGTTGGTGCGGATCGCGAAGGAGTCGGCCCGGTGGCCGGAGCAGCGCCGACGCGGTCGTCGCCCGACTCGGGATCGGTTGACCCCCTGGCGCACCGATGTCGTCACCGAGCTCCATGACGATCACCTGCTCCCCGGGATCACCTTCATCTTCAGTCGTGCCGGATGTGACGCGGCCGTCCAGCAATGCCTGTCGGCCGGCCTCATGCTCACCTCGCCCGAGGAGCGCAGGGAGATCGAGTCCACCGTCGAGTCGAGGACCGCGGACCTTCCCCACGAAGACCTCGGCGTCCTGGGGTTCGACACGTGGCGAGAAGGATTGAGACGGGGCATCGCCGCGCACCATGCTGGACTCCTGCCGCTCTTCAAGGAGGTTGTCGAGGACCTTTTCCAGCGCGGCCTGGTCAAGATGGTCTTTGCGACCGAGACGCTTGCCCTGGGCATCAACATGCCGGCGCGCACCGTCGTGCTCGAGCGTCTGGTCAAGTGGAACGGCGAGAACCACGTCGACATCACCCCGGGGGAATACACCCAGCTCACGGGTCGGGCGGGCCGCCGCGGCATCGACGTGGAGGGACACGCGGTCGTCGTATGGCATCCGGGGCTGGATCCGCAGACCCTTGCCGGTCTCGCATCCACGCGCACCTACCCGCTCCGCTCGAGCTTCCGACCGTCGTACAACATGGCCGTGAGCCTTATCAAGCGCATGGGCCGCACGCTCGCGCGCGACATCCTCGAGACCTCGTTCGCGCAGTTCCAGGCTGACCGGGGCGTGGTGGCGCTGGCAGCCCAGGTGCGCCGCAACGAGGAGGCCCTCGAAGGTTACCGCGAGGCCATGCAGTGCCATCTGGGTGACTTCGAGGAGTACGCCGCCCTGCGCCGACAGCTGAGCGATGTCGAGCGGGGAGCCGCCAAGGCGCGCGGACACCGGGACCGTCAGGAGATCGAGGAATCCCTGCGCGCTCTGCGCCCAGGCGATGTGATTGCGTGGCCCTCGGGTCGCCGGACGTCCCCCGCGGTCGTGGTCGCCGTCGATGACGCCGGCCTCGGCGCTCCGCCGCGGATCACCCTCGTGACCCTCGACCGCCAGGTGCGTCGTCTTGGCGCAGGCGAGGTGCATGCGGTCTTGCCCGTGGTGGGTCGCCTCCGTGTGCCGAAGGGGTTCTCCGCGCGATCAGCCACGGAGCGCAAGGCGCTCGCCGAGCGCCTGCGGGGATTCTCCGATGATGCGGCGAGCGCGCGGCCGTCGCGGCGTGCCCGCGCGGAGGATGCGGACGAGTCCGGTGAGATTCGCAGGCAACTGCGGCAGCACCCCTGTCACGGCTGCGCGGAGCGTGAGGCGCATGCGCGCTGGGCCGAGCGCTACTTCCGCCTCGCCCGGGAGACGCAGACGCTGCAGCGCCGCGTGGATTCCCGCACGACGAGCGTGGCGCGCCAGTTCGACCGGATCTGCGACCTGCTCCTCGAGACGGGCTACCTCGCTGGTCCGCCCCAGACACCCGAGGTGACCGACCGGGGCGACCTGCTCGCGGGCATCTACTCCGATGCCGACCTCCTGGTGGCGCAGGCGATCACCGAGGGCCTGTGGGAGGGCCTGGGGCCACCGGAACTCGCTGCCATGGCCGGTGCGGTGGTCTACGAAGGTCGCCAGCGCGAGGACAGCCCGCGGCTTCCCGGGGGGCGCGTGCGCGAATCGGCTCTGGCCCTCGCCGATCTCGCCCGAGAGCTGGCCGAGGTCGAGTCCCGCTTCGGCGTGCCCGTGACCCGGGACCTCGACCTGGGATTCGTCTGGCCCGTGCATGCATGGGCGCAAGGTGGCCGGCTCGCCACCATCCTCGCGGACTCCGAGATGGCCGCGGGGGACTTCGTGCGCTGGTGTCGCCAGGCCATCGATCTGCTCGATCAGATCCGTGAGGCCGTGCCGCGAGAGCATCCACTCCACGCCAACGCCCGGCGGGCACGTGACCTAATCGATCGGGGGATCGTGTCCTACTCCGCCACTGCCTGAAGCGCGCTGATCAGACGACGCGCAGATGCCTGCACGCCCCATGCCTCGGCCATGTTCAGGCCCTCGTCGGTCGAGTGCGGCGGCCCCATCGACAGGACGCTGCGACCGGGCCGGTGGGAGAGGCGCACGACGCGGTCGGCGTCAAGCAAATGCTCATGGGCGTCCAGGAGTCGCTGGCGCACCGCCGGTGTCATCGGCTTGCCCGTCGACGGGTCCTGAGCGGCCTCGAGGATGCCGCTCAGGTCGCCGTACGCCGAGACCAGGGCCTGAGCGGTCTTGTCGCCGATCCCGCGCGCACCGGGGAGCCCATCGGAGGGATCGCCGCGGAGGATGGCCAGGTCGGCGTACCGACTCGGCACGACTCCGAATCTCTCGGCGGCCGTGTGCGGATCGATCGTCAGCCAGGGCTTGCCCCCGCGGCTTGCGGAGCTGCCGCCGGTGAAGAGCAGCGTCACGCGGTCGTCCACGAGTTGGACGAGGTCGCGATCCCCTGACGCGATGTCCACGGGGCCGGACAGCTCCGCACTCAGGTCGGCGATGACGTCGTCCGCCTCGGCCTCGGGCGCGCCCACCACGGGCACGCCGAGGGCGGGCAGGATCTCGCGGAGGATGTCGACCTGCGGCGCAAGGGTGTCCGGCACCTCCTCGACATCTTCGCCTTCGTCGCCGTCGAGTGCCGCGACGTCCTCCGCCACCCGATGGGTCTTGTAGGAGGGGATGAGGTCGACGCGCCACTGGGGGCGCCAGTCGTCATCCCAGCAGGCGATCACGCGAGCACTGCCCCGCGCGGTGACCATCGCGGCGACGGTGTCGAGCACGCCGCGCACGGCGTTGACGGGCGTGCCGTCCGGGGCGACGAGCGTCTCGGGGAGGGCGAAGTAGGAGCGGTAGTACAACGACGCGGTGTCGAGGAGCAGCGCGGGGGCAGGTGAAGCGGGCACGGGCCATGGTCCCGCGACCCGCATGGGGGCCATTCCCGGGGTAGCGTTCCTCCCATGGCCTCTCCCTCTCCAGGTCCCGGGCACGGCGCTCCCGCTGTGCAGGTGCGAGAGCGTCTCTCGCGTGCGGCGCGCCTTGCCGCGGATGCGGGCTGGGACGCCCTGCTCATCACCCCCGGCCCGGACCTGCGCTACCTCGTGGGCTACGACGCGGTCCCGCTGGAGCGCCTCACGTGCCTCGTGGTGCCGGCGTCCGGGGATCCCGTCCTCGTGGCACCCCTCCTCGAGAGACCCGCGGCGGCCGCGAGCCCCGTCGGTGCTGCCGGCATCGACATCCGCACCTGGGGCGAGACAGACGACCCCTATCGCCTCGTCGCCGGCCTGCTCCCCGGCTCGAGACGCGTGGGGGTGGACGACCACATGTGGGCCGTGAAGGCCCTGAGCCTGCGGGCGGCCATGCCCGCTGCGGAGCAGTTCGCCGCCGGGGCTGTGCTCTCTCACCTGCGCATGCGCAAGTCACCCGATGAGGTGGCGGCTCTGCTGGGCGCCGGCCGTGCCATCGATGAGGTGCATGCCGCCGTGCCTTCACTCCTGCGTCCCGGGCGGACGGAGCGCGAAGTCGGCCGCGACATCGCCGCGCTGATCCTGGATGCGGGTCATGTCTCGGCGGACTTCGTCATCGTGGCGTCAGGGCCCAACGGCGCGAGCCCGCACCATGAGGTGTCCGAGCGCGTGCTGCAGGTCGGTGACCCGATCGTGGTCGACATCGGTGGGACCATGCCGGACGGCTACCGCAGCGACGAGACGCGCACGTATTCGCTGGGCGACCCGGGGGAGGACTACCTCCGCGCGTACGCCGTGCTGCAGCAGGCCCAGCGCGAGGCGTGGGAGGCCGTGCGGCCGGGCGTGACCTGCGAGCGAATCGACTCCGTCGCGCGGGACCGCCTCGAGGCCGAGGGCCTGGGCGAGCTCTTCATCCATCGCACGGGACACGGGATCGGACTCGAGGCGCACGAGGAGCCCTACATCGTCAGCGGCAACACCCTGCCGCTGGAGGAGGGCATGACCTTCAGCGTCGAGCCGGGCTTCTACGCCGAGGGGCGCTGGGGCGCGCGCATCGAGGACATCGTCGCCTGCGGAGCCGATGGTCCGACACTGCTCAACCATCGCCCCCGCGAACTCGTGATCGTGGACTGAGGAGCCGTCATGGAGGTGACCCGACTGCTCCCCGATTCCGACGCGCGGGCATTGCTTCAACTCACGCGCGACATCGCCACGTCCGAGCTGGCGCCTCGAGTCGCGGACGCAGAAGAGGACGCGCGCTTTCCCCGTGACGAACTCCGCGTCCTCGGAGCCGCGGGCCTGCTGTCACTGCCCTACCCCGAAGAGGTGGGGGGAGGAGGCCAGCCCTACGAGGTGTACCTCCAGGTGCTCGAGGAGATCTCACGCGCCTGGCTGGCAGTGGGCATCAGTGTCAGCGTGCACGCACTCGCGTGCTTCCCCCTGGCGACCGCGGGGAGCGACGAGCAGATCGCCGAGTGGCTGCCGTGGATGCTGTCGGGGGAGACGCTCGGGGCCTACTGCCTGTCGGAGCAGCACTCAGGCTCGGATGCAGCGGCGCTGTCCACGCGTGCCGTCCTCGATGGCGACTCCTATCGCGTGACCGGGAGCAAGGCCTGGATCACCCACGGAGGTGTGGCCGACTTCTACAGCGTGATGGTGCGGACCTCGGACGACGGCGCGCGGGGCATCAGCTGCCTCCTGGTCCCCGCCGACGCGGCCGGCCTCTCGGCCGGCGAGCCAGAGCGCAAAATGGGAGCCAACTCCTCCCGCACCGCGGGTATCCACCTTGACGGCGTACAGGTGCCGGTCACCCGCCGTATCGGGGCCGAGGGCCAGGGATTCCCCATTGCGCTCGCTGCTCTGGATGCCGGTCGGCTGGGCATCGCGGCCTGCGCGGTAGGGCTTGCCCAGGCGGCCCTGGACGCCGCCGTCGCGTACGCCGGGCAGCGCATGCAGTTCGGGCGTCGCATCGGCGAGTTCCAGGGGGTTTCCTTCGGGCTGGCGGACATGGCGGCCGCGGTGGCGGCGGCGCGCGCGCTCTACCTCGATGCCGCTCGCCTGCGCGACGCCGGCCTGCCCTTCGGCGCCCAGGCTGCCATGGCCAAGCTCGTTGCGACCGATACGGCGATGAAGGTGACCACCCAGGCCGTCCAGGTGCACGGCGGCTATGGCTACACGCGCGACTTCCCCGTCGAGCGCTATTTCCGTGAGGCAAAAGTCCTCCAGATCGTGGAGGGCACCAACCAAGTCCAGAGGATGGTCATCGGCCGGTCGCTGCTCGCGGGCACATGAGGTCGGCGCGCACATGAGCGGTGTGCTCATGACCGGCGGTCATGTCTACTCACCCGACGATCCCTTCGCGACAGCGATTCTCGTCATCGACGGGCGCATCGCGTGGATGGGTGACGACGCGGGAGCCCTGACCTACGCGGGGGATGCCCAGGATCGGCTGCACCTGGGTGGCGCCTGGGTGGCCCCTGCCTTCGTCGACGCCCATGTGCACCTCACGGCCACGGGCCTGGCCCTCACCGGCCTCGACCTGGCCGGCGCCGGAAGCATGGGCGAGGCCCTGCAGCGCCTGCGCGCAGCGGCTGAAGTCTCCGAGGGCGTCCTCGTCGGCCACGGATGGGATGAGACGGCCTGGCCCGAGGGGCGTGCGCCCACCACTGCGGAGATCGACGCCTGTGTCGGCGCTCGACCGGTCTACCTGTCGAGGGTCGATGTGCACTCGGCGCTCGCATCCCGCGCGCTGCGCGAGCAGGTCCCAGAAGCCCAGGCGCTCGACGGCTGGTCGGAGCAGGATCCCGTCGCCCGAGCAGCGCATCACGCCCTGCGCGAGGCGGCCCTCGCATCGATCACGGCTGATCAGCGCACACGTGCCCAGCGTTCTGCCCTGGCTTCAGCAGCAGCTCGCGGCATCGCGAGCGTTCACGAGAACGCCGGCCCCACCATCAGCGGCCCCGACGACCTGCGCGGCGCACTCGAGCTCGGCCGCGACGCGCGGATGCCCGAGGTGATCGGGTACTGGGGGCAACTCCACGGTCACGCCACCGCACGTGAGCTCGGGGCGCTCGGAGCTGCGGGCGATCTCTTTGTCGACGGATCCCTCGGATCGCACACCGCATGTCTCACCTCTCCCTACGCCGATGCCACCCCTGCCACCACCGGGGCCTCCTATCTGTCAGCAGACGACGTCGCCCGCCACGTGGAAGCATCGACCCGCGCCGGCCAGCAGGCGGGCTTCCACGTCATCGGAGACGGGGCGTCGGGCATCGTGGCCGAGGGGCTGCGCACCGCCGCGGCCCGCGTGGGAGCCGACGCTATCCGCGCCGCACGCCACCGACTGGAGCATCTGGAGATGCCCAGCGCTGACGACATCGCTCTTCTGGCGGACCTCGGCGTCGTCGCGAGTGTGCAGCCAGCCTTCGATGCGGCATGGGGTGGAGCAATGGGGATGTATGCCAGACGTCTCGGGGCGCCGCGCGCGGCGACGCTCAACCCCTTCGCACCCATGCTCGCCTCGGGGGTGATGCTTGCGCTGGGATCCGATGCGCCCGTCACGCCGCTCGACCCCTGGGGAGCGGTGCGCGCTGCGTCGTGGCACACGCACCCGCCCCATCGCATCAGCGTCCGGGCTGCCTTTGCCGCGCACACCCGCGGGGGGAGGCGCGCAGCGCGGCAGGAGGCGAGCCAGCCCGGAGTGCTCACGGTGGGATCGCCAGCCACCTACGCGGTGTGGGCACCGGGCCCACTCGTCGTGCACGCCCCCGACGGCCGGGTCGCGGCATGGAGCACCGACCCGAGGTCGGGCACCCCTCCACTGCCTGACCTCGCGAGTGGCACGCCGCGCTGCTGGCGCACCGTGCGCGACGGCGTCACGATCTTCGACAGCGGGGACCTCCCATGACGGGCACGCCGACCACGCGCTCCTTGGGCCTGGCGTGGCCGTGGCGCCTTCTCCTCGCCGTCCTCTCCGGGGTGCTGCTGGCGCTGGCGTTCCCCCCGGTGGGCGCCTCGCTCCTGGCCCCGGTAGCCGTGGCCCTGTTTGTCATCGCGACGTACCGCACGACGGCGTGGCGCGGTGCCGCGCTCGGGGCGGTCCAGGGGCTGGTCTCCTTCGCCATCCTGATTCGCTGGATGACCGTGGTCGGGGGAGATGCCTGGTTGCTCCTCGTCGCACTCTGTGCCTTCTGGATCGCCCTGGTGGGTGCGGGGCAGGCACTGGTCACCCGCCTGCGCTGGTGGCCACTGTGGGTCGCATGCGTGTGG
>Ga0194133_10006063_pt1 | contig 15079 bp, 11 predicted proteins | sample TA2KigOf40mmetaG_FD_155448 | JGI IMG/M metagenome (GOLD analysis project Ga0194133, IMG submission 155448) | Freshwater microbial communities from Lake Tanganyika, Tanzania - TA2015055 Kigoma Offshore 40m | ecosystem: Environmental > Aquatic > Freshwater > Lake | place: Tanzania: Lake...
AGTAAATTAAAACCCATGCCTAATTTTTTTGCAGTTTCTGCAATACGATCAACACCAAGAAGTCTTGCAAGTTCATAAAAATAAATATCGCATGATTTTTTCATTGCATCAGTAAAATTTACTTTTCCATGACCACCATCTTTCCAACAATAAAATTCTTGTCCGTAAAGTTCAATTTTACCCGGACAACTATGAATATAAGTCTGATCAATGATTTTATTATCAAGTGCTGAAAGCATTATAAGCGGCTTAATCACTGATCCTGGAGGATACTGTCCGCTTAATGGTTTATTAACTAATGGCCTTCTATCATTTCTCAGTAAAACATTTAACTCATCTTGAGAAATTCCAATTGCAAATTTATTTGTATCATACGATGGCGTTGATACACATGCATATATCTCACCATTATTTACATCCATTACAACCACGGAGCCAGCGGTACTTCCGAGTCTTGAAAAAATTAGCCTTTGTAACTCTAAATCTAAATTTGTTCTTAATGCATCTCCACTTACTCCATCGACAAACTCAACTGTTCTAACTGCACGACCGGCTGCATTAACTTCAAAACGAGTAAAACCAGGTCTACCAATAAGATCATTATTTATTACTTTTTCAATTCCATTTTTACCAACTTTTATTCCTGGAGTTCTAAATAAATCACTTTTTTGATTTTGAAGATCCGCCTCAGATGGAAGACCGACGTATCCTAAAGTATGAGCAAATTCAAAAGGGAAATTATAATGTCTCTCCATTGAAACAAAGGGCTGAACACCATTTAAAATAAAAAGATTACTATTAATCTTTGAAAATTCAGACCAGGTTAAATTTTTATTAATTACATAAGGCTGAAATAATTTAATTTTTCTGAACTCATTATTTATTTTTTCAATTAGGTCCTCAGTCAAATTTAAAAATTTTTTAAGATTCTGAAGTACAAAGTCTAAATTAGTTACATCTCCTTTAATGAGTGCAATACGATAAACCTGTCTACTTTCTGCAAGTCTATTTCCAAATCTATCTAGGATTAAACCTCTTTCAGATGCAATTTTCCATTCTTTGTAACGATTGCGATCAGAAAGTACTGTATATTTTTTTTTTTGAAAAACTTGAAGCCACAAAAGTCTAAGACCAATTAAACCAAAAAAAGTATACTTAACTGTATTTAAAATTGCTTTTCTTTTATTAATAATTCCAGATTTTGTTTCATATCCTTCAATTGGTCTGTGTTTAAAGAACTTCATAGAAATATAGACAATATAATACAAAAATGTTACTGCACCACACTTTTTAGGAGGTAAGTAACAATTAAAATTGAAGTTAAAAATGATAACGTAGAACAGGCTCTAAGAGCTTTAAAAAAAAAGCTGCAAAGAGAGGGTGTGTTCAGACAACTTAAAATTAAAAGTCACTACGAAAAACCATCTGAAAAAAAAAAGAGAGAAAAAGACGAAAATACAAGAAGAGTAAAGAAACTTAGAAAACTTAAAGCTAGACTTTAGAGATTTTTAACAATTTCTTCCACCATTTTTTTAGCATCAGAAAAAAGCATTAGCGTATTATCCCTATAAAATAACTCATTATCGACACCTGCATAACCTGCTGACATTCCTCTCTTCACAAATAACACTGTTTTAGATTTTTCAACTTCTAAAATTGGCATTCCATATATTGGACTAGCTTTATCGGTTTTAGCTGCTGGGTTTGTCACATCGTTTGCACCTATTACAAACGAAACATCAGTATTTGCAAAATCATTATTTATATTTTCTAACTCAAAAACTTCATCGTAAGGAACATTTGCCTCAGCCAATAAAACATTCATGTGTCCTGGCATTCTTCCTGCAACTGGATGAATTGCATAGGATACCTTAACCCCTAACTCTTTTAATTTATCCGTCATTTCTCTAAGAGCATGCTGTGCCTGAGCAACTGCCATTCCATAACCTGGCACAATAATAACTGATGACGCATTCTTCATTAAAAAAGCAGCATCATCTGCTCCACCTTGTTTGATTGGTTTTTTTGTCTGATCTTTGCTAAGTGTAACACTTTCTCCACCAAAGCCTCCTAAAATTACATTGAATAAAGAACGATTCATTCCCTTGCACATGATATAAGAAAGTATCGCTCCAGATGATCCAACAAGTGCCCCAGTTATAATAAGAGCAATATTTTCTAGAGTAAAACCTATTCCGGCTGCAGCCCATCCAGAGTAAGAATTTAACATGGAAACGACTACTGGCATATCTGCTCCGCCAATTGGAATAATAATTAAAAAACCTATGAGAGTTGATAAAAAGATTATCGTCCAAAAAAGAAATTCATTTTGGTGAATTGTAAAATAAATAATTAAAAAAATTATAAATAATCCTAGTAGTAAATTTATTATATGTTGACCTTTAAAAACAATCGGTGAGCCAGACATAAGTCCTTGAAGCTTCAAAAAAGCTATACAAGATCCAGAAAACGTTATTGCTCCGATTGCAACACCTAAAGACATTTCAATCAAACTGAGTGTTTTGATATTTCCGACTTCTCCAATTCCGAACGATGATGGATTAATAAATGCAACAACCCCTACAAGAACCGCAGCAAGTCCAACTAAACTATGAAAACCAGCAACAAGTTGCGGCATAGCTGTCATTGCAATTTTATTTGCAATATAGCCCCCAACTAAAGCTCCAAGAATAATTGGGATTAAAATGTATGAAACATTGTCTTTTATTTGATCTAAATTTTTAAATGATAACAAAGTAACAACCACCGCAAGAACCATACCTATAATTCCAAGAATATTTCCTTTTCTTGATGTCTCTGGAGATGAAAGACCTCTCAAGGCAATAATAAACAGAATTCCTGTAAGTAAATAAAGAAATGCTGTAATATTTGCGGAAATCATTTCTTAACTTTTTTTTTATACATATTAAGCATTCGCTGCGTCACTAAAAAACCTCCAAAAATATTTATAGATGCAAGAAATATTGCAACCACTCCAGGAAGTTTAGATACAAAAGAACTGTCTTTACTTGAAAAAATTATAGCGACTAAAGCGCCAACAATAATTACTGAGGATATTGCATTCGTTACTGACATAAGAGGGGTGTGAAGTGCTGGTGTTACGCTCCAAACTACATAATAACCTACAAATATAGAGAGTATAAAAATGGAAAAACGAAATATGGTAGGATCGATATCCATTAATTTAATAGATCCTTAATATAAATACTTTTAATTATTTCGTCATTTTCGTCAATTTTTACTGATTTTGTATCCTTATCGAAAATTGAACTTATAAAGTTATAAATATTACGAGAGAGTAAATTAGATGCGGTTTCAGATATTCTACTTGGAACGTTTTTAAAGCCTAAAATTTTAATTCCAAATTTTTCAATAATCTTTCCACTTTCAGAATAAATACAGTTACCCCCCTGCTCAACCGCTAAATCAAAAATAATTGATCCTCTTTTCATAACACCTAGCATTTCTTCACTAATTATTCTTGGAGCTTTTTTTCCAGGGACTAATGCAGTGCAAATTACTATATCTTGTAAAGCCAAAGTTTTTTTTAATAATTCCTCTTGTTTTCTTTTATAGTCTTCTCCAACCTCTTTTGCATAACCTCCTGAAGTTTCTAAACTCTGCGCACCCTCTACAAAAACAAATTTACCACCTAAACTTTCAACCTGTTCTTTTGATGCTAGTCTTACATCAGTTGCGCTTACAACACCTCCAAGACGTTTAGCGGTTGCTATAGCTTGTAGTCCAGCAACTCCAGCGCCTATAACAAAAAACTTTGCAGGCGTTATTGTTCCTGCTGCAGTCATCATCATTGGAACTGCTTTATTAAATTCATAAATACTATCAATTACAGCTTTATATCCCGCGATATTTGCTTGTGAGGATAATATATCCATTGACTGCGCTCTAGTAATTCTTGGAAGAAGTTCTAAGGAGAGAATTTTAACTTTTTTGTTTATTAATTTATTAATAGTTTCTTTGTTAAGGTGAGGATAAAAATTTCCAATTAAAATAGCATTTTCTCTTATGAAAGATATTTCATCTAACCTAGGGCAATTTATTTTTAGAATAATATCTGATAGTCTTAAAACTTGATTTTTTACAATACAACTGGCACCAATATTTTTAAAATCTTGATCATTAATATTAAGAAATCTTCCAAAATTATTTTCTATATTTACATTAAAACCCAACTGAATAAACTTTTTAATTGTTTCAGGGGATAGAAGAGTTCTTTTCTCATAGATATCATCCTCTAAAATAGAACCAATAATCATTGTGTGAAATAAATTTAAAACATAATAAAAATTAACAACATCAAGATAAATATAATTATTACAATTGCAAAGACTGAAAGTTTTTTAAAAGCGGACCACATTTCTTTTTGGGGTGAGATGTCCATATTAGCCTTGTCTCGCTTTAAACTTTGGATTTTTTTTATTTATTACGTAAATCTTCCCTCTGCGTCTTACAATTTTGCAGTTAATATCTCTATTTTTTAACGACTTTAAAGAACTTACTACTTTCATATTTTGTTAATTAAGCCTGGCAACGACCTACTCTTCCGTGTCTTAAGACAAAGTACCATTGGCGCTAAAGGACTTAACTGCCGAGTTCGGAATGGGATCGGGTGTGACTCCTTTGCAAAAATCACCAGGCTACTTTGTTTATATCTTAAAAATTTATAAGTAAATATTTTTTTATAACATTAAAATAATTTTTACTATTTGCTCTTATGGTACTATAATCAAATAAAATCGCGGGGTGGAGCAGTCTGGTAGCTCGTCAGGCTCATAACCTGAAGGTCCTTGGTTCAAATCCAAGCCCCGCAACCAATTTTTTTTCAAAAAAATTTAATTTTTTTTAATTAGTTTAAAAGGAAATATTTCTTATCATTAAGATAATATTTTTTTATATACTCTCTTAAACAAGTTTTCCAATTCCTCATAATATTAAGTTTCTTAATATTCAATTTTTTATTTATTAATCTCTCAGAACTGGGACGTTTTACAAAATAAATTTTTTTCCAGTACGTAGAGCTAACTTTACAAATTTTAATTTTATGGTGTAAGTTTAAATTTTTACATATTTCTTTTGCAACGTTAATTCTAGATGTAACACCAGAGCAAACCATATTAAATAAACCCCATTGTTTTTTTTCTATTAAAAGTTTTAAATTCTCTGCAAAATCATGAGTATATGTTGGAGTACCAAGTCTATCATTGACTATAAATAGCTTTTTACGACCTTTTTTTATTTGATAAATAATTTTTTGGACAAATTTTTTATCCTTTTTTGGGCCACCACCCATCATCCAGCCTGCTCTACAAATTAAATACTTGAAAGAATTCTTTTGAATATAAATCTCTCCTAAATATTTAGTTTTAGCATATTGACCTAAAGGTTTTGGTTTGTCCCAATCGTCATAACTATCCTTTTTTCCGTCAAATATTCCTGCTGTACTTATATAAATAAGTGGAACATTTAATTTATTTGAAATTTTGACAGCATTTATTACTGAATGAGTATTTGTTTTGTAAGCTTTTTTTTTATTTTTTTCACAAAATTCTAAATCTGTAAAAGCTCCCAGATGAAATAAATAGTCTGGTTTAAATTTTTTTACATCAAGAAGGTAGTCTTTATATTTTCTAAAATCTAAATAGGATAGCCATTTTTCATTTATATCAATATCAGTACATTTTAATTTATATTTTTTTAAGAAAACTTTATAAATTGCATCTCCAAGCATTCCTCCGCAGCCAGCAATATAAATTTTTTTTTTTGACATAAAATTTTAATTTAATCTTATTAAGTACTAATTAACTTTTAAGTAATAAAGAAAAAGTTTTATTTTTGTTTTAAGATATTGGTAATAATTTTTAATAAAATTTCTTATATTTAAATTATAAATAGTCCTTATTTTCTTTAAGATAGTTAATTCTTCGTTTATTATATTAATCTGGAAAATTTTACTTCTAGTCATTGATTTTGGATTTATTCTTATATTAGCTAAAAAATTTTTTAAAAATCTAAATTCATATTTTTCAAGTATTTTTATAGTAAGATCATAATCTTGGGCATACATTAATTTATTTGAATACCAACCAACAGACTTTGCATATTTTGTTCTATACATTATTGTTGAATGTGCAAAAATATTTTTAGATGATAGATAATTTATAAAGTTTTTTTTATCATAATATGTATTTTCTAAAGATATAATCTTATTATTCTCATCAATAAGTTTATATCCAGTGGCAACTAATCCAACTTTTTTATCTTTTAAAAATAATTTTAATTGGTTTTTGATTTTATTTTTATTCCAAGTATCATCTTGATCTAAAATACAAACATACTCACTTCTTATTTTTGATTGAGCCAATACTCTACTTTTGCCAAGACCAATATTTTTTTTATTCCTATAAAGCTTTATTTTTTTATTTTTAAATTTTTTAATTAAATTAACAGTATTGTCACTTGACGCGTCATCAATTATTAAAATTATATAATTTTTATATGTTTGTGATAAAGCTGATTTTATTGCTTGATAAATAGTTTTTTCCCCGTTGTATGAATTTATCAATACTGTAATTAAATTTTTATTTTTCATACAAAAATTATTAGGAAATTTAAATCTTATTTAAAGTTAAAATATATCTAAATAAAATTATTTTTTTTTTACTAATATTAAGTAAAATGTGATATAAAGTACTATCTGTACTATGAATAAAATTTTTAAAAAGCCCGAATTTTTAAAAAAAAATAAAGCTAAAAGTATAGTAACAAGATAAAAAAAGTTAATTACCAAGGTTGTCTTAACATGAGTTTTAAATTTAGCAAAAACTAACATGTGCAAATGTTTTTTATCTGGATAAAGTGGATTTTTTTTTTCATAAAAAATTTTTCTAAAAAATGAAAAAAAAGTTTCAAAAAAAATATAATTTAGTAAACATGCAAAGAAAAATGGGTAGACTTTATGATATTGAGTTTTTTGACTAGTAAAAATAACCAATATTGCTAAAATTAAACCAATTAAATACGATCCACTATTTCCTAAAAAAATTCTTGAATTTGGAAAATTAAAAATAAGAAATATAATTAGACATATCAAAAATAAGTTACATAAAAAAAATAATTCAAAATTTTCGTAATAAAAGTTAATAAGACTTAATACAAAAATTATTATTATTGAATGAATAGCTAGGAGGCCATTAAAGCCATCAATAAAATTTGATCCATTTATCAAAAAGATAATACATAGTGTTACAAATATTAAAGAAAAAACTTGGGAGCTGTTTAAAAACTTATCAATACCATAAATTTGAACAGAATAAATTGTTAAATTAAAAAATTTTACGCAAAAGAAAATAATCATGAATAATATTACTAATCTTATAAATGGTTTAATTTTGATTTTAAAATCCTCTAAAATTGAAAAAAAAAAGATTGGAATAATTAAATAAAATATATTCCTTAATAATTCTGAATTTTTAAAAAATAATAGTGAAAAAGAAATAAAGAAAAATATAAAAATACCTCCAATCCTAGGAACGGGATTTTTATGAAAAGATTGAGCTTTAGCAAATTCACAATCTAAAAGATTATTTAAAAATTTTTTTTTAGAATTTTCAATTAAAAAAAGTATAAAAGCAATTGAAAATAAGATAATTATACCTAGTAATAAATAATCATTTATTATAAGCATGTTTAGGACTTAAGCTTAACTATTAAGTTTTAAAAATTAAATAATCTTATATTAAGTAAAGTATAATAAAAAACTATTAAAATTTTTTGGTAAATTTTAGCTTATTTGAAAAAAAAAACTTTAGAATTATAAATATTATATTTTTATTAATACCTATAAATTTTTTATTTCCAGTAAATATTTCAAATGTATTTTGCATAGTATACCTAGCAATTACCTTGTTCATCTTAAAAAAAAATAATTTAAAAATTAAAATTGACGTTTTAGATGTGCTTTTCTTTTTTTTTTTTTTAATAATAACAATTTCTTCCTTAAAAGCGATTTACACTAATAGCGAATTTGCAATAAAAAACTTAACTTTGGATATGCTCTCTAAAATAAGTATTTTCAGATTTTTTTTAATATATTTGTTAACAAAAAATATTTTACTATATAAATTAGTAAAAATTGACCATTTTTTTAAAGTTTCTGCTATTTGCGCCATTTTTATATCAATAAATATTCTGCTAATGCACCTTATTGGTAATGATCTTTTTGGAAATAAAGCAACTAGTGTGTATGGATTTTCTACAATATTTAAAGAAAGGCATATTGCGGGAACCTATTTATTAAATTTTTTTTTTTTTGGATTAATCTATTTTTATTATGTTTATAAAAATAATGATTTAATAAAGTTTATTTTTATTTTTTTAGTGGGCTTTGGAATTTTGTTGACCTTTAATAGGGCTCCTTTCATTTTATTTTTAGTTTTCTATTCTTTAATTTGCCTATTTAATCTAAAAAAAAATTACAAATTAATAATTATTTTATTTTTAATTTTACCAATATTTTATTTTTTAGTTTTGAAAAATCAGAAACTTTATGATCGCTATATTAATTTTTTAAATGTCGAAGGAAAAAAAGCAATAGATGTATACATGAATAAAACAGATGAACAAAAAGCTCAATACACATATGCTTCTATTTACAAAGAAAGTATAAATGTAATATTTTATGAAAAAATTTTAATTGGATCCGGTTCATCATCTTTTTTTTTGAGATGTAGAGATTATAGATTACAAAAAGATCCATTATCAATTGAACATGGATATTTTAATGCATGCCCTAAACATACTCATCATTTATATTTAGAAATTTTGATCTCAGGTGGAGTGGTTGGAGCTCTTACATTTATTATTGCAATATTCATAAAATTTTTTCTATTATTAAAAAGTATGCTTAAGCAAAACTCATATTATTATAGTATAAACTCAATTCTAATAATTGCATTTCTACTTGAAATATTTCCTTTTAGAAACTATGGAAATATTTTTAATTCATATAATGGCTTATTTTTTTTTTTTAAAATATCAATTATTTATGGACTTATAAAATATAAAACTTTAAAATTTTAAATAATTTAAATTAAAACTTTTTAATAATGAAAATATTTCTTCAACTAAATTTAAACAGTCCGTATTTACGAGTAATTTGTTAAAATAAAATCCTCATCTGTACCTAACATATGATGTATTCTTGCCGTTTTATCATTTGACCATACTAGTATTTGAGGATCTTGATACAAAAAATCACAGTCTTTACAGTAGTCTATAGTATCAAAATTTTTATTTCTATGCGCTTCTCTCAGCCTTTCATATTTTTCTCCAAAATAAACTTCTTCAAATGAAGAGTTATCCAAATGGCCTAAAATACTTTTTTCTTCATTTGGCGGCCCCAGAGTCTGGCAACAAGGCACAACTGCAGCGGTACGTCCGTCATGTCCTCCTGCACGAATTGTTAATTCTGGCGCAGCTGGTCTTCCGCATGATCTTCTGTCTGTTTTCAATCTTGGGTTTTTATTATTATAATTTCCACTCCAATTATGCATCTTCCAAATATAAGCTAGGGATTTTGTTTTATTGATAACATTTGCTTTATACTGTTCTACTTCAAATAAAATTTGATCGTTATTTGTTATTAAATGATAGGTGCTTAATAAACACTTACTATTTTTTTTATTAATATATTCGTTAGTAAGATTTATATTCGATAATATTAAATCGAAGTTATCTACATTCATCCAAGTTTGATACTTTTCTTTATTATATCCGATAATACTAAATCTTATAAAATCAATCCCTGAGTCAATTACATTGTTCATAAATTTTCCATTTAATCTTGCACCGTTACAATACATGTAACATTTAAGATTTCTTTTCTTAACTGCTTCAATATACTTATCAAGATCTTTAGCCATGGTTGGTTCTCCGCTTCCTTCTAAATTAATTACTGGACTTCCATACCTAGGAACTATCTTGTCCAAAATTTTCTCAAATTCTTTTAAAGGCATTTTTCTAGTAAAATTTTTTCCGCGCCCAGGGTTAGATTGCGGACACATCTGGCAAGTGTAATTGCAACCCCCAAAAACCTCCATAACAATTCTCTGAAGTTTTAAATTTTTTTCATTCATATTTTAGATGTTGAATATAATTAAAACGTTTATTAAACAATTATTAATTATTTCTTAATATATTATCAAATATTAGAAGTGTTTTATTTCTTTTTTGATTTGTAAAATAACTTTTACAAAACTTAATTGCTAACTTAATTTCACTGATTTTTTTAAAATACTTTATATTTAAAACACTTTTAAAATCATTTCTATTACTAATTGTTTTTCTAAACCCCTTTAATTTAAAAATTGGATCAATATTTATATTTTCATTTGGTTGTTTATAATAAATCGGAATTAACCCGTTTAAAACTGCAGTCACGACACCAGTGCTTCCTCTATATAATAAAATTTGAGACTTTTTTAGATCTTTAGCAAATGAATTTTTAGATATAATTATATTTTTCATAAAAGTGTATCGATTAAAAATATAAAATTTTTTTAAAAATTTATTGATATTTATTTGAGGATGAGTTCGTAAAATAAATTTCATCTTTGGATTATTCTTTGCTAGTTCATATGAAAAATCGAATAAGATTTTTGTTTCTTCGTTTGTACCCTCCGGAATTACAAGACAATTAGAAATTCTTTTTTCATTATAAATAAACTTTCTTAAAATATTTTTATCACCGAGAATAGAAGATCTGTTCGAGCCGATTTCGAATAATCTATTATTTTTTTTAGAAAAAAAATTTAAAAAAAAACCTAAATTTATATTACCAGAGGTTAAAATATAATCTGGATTATAATTTTTTTTATATTTTCTATTAATAGGAAATTGATTATTAATCACACCAGCATGTTGGTATCCAACCGTCTTAATAATTTTGCCTTTCATAGATTTACAAATATTAAAAATAATTTTTTCCCAACAATGTCCCTCAAAGCTAACAACTAATATTTTTGGATAATAAATATTAATTAATTCTTCTAACTGAATTTTTAACCTGATATTATTTCTAGTTTCATATGAAAAAAGGTTATTAATAATTAAAAAAAAATTATTTAGATTTATTTTCTTTTTGATTAAAAAATTTAATATTAAATTCTTTAATTCAATGAATTGAATGAGAAATATTAAAATTTCATCTGAAAGTGATAATATTTTTTTTAATATTAAAATATTTTTATTATGACTTAATTCATTAAAAACATTTCTAGAATTAAGTGTTGTATTATTTATATAAAATACTTTGACATTATATCTATTTCTTAAATCAGAAATTATATTACCAAATACAAAATCGTTATTTAAATTTTTTCTAAATCCCAAACTATTTAAATTGACTAGGCAACTAACAAAAATTAAATCAGTTTTATTCTGATCTAAATTACCAAACTTATTATTAGAAAAGCCTAAAAAAAAATCTTCAATTTTTCTTACTAACCACTTAAGGATCCTCAAATTATTTTCAAAAAAAGAAATAAAAAAAAATAAATAAAAGTTTTTTTTTATAAAATATTTATATTTAACAAAATATTCCGTATGTGGCTTTATAAATTGTAGAAGTGATATACAATATGTAGTTATTGTTGCGTGCTTATCAGATAATATTTTATAGAAAAAATTATCTAGTTTAGTAAAATCTTTGAGAAGATATCTAACATTATGAAACATGGATTTATAATATTCAAATATTAATAAAAATATTCTTAATATTTAAGATCTTTAATTAAACTAAATTAAATTTTTTTTTACTAGTTTTAATAAAAAAAAATAACATGAAATTCTTTAAGATTATAAACTTTTTTTTTGGCATATTTAATGAGACTTTTTTTTTTAATATATAAACAATTTTTATATTTTTATATAAATATGTGTTAATTAAATTTTAGATTATAGCATAAAAAATATTTTAGTTTCCTATTTTTCAAATTTCATGTTTTTAACAGTTCCTTTAATATACAGGATATATAATTGTTATTTTTTTGGTATTATAAATTTAATGAAATCACTAAACTTTTTTGTAACGGTAACCTCTTTCCACCAAACATTTAGCATATGATTTTTTATGATTAATAAAATTGAATGCAATAGATTGAGCATACTTCTTATAAAATGTTAAAACTTATAATTTGACTGAAATTATTTATCGGTAATTTTTAAAAAATTGATTCATTAATATTACATAATTTTTTTTTAACATATTTTCATAAATTTTTCACTTTATTGCTAAATCAAAAAAATTTTTTTGTAATTTTGTAGAATAAATTCTTTTTTTTTTTAAAATATTTAATATTTTTTTTGATGAGTCACCAGAACCAAATAGTTTTGCTTTATGTCGTGGCAAGTTTTTATTAATATAATGTAAAATTTTTTTTTTATTAAAACTTAAATCAATTATAGACTTAAATTTTGCCCTACGAGACTGTCTATTTCCTAAATTAATTGTTGGTACCCCATAATATGGGGCCTCCATAATTCCTGAACTAGAATTACCTATTATAAAGTCAGCATTCTTTAATAATGTTAAAAAAAATTCAAATCTTAATGACGGAAATATTTTAAAATTTTTTTCTTTTTTTAACTCATATATTTTTTTTAAAATTATATAACCTCCAAGGTCATTATTTGGGTAAATAACAATATACTTCTTACCGGAGGATATTAGCGACGAAAAAAAAATATTTGCATTTCTTTCTAAATTTATAAGGTCAGTTGTAACGGGATGTAGTATTGCTATTGCATAATTTTTAAATTTTATCTCGTACCATTTTTTTACCATTTCTAGACTTGGTAATTTTTTACTTAATATCAAATCAACATCAGGAGATCCTACAACATAAATATTATTTCTGCTTTCTCCTAATTGTAATAAACGTTTTTTTGCTTTTTGATTTGAAACAAAATGAATATGAGATAACTTAGATACGGCATGTCTCACCATTTCATCAACCGTGCCGCTGAGCTCACCACCCTCGATGTGAGCTATGAGAAAATTATTTAAAATACATGCAATGCTACAAGCTAAACTCTCTATTCTATCGCCATGAATTATGATCAAATCTGGTTTTAAATTAAAAAGAAGTGAGTTAAAACCTTTGATTGTCTTTGCTAAGATAAGGTCAGTTGTTTTTTTAGACTTACTAAAAATCTGATTATTAAAAGTTTTAATACCTTTAATATTGTCATTGACAATTTCCCCAACAGTTTTCCCATAAAGTTTTAAATTATGCATTCCAGTTACAAAAACAGTAGTTGAAAAATTTTTATCCTTTTGTAAGTTTAATATTACATTTTTTAATTTTCCATAATCAGCTCGAGAAGCTGTGACTATTAAAATTTTTTTTTTCATTTTACATGTTTTTTTTTTATCAAAGTATTTTTTGGGATAAAATGCCTAGCAAATTTATTTTTTAAAAATTTAATTTTATTTGCTGGAAAATCACCGATTCCTGGTCTTTTAGTTGTCAAATTTTTACAAGAAAACTTGGTGTTTTTAAAAATATCAATCTTTGATACAACTGAATGGAAAGCAAATTTTTTTGTAATATTTTCTTCTTTCAATTCTTTTTTTTTTGAAGATAAGGCTTGATAAATCCTATTTGAATCTTGAATAAGATTTTTTAAATCATTTTTGTTCATAGAACAAGAAATATCAGGACCTTTTTTGTGCTTATCTAATCTAAAATGTTTTTCTACTATTTTTGCTCCCAAAGATAATGCAGAAATACTTATAAGATTTCCAATTGTATGATCAGAATAACCAATTGTTGCTTTTCTAAATTTTTTTCCTAAATCTAAAATTCTTTTAAGTCTCGCAAGTTTGTAATCTGTAGGATATAAATTTACACAATGTAATAATGCATAAGATATTTTTTTTTTCTCTATTAATTTAACAGATTTAGCTACAGTATCTAAATTGTTCATACCAGTGCTCAATATTATAGGTTTTTTAAAACTAGCAATGTAATCTACAAGAGGTAAATTATTGCATTCACCTGATCCTATCTTTATAATTTTAACTTTATTATTTATTAGCCAATCTACTGCTTTAAATGAAAAGGGTGTCGCTAGATAAATAAGTTTTTTACTTTCAATATAATTTTTAAGCTTTTTTTCATTTTCAAGACTAAGACAATTTTTGCTTATTACACTGTAAATACTTTTATTAGAATTCCCTGGCTTTATACTGTCTGCCTCTTTAGACATTTCTTCTTCTGGAATATGAATTTGAACTTTTACAATCTCTGCACCAGCATTTTTTATTTCATCAACCATTTTTTTTGCATTTGCTAATGAACCAAAATGATTAATACCTATCTCAGGAACTATTAATGGTTTCGAAAATTTTCCAAAGATTCTATTTAAAAGGTAATTTTTCATGTAATTAAATAAATTTTTTTATTTCTCTAACTAAAGAATTTTTATCCAAACCATGAATTTTTAGGACTTCTTGTGGTTCCCCACAATGAGGGAAGTCATTCAAAGCAATTTTTTTAATCTGTAACCTTGTGCTTATTCTTTTTTCTACTAAAAAGTTTATAAACTGATCAGACATACCCCCCGTTTTATAGTGATCTTCAATTAAAAAAATTTTTTTATATTTTCGAGATATATTTTTAACCCATTTGTGTGAAAAAAAATTTAATGATGACAAATTTACTAACGTCAACTTTAGTCTTTCCTTATTTAAATATTCTACAGCGTTAATTGCTTCATTGATTAAATATTGACCATATGTGATTATTAATCCATGGTTTCCTAAGGCCTTTAGAATTGTACCCTCACCCGGTTTAAATTTAAATTTTTTAAAGAATATTTTATTATTGGGTGGAGACCCTAAATTAAGTCTTATCGCACAATTTAATTTTTCAAATTTAATACAATATTTTAAAATTTCTTGTGCTTCAAAAAAGTTAAAAGGATTAAAAATCCTTATTCTAGGTATGTTTGACAATAACGATATATCTCTAAAACT
>Ga0194133_10006067_pt1 | contig 15074 bp, 16 predicted proteins | sample TA2KigOf40mmetaG_FD_155448 | JGI IMG/M metagenome (GOLD analysis project Ga0194133, IMG submission 155448) | Freshwater microbial communities from Lake Tanganyika, Tanzania - TA2015055 Kigoma Offshore 40m | ecosystem: Environmental > Aquatic > Freshwater > Lake | place: Tanzania: Lake...
GCAAGGGCATGCGCGGCAAGGCTACCCGTGCCCCCGGCAGGATTCGAACCTGCGCACACGGTTTAGGAAACCGATGCTCTATCCCCTGAGCTACGGGGGCTCAACTAAGTCAATCAAACATTTTCAAGCAGCACGCCAAACTAAGGCACGTGCCCACCATCTTGCGCCGCCTGCTTTGGATAGCGGTTGTCGTTACTGGCTCCGTCAATGTCGCCATGCTCGCCTTTGGGTCACAAGTAACGGGCATCAGCTCTGATGAAGTGGCCCACGTTGAAGATTTATTTGGGCCCCAAAATGTAGCCAACAGAGATCATTTCCATTTTGGCGTGTACGGGGTCTCGTATCAACTGATGAGTCATTTTGCGGCGGTAGCGGTGGCAGGCGAGCCCCTTGGCGACACTACGTATTCGGTTGACGCTTTGTTAACTCGTCACTGGGTCTCAGTTGTGCTTGTAATTACGACAGCTGCCGCGGTTGCAGGAATGGTATTGCTTCTCACGGGCGACAAATTGATAGCCGCTTGGGGCGCAACCACACTACTTGCGGTGCCCGTATTTCTTGGGCACGGGATGTTCAATCCGAAAGATATTCCGGTTGCGTGCGGATATAGCTTGGTGACTTCGGGGTGTGTCTTGTGGCTCAAACGACTGGTCTCTAACCGCGCATCGCAAACTTGGACAGCTTGGACAGTAGTAGGACTTATATCTGTAGGCATTTGGCTAGCGGCTGGAACTCGGTACATCTTTCTTCCAGCATTAGCTGTGTCCGCAATAGTTTCGAGCTTCGTCGCTGGTTCAGGTGTCTTTCGCTTATCGCTTAGGGCCGCTTTCAGTGCCATGTGGGGGCCTCTAGCTGGCTTGGCGGGCGGCTACTTCTTGCTTTATTTGACTAACCCGTGTCTGTTGATGCGGACGGGGGCACCTTTGTGTTCGTTCGCGGAAGTTTTGTCGCGAAGTTGGTCAGGTAGTTCCACCATCGCAGACCCACAGCCTCTATTTTTTCTTGGGGAGCTCTATACGCAGGATTCGAAGCCAGCGTTAGCACTTCCCGTGAATTTGGCGGCGGGGATGCCCCTGGCGTTGCTGGCCTTGATTCTTGCTGGAATCGTTACGGTTTTCGGCCTGCTCTCTCAGCTCACCCGCCGATCACAACAGTCAACGCAGGTTGCATCGGTTGCGCTTGGGATACCTGTGGCACTGCAGGCTTTGCTTATGCCATCACTAACCATCATCTTGAACGCAAGCGTGTATGACATGCAAAGACAACATCTATATGTATACCCAGCACTCACAGTTCTAGCAGCCGTTGGGGTCTATGCCTGGATTCGATATCAAACAAGTTCACTCTTTAAGACTCGACTTGTTAGAGGCCTAGGTGTTTCCCTGATGCTAATTGCTGTCGTCATTCCAACTTATGAGAGCTGGAGACTTTTTCCGTACAACTATGTGTATGTCAACCCTTTAGCTTCAATCAATGGTTACGCGAATAACTGGGAGACTGATTACTGGGGCCTAAGCCTTCGCGAAGCCCTTAGCGAATCTGGTGGCGATACCCCAGCGCTTTTACGAGGTGCGCCAAACAGTATAAATGCCTTTATTCACGGAAGAAACTACATGGAAGCTAAAAAGGTAGTTATGAAAGGCGATGAAAAAGTATTTGCTATTCAAATTAATCGGCCTTCATTTGGATGGTTGTATCCAGTAAAGGGGTGTTTGATGCGTTCAAAGATATCTAGACACTTACGCGGTCACGATATTCCGATGTCCTACCTGTTGGAGTGTGATGAAGAAGAGGTACAAAACTCCAATTGGTTTTGGCTAAGGCCGTGAACATCGGCATTCGGCGTGTTAGTTACGCGGGGTTGTTTGGTACGGCGGCTGTGGTGGGTTTGGCCGCAGCCTCGCTTGGCCCCTTGATTCCGCTGATTCGAGCCAAATACGAGATCTCGATAACCGCAGCCGGGCTTACGTTTTTGGTTTTCAACTCTGCCGGCCTAATCGGGGCCATAACAGCACTGTTCTTCGTTGCACGCGTGCCGGCGAAAATCGGCCTCGCAACCGCGTTGACCATTTTGGCCCTTGGATTTCTCGGCATCGGGTGGTCACCCACCTACCTGACATTTCTGGGTGCCATTGCATTTACCGGCGTTGGCTTCGGATACCTCGATGTCGCCATCAATCAAGTTGTCGGGCTAGGCGGTGGTGACAAGCGCGCAACCATGCTCTTGGTAATGAACTCACTCTTCGGCGTCGGTGCGATCTTTGGCCCGTTGGTAATTGGCGGTGCTGGGCTAGCAGGTCTACCGATTGTGCTTTCAGTCGTGGCTCTGTTGACGGCCTCTTTGGTGGCACCGATTTCACGCTTGCGTGGTTATGTACGCACAGATGCAACATTGCCGCCGACCAATTCGCTTCAGCGCAAGATTTTGGCTCTCGTTGCAGTCGGGTACTTCTTCTACATAGGTGTCGAAGCAGGTGCTGCGGGTTGGCTTAGCACCCACTTGATTGCCGTGGGTTGGGGAATTCAAGAGGCTGCCGTTTCGACTGCCGCGTTTTGGGTTGCGTTCACCATTGGCCGCATTGCGGCAGTGCCGTTCACGCGCTACTTCAGTGCGCCAACTTTGACGGTGGGGGCGATGGTGCTTACCGCACTTGCCATGTTGGTCGCTATTACACCTAATTTCATGTTCATTGGCTATCTATTGGTTGGCGCATTTTGTGCACCGGTATTTCCTTTAGGAATCGCATGGATTTCTGAGTCACTACCCGGTAACCCTCGAGCTACGGGTGCGCTGGTTTTGGTCGTTACGACTGGCGCAGCGATATTGCCGTTTCTAACGGGCGGGGTGATGGACGAGGTCGGCGCGACCTACGCAGCCACCGTGCTACTCGTACCGGCAACTCTTTCGGCCGTGTTCTTTTGGCTTGGCCTAAGAGCGAACGCCGCAATCACCAAACCAATTACTGCCACGGCAGGCGGCAACCAAAGCCCACCGGCAGGTAACCAGAATGCGACTTCTTGAGTTCTGGTAGTTAGTCCAACAGGGTCTCGAATCACGAGCCCATAGGCGTAGCGCCACTGAGTCCAAAGCAGGGATAACACCACAGCCACCGCCAACCCAAAGGTCGATGCGAACAAAATTGAATTGACGGTCTTTGGTCTTACGGCAAAAGCAGCCTTAGCTGTTAGCCCTAGTACGCCAATACATGTTGCGGCGGCGAGCACACCTGGTAGCAAGTGCCGCGATTGCACAGTGAAGCTTACATAACTAAACAAGAACACAAACAAGATGAATGTAGAAAGACCAAATGCAGCGCCAAGCCAGAGAAGAAATCTCGAGTTCGAACCAATTTGTATGGCACCCGCCCAATTGAGCGACAAGGCCCCGACGATCACGATTACCCACCCAAACGCCCAGATCAAACTAAGCAGCGCTGGTGTTGGGGTATCTATCCACCCGGTGTTCGAGTAGTCACTCCAAACGGTGAGCACTCGACCGAAATAGTTAGCACCCCCGACAAGAAGAAAGTCCAATATTTCTCGAGGTTGCAAACCACCTTGCGAAGCGCGAAATGGATCTGCGATTTCTTCTCGCTGAAAACGTGCACTCCAAACCAGCCACCAAACACCGAGTGCTACTAAAGCCCCCATGAAGGCAAGCACAAGTTTGGGTAAGTGGCGAAGGAGGATCAGAGACACAACCAAGGCAGTGGCAACCCACATCAACCCGAAAGGCCGAGCGGTAGCGGCCATGAAGGCACCGAGTGCTACCGCCGCAAAGGCCCGTCGCAGGTCAGCACTTCGTTGCGAATTGACTTCGACCCGTTTGGTACTAGATCTTGAAACCGCAATGAGGCCGCCTGTCATCAGCAGAGTGCCTGAGATCTCCCAACTTGAAGGCGAGATACTGCTCAAGCTAAATGCAGTAAGTGGCATAAGAATCAAAAGTGCAATCAACCCGGCAAATCGCCATCGTGTTCTCGGTAGGGCCAATAGCAACGCCCACCCAACTATGACGCCATTAAAAAATGCGGATATCGCCCGCGTAATCGTTAAGCCGCCAATTTCTGCAAGGCCGGTAACTTCTGTCAGGCGCAACAACGAGCCGGCAAAGAGTGCATAACCAGGGACGAAGTAGCTTTGAAATCCCTTGACTGTTACTTCATCGGTCGTGATTTCGGGCAAGCACTCTTGTGCAGGCTTAGTTGGGTCGAAGGCGTAACAACCGGCGCGCGGTTTCTCGACGAAGTAATGAGGTATCTGCGTCAGCACGTATGGCGCATCACCGGCACCAACACCTTCGAACCCTTCGGGCAGCGGTGCTGCTAAGCCATCTGTTTGAGGGAACAGCCCCTGTTTCCCCGTAACTAGCGAATACGCCCGAGCCACGTGAGAAGGCTCATCGGGTGTTGACCCAACAGGTGACGCCAATGACCAACCAATCAAAGTCAAACCAATAGCGACCGGGAATAAGAGATATTTTCGTGACGGCCTTGACTTAGTTTTCATCGCAGGTTCATCTTGTCACGTGCCCTATTTAGGTAACAGGGCCACCGAAATCAGATCATTCATGGCACCTGCTAGAGAAAGTGCAGTTTGCTCTGTTGCTTCGACCACCAAAGTGTCTTTGCCCTGAACGTTCGCGAGTGCGGCTAAGACGCGAACTCGGCTGGCCACACGCCTTGCACCTAGACCTTCGACACGATTTGGTGAAGTTGCCATCACATCAACCACGTCACCGGGTCGCACTATCTCGATAACTGCAGGGTCAGTGATTTGAATCGGCACTGCGACTAATCCGTCGCCAACTTCGAAATCCTTCTGGTCATTTGAACCACCACCGGGGGCGATCAGCGTCACAAGGGCAATCACACCCAGCGCACCACCTAAAAAGATGCTGAGTTTGCGACGTGTTTTCACAAAGAGCATGACATTGGGCAACTGCCGGTCGAAATCGATTTGCACCTGGCGAACCTAGGTTCGAACTAGCTCTTCTTGCTGCTCTTTTCCACAGAGGACTTCGAAGACTTAGCTGCCCCAGCGGATTTGCCGCTATCGCTTTTCGCCCCGTCGGTTTTGCCGCCATCGCTTTTCGCACCTTCTGACTTGGCCCCGTCTGATTTCGCACCTTCTGACTTGCCACTTTCTGCCTTCGCACCCGACTTCTTCGCTCGGCTTTCTTCACGACTGTCGGTTCGGTAGAAGCCAGATCCTTTGAAAACGACCCCAACTGATCCGAACTTCTTTTGAAGCGGGCCAGAACACTCGGGGCACGTGGTCAAGGCGCCATCACTAAAACTTTGGACGGCGTCGAACTCATGTCCGCATTTCTTGCATACGTATTCGTAGGTAGGCATTTTTTTTAAGCCTCGGCCATAAACATCATGCGAGGGGTGACTATCGCATCAACTCTTTCGTCATGCATCTCGGCAGGTAGTGCATCGAAGATCTCGTCGTCATAAACCAGCGCAATTCGCATAGGCCCGCCGTCGCTAAATCGCGCAAGACCTGCAAGCGCTCGGTCGTAGTAACCCGCCCCGCGCCCAAGACGCACGCCACCTCTCGTAACGGCCAGCGCTGGCACCAAGACTGCGTCAACTTGCTCGAGGCCACCTTTAACGAACTCACCGCGCGGTGTCGGGATTCCCATTGGCCCCGGTGTCAATTCGTCACCGTTGTCTGGCAGCCATCGCAGCTCGCCCGTGGTCTCTGCCAGCGGTAACCAGACTTCACATTTGGTCTTGCGTAACTCACGCCGAATCACATCGGTGGGTGGCTCGCCCCCGACATTCGCGTAAGCGGCAACTTTGGTCATCGACTTGGTTTCAGGCAACGACAGAAATCGGTGCGCGATCATGTTGGCGAGATCTTGGGCATCTTGGGGCGAGTTCTTAAACCGTTGCCCGATGGCAGTTCGCTTGGCCGCAATCTTCATACGTAATTCGCTTTTCGAAGCGGTCATCTGTGCCACCATCTGGTCGAGGTTCATCTAGTAATCATCCTCACCAAAGAGGCACCTTAGGGTCTGGGGTACATGTCGAGACAGGGGTCGAAGTGTCAGCGGTAACGAAGGCGGTAATTCCCGTCGCAGGGCTAGGCACTCGCTTCTTGCCGGTAACGAAGGCGACACCAAAAGAAATGTTGCCGATAGTTGACAAGCCCGCAATTCAATATGTCGTAGAAGAAGCAGTGGCCGCTGGGCTAAATGACGTTCTCTTAGTGACCGGACGGGCTAAGCGCGCTGTAGAAGATCATTTCGACGAAAACTCAGAACTTGAGAACGCATTGGCACAAAAGGGTAATCAGCAAATGCTCGACGCCGTGCGAGGGCCAGTTGAACTCGCGAATATTCACTATGTTCGACAAGGCGTGCCCCGCGGGCTCGGGCATGCGGTGGCATGTGCCAAGCAGCACGTAGGCGATGAGCCCTTTGCAGTCTTGCTGGGTGATGACTTGATAGACGACCGTGATTACGTGCTACCAAAGATGATTTCGGTTCGCGAAAAGCACGGCGGCAGCGTTGTGCTCTTGATGCCCGTGCCTGAGAGCGAAGTCCATCTATATGGATGCGCCGCAGTGCGACCGACCGATGACCCTCAAGTAGTAGAAATCGATGATCTGATCGAGAAGCCAGCTAAAGGCACAGCGCCTAGCAATTTGGCCGTTATTGGCCGCTATGTATTAGACCCCTCGGTGTTTCAAGTCCTTGACGCAACGGCCCCGGGTCAAGGCGGCGAAGTGCAGTTAACCGATGCGCTGAGGGTTCTCACCAAGACCGACGCCATTAAGGGTGGTGGGGTTAGGGGAGTGCTATTTGATGGGCGCCGTTATGACACCGGTGACAAACTTTCATATCTAAAGGCCGTCGTGCGACTTGCTGCCGGCCGCTCAGACCTGGGCCCTGAATTTAGAGAATGGCTTAAGAGTTTTACTGACAGCCAAGAGTTCAGTTCACCAAAGAATTGACCTCGCTGCTTGAGACTTCACTGTTAGAAGGTAATCGCGTGCAAGAGGGCTTAAAGATCCAGACGGCAGAACTGTCTACGTTTTTAACTGCTTGTGTTGGACGAATTAACGTCTTGCCGGCTGGTGAAGTTCCTTTAGGTGAGGCCGTTGGTTGCGCTGCAGGGGCCTCTGGGCTGGTACCCGCCGGTGAGTTAGTCAGTGTCGCAACAACCATGGAGCTCACATCACGTGGCTTCACATCTTTGCGCGTACACCCCCGTCCAAGAGTCTTCGTAGTGGCGGTTGGCGACGAAATTGACGCAGCAGAGCGAGCCAAGCTGCTCGCAGCGTTGCTCGAACTTGGCGGGGTTCGGGTCACATCACTTGCGGGAATGTCAGAAGAATCCGATGACGCACTTGAGGTTCTAGAAAACCAGTTGGATTCAATCGATTTCGTGGTGCTAAGTGCCGATGTTGAAAGCGAGTTGTTCATCGCGCTCTCACAACTAATCGATCTCTCAGTCGTGCAACTTAAATCCGAACCGGGTGGCGTTTGCGCTTTTGCTGAATTGCGTTCACCAGGCGGGCGGGCCATCCCACTGGTGGTGTTGCCAACTGAGTGGCGAGCGATGGCAGTTCTAAGCGAAGTTCTAGTCGGCCCGATGGTGCGGCGACGGGGCGGTGACCATGAGATTTATCAACCGATCGTGCGCGCGCGTTTGACGTCTGCTGTCACGCCAAAGATGCGAGGCTCGACTCGAGACCGAGCGTTTATTCCGGGGCGATTGCACGAGAAGAAGGGCATGTGGCACGTCGAGCCATTAGCTACGTTGCATGCGCCGCCAATCAAAGGCCTAAGTGATTCGGTTTTTGCAACGAGTAATTGCCTGGCAGTTATTCCAGCAGGAACAAAAGAACTTGAGAAAGGTGACGTGGTAGGCGTGATGCGCCTGGATGGGCGGCGAACCGGCGGCTGATGAGGCAATTACGGTTCGGGTCAGTCGAACTGCGCCCGATGCGTTTGCGCGATCGCTCTGCTTGGCTACGACTTCGTTCGGCTAATAAGAAATGGCTAGACCCGTGGGAGGCGACTCTTCCCGGACAAGCAAATTTCGAGATTCCATTCTTTTCTCTACTTGTCGCATATCGCGCTGAATGGCGCGCTGACCGTATGTACGCCTTCGTGATGCTCAATGAAGGTCATCTAGTTGGCCAAGTGACAGTCGGTGGTATCAGTCGTGGTTCGCAAAGCAGTGCCTACATCGGGTATTGGGTCAGCGAGAGTCATAGCGGACGGGGTATCACGCCAGTTGGGGTCGCCCTTGCCACTGATTTCTGTTTCGACGAGCTGGGTTTAAACCGCGTCGAAATCAACGTCAGACCTGAAAACGTGCGAAGTATTCGAGTAGTCGAGAAGCTGGGGTTTGCTAAAGAGGGTTTTAGGCGACAGTACTTGCATATAAATGGACAGTGGCGTGATCACCATTTGTATGCGCTGTGTAAGTCAGATTGCCCTGAGGGGTTGCTACAGCGATGCAGGTCACTCCTCGAGAACAAAACTGCTTCGGTAGGTGCGACACGCAGCTAATTGGAAGTAAAAACTCGTAATACCCATTTAGCCTCACGGACATGGGGTCGGGTGCACTTTGGGTGCTCATCGCTTTGCTTTGGGCAGCAGTGCTGATTCCGATTCTTTGGCGCAAACAACGTGAAATGAAAGAGAAGCGATCAATCGACGACTTTCAACGCGCTATGGGCCGATTAGGTAGAACTGCAATGCCAAGGGGAGTGCAAATGACTTTGCCAGCTCGTCGCGCTGCGATGCGGCGCAGAAACGTCACAATTTTACTCGTAGCTCTAGTGCTCATCACTGCGGTCGGGGCCGCACTGGGCGTCTTCTCAGTCGTCTTTTTGGCAGTCACCTCACTTTTATTGGCGGGTTGGTTGATTCTGGCTGCACGCGCGGCAATGCAGTTGGCAGCAGTTCCTACTTCAGAGACTGAGGCAGAGAGATTTGCTGCAATTTCGCAAAGACTTGAAGAGAAGGCGCGCACAGAAACTGCAAGAGTTGAAGTACAAGCGCCACCACGGGTGTCTGAAGTTGACGTCTATGTCAACGAGCCCGTTGAGATTCAAGCCTTGACCAGGGCAGAGTCAATGGCTATGCACCCGGCGACTCTTGGCTGGGTGGCAGTTGAATCTCCGTTACCTGCTCATGTGCGCGCACCGGCAGTTCCAGTTGGTCAGCGCACGCCTGGGTTAGAGAAGCCTGGTTCGTGGAGTGAATCCATGCTCGAGCAATTAGAAGTACGCAAGAGCTTGGCTGAGCAACTTGACCTTGATACTGCGATGGACACGCAAGAAATTCCGATCGTTGCTGAAGTGCCGATTCGTCGCGCAGCAGGCGAGTAAGTACTCACACGTCAACAAAAAAGTAAGTTAGTTACCCTGAGCGCTCGGGGGCTGTAGCGCAGTCTGGTAGCGCACCTCGTTCGCAACGAGGGGGTCAGGGGTTCAAATCCCCTCAGCTCCACAGGGCGGTGTGATGGGTATGAGTGGCACCTTGACTATCGCGGCAACGCCGATCGGCAATGCTGGCGATGCAAGTGCGAGGCTGCGGGATGCGTTGGTCGAGGCCGACGTGATTGCCTGTGAAGACACCCGAAAACTCCAGCGGTTGCTTAACGACTTAAGCCTGCGGACAACCGCACGGTTTGTCGTCTATCACGATGTAAATGAGAGAAAACAAGCGCCAAAGTTGGTTGAGTCTCTTGTTGATGGCAAGTCGGTGCTGTTGATCACCGACGCAGGTACACCTCTAATTAGCGATCCTGGCTATGAACTGATTCGTAATGCCATTGCAGCCGATGTTCAAGTGCGCGTATTGCCCGGCCCGAGTGCGGCACTTGCAGCCTTGACTCTTTCTGGTTTGCCGCCTGACCGCTTCGTTTTCGAAGGCTTCTTGCCCAAGAAGTCAGGTGCTCGAAAGACCCGACTAAGAGACCTTGCCGGTGACTCGCGAACGTTCATCGTTTACGAAACCAGTCGTAATTTGCCGCGAACATTGCAAGAGTTGGCCGAGATCGTCGAACCAGACCGCAAGGTCTTCATCGCGCGCGAATTGACCAAAGTTCATGAAGAGCAGATTCGAGGGCCGCTAGGCCAAGTGATCGCTTCGTTAGACGGACGCACTTTGAAGGGTGAGGTCGTGCTTGTCGTCGAGGGCCTAACCCGAGCAAAGCGACTGCGACCAAACGAAACCTAGGATTCGCAAAGACATGGCTAAGCCCTTTTTTCTGAGCACGCCCATTTATTACGTCAACGACGCGCCTCACATCGGCCACGCCTACACGACCACGGCCGGCGACGTGTTGACGCGCTGGCACCGTCAGCGCGGCGAAGAAGTCTGGTTTTTGACGGGCACAGACGAGCACGGCACAAAAGTTCAGCGTGCGGCGCAAGAACATGGCGTGAGCCCTAAGAAGTGGGTTGACGATCTCGTGGCAAACGCCTGGCTGCCAGTTCTAGAGACTCTTGATGCAGCCAACGACGACTTCATTCGAACTACTGAAGAAAGACACGTCCATGGTGTCCAGGTTTTCTGGCAGCGGCTGAAAGATTCTGGCGCCGTCTACCAAGACACATATGTCGGGCCTTACTGCGTCGGGTGCGAAGAATTCAAATTGCCGGGTGACTTGATCGAGGGGTCTGGCGAGTTCGAAGGGCAGATGGTTTGTGCAATTCACGGCAAGCCTTGCGAGATGTTGGAGGAATCAAATTGGTTCTTTCGTTTAAGCGCTTATAGCGACGCCCTGCTGAAGCACTATCGCGACAACCCCAATGCCGTGCGCCCGACCAGTGCCTATAACGAAGTGGTTTCATTTATTGAACAAGGACTTACCGATATCTCAATGTCACGCTCAGCAGTTGATTGGGGCATTCCACTGCCTTGGCAATCCGAGCAAGTTGTTTATGTCTGGTTTGACGCGCTACTTAACTATGTGACTGCTGCAGGTTTCGGTGCCGAGCCAGGTTCGCCAGAAGCAGAGCGTTTCAATCGCATTTGGCCCGCCTCGGTGCATTTGGTTGGTAAAGACATTTTGCGATTTCACGCGGTGTATTGGCCGGCAATGTTGCTGGCAGCCGGTTTGAAACTGCCCGATCTGGTATTTGCACACGGCTGGTTACTCGTTGGCGGCGAGAAGATGAGTAAGTCAAAACTAACTGGCATAGCGCCAAGTGCCATCATCGACTATTGCGGTTCGGACGCCTTTCGCTATTACTTCATGTCGGCAATCAGATTCGGTTCAGACGGTTCATTCTCTTGGGAGGACTTAACAGCGCGTTACACCGCTGAACTTGCAAACGGCTTAGGTAATTTGGCGTCACGCTTGACTGCGATGGTCGAGAGATATTTCGACGGCAAACTGCCACAGGCTGGTGAACTCACCGTGCCCGACCTGGCGATTAGAGACGCCCTCGTCCAATTACCTAAAACAGTCGATGAAAAGATGTGCGATCTTGATTTTGCTGGCGCCATTGCGCAGGTGCGATCTTTAATCGAGCTAACCAATGGGTATGTCACTGAACAAGAGCCCTGGGTGTTGGCGAAAGACCCAAACAAATCTGAGCGACTAGCCACTGTTCTTTATGTGGTAGCTGAAGTCTTAAGAGTTGTGGCTGTTTTGTATCACCCAGTGATGCCAAAGAGCACGCGCAAGCTCTGGGAATCGATTGGGGCAGAGGGTGTGTTTGGGCCTTTAGCTGACCAACGTGTAGACGCGTCAGCAAGTTGGGGTTTACTGCCTGCGGGCACGTCGGTGGTGAAGACCGAAGCACTATTCCCGCGATTAGCTGAAGAAGAGTGACCGGCAATTTAGAGGCGAGTATTCGACCACCCACACCAGATCCGCTTGGTCTGCCACTTGCTGATTCGCACACTCACCTTGATCTTGATTCCGAAACCGACGGCACTACCCCAGATGCGATCTTGGCTCGTGCCAAGTCAGCCGACGTCGAGTTATTGGTTCACATCGGCACCGACGTTGCCTCATCACGATTTGGCGCAGGCTTGGCTAAGTCACGTAGCGATATTCGAGCGGCGGTGGCTCTGCATCCAAATGAAGCGCCTGAAATCGCGAAAGCTGGTGGTCAAGCCACCCTTGATGAATCTCTAGCTGAAATAGCAGAGCTTGCCAATTCGCCCCACGTCCACGCAATCGGCGAAACTGGTTTGGATTTTTATAGGACGGGGGTCGAGGGGCGCACAGATCAAGAGCATTCGTTTCGCGAACACATTCGAATCGCCAAATCAGTAGGCAAGCCCCTCGTGGTGCACGATCGAGATGCCCACATTCAGATTTCCGAAATACTGGCTGAAACGAAACCCCCGATAGTTGTTCTGCATTGTTTTTCTGGTGATGCTGATCTTGCCAAAGAGTTCGTGGCCCGTGGGTACTTCATCTCATTTGCCGGCAACATAACCTTTAAGAATGCAGAGAACTTGCGCGAGGCTTTGCGAGTGGTTCCGCTGGAATTGCTATTAGTTGAAACAGATGCGCCCTTCTTGACACCTATGCCCTACCGCGGCAAGACAAATTCTTCTTATTTGATTCCACTCATCGTTGCAGCGATGGCAGAGGTGCGAAATGAGTCACCAATAGATGTGGCGCAAGCAACGTGGCAAAACACCTTGCAAATATTTGGCGATTTGCCCTCGTCATGAATCGGCTTTTTCTGGCACGCTATCGACGTGCAAAAAACAATCGCGTGCTTGATCGCTGCCTGCGTAGCTGTTACCGGGGTCTTAGTCGCCGTACCTGCTCAAGCTGACGTGACTGAAATTGCTGATCGAGGTTCTGAGAAAGTCTCGCGCTCTCGCGGATTCCCCGCTTTTTCAGAGCGAATCGAGAGTTTGAACTGGAGCGCCTTGGCAGGCTGTGAAGCCGGTGGACGTCCGAAGGCAATTGGCGGGGGTGGGCGCTACCACGGCATGTATCAGTTCACAGTCTCAACTTGGAAGAGTGTCGGCGGCAAAGGGTTGCCCTCGAAAGCTAGCGCTGCAGAACAGACCTACCGAGCCAAGTTGCTCTACCAACGTTCGGGCGCGGGCCCCTGGCCAAATTGCGGTAAGAAACTGAAACCAGGGAACCAATAGCAGAAGCAAGTTCATTCTTTCGGGCTCGAGATGTCGCCGAACAAATTGGCTTTAAACCTAGCAAGCAATTCGGTCAGAACTTCGTCGTTGACCCCAACACGATCGATCGAATCATCCGGTTGGCGAAGGTCACCAACGAAGACGTAGTGCTCGAAGTTGGGCCCGGCCTTGGTGCGTTGACCCAAGCCCTGGTGAAGCTGGCCAAAGCCGTGCTGGCTGTCGAACTAGATGTTCAACTCGCCGCCAGATTGCCCGAGACACTTGTTGAACTGGCCTCTTCTTCGCCAAACGGTCTTGAATCGCTAACGCAGAACACCCCATGGCGGGTGTTGAACCGCGATGCACTTGGCATGAAGTCAGCGGACTTTCAATTCGCCTTGAGCGCGGGTGAAATTGTGCAACCGAACTTGGTGGTCGCGAACCTGCCCTACAACATTGCTACCCCGTTGGTTCTGCATTTGTTTGAGGTGTTGCCTGAACTCGAGCGCATGTTGGTGATGGTGCAAGCCGAGGTCGCAGAACGTTGGTGTGCGCCAGCGGGGGGCAAGACCTATGGCGTGCCCACCGTCAAATTGGAATGGTTTGCAAAGTGCCAAGTCGTGGGCCATGTAGATCGCTCAGTTTTTTGGCCCAAACCCCACGTTGACTCATCTTTGGTTGAACTGATCAAGAAACCCCCGCCGAGCACCAAGGCTTCTCAAGAAAAGGTATTTCGACTCATTGATTCAGCCTTTTCACAGCGCCGTAAGACCCTGGTTAATTCGCTGACTAGTCGCGGGTACCCACGCGAGGCTGTGCAGGCGTCACTGGCTGCTATGGAACTACCCGAGAAGGTGCGTGGTGAGAGGCTTACCTGCTCGCAGTACGTGACCCTGAGTGATTCTCTAGCCGCTTTCGCAAAGTAGCTGCTTGCCTAGCATCAGCTTGTGAACGTTCTCGCGTTACCCGCAAAGGCCGGTAATCGCGTGACAGTGAAAGCACCCGCCAAAATAAACATCCAGCTTTCCGTTGGTGCGCCGAGATCTGACGGGTTTCATGACATCGCGACGGTCTATCAGGCGGTATCGCTGTTTGATGAAATCTCTGTTACCGCTTTAGCCCCTGGCAGCGGCGCGACCATTGAAATCACCGGCGATGAAGCCGCAGACCTAACTGCCGATGAGAACAATCTTGCTCATCGCGCTGTAACTACCTTGGCCAAGAAGTTAAAAGTAAAACCGGACTGCCACATCGAGGTCAAGAAGTCGATTCCGGTTGCAGCCGGCCTAGCGGGCGGCAGTGCCGACGCAGCAGCCGCGTTGGTTGGTGCGAACACTCTTTGGGGTAACCCATTAAGCAAAGAGCAGTTGGCAACGATGGCTGCCACTTTGGGCTCAGATGTTCCATTTGCTCTTCGCGGCGGAACAGCCGTTGGTCGAGGTCGAGGTGAAGTCTTGGCACCGACTCTTTGTCGTGGCGAGTTTGCTTGGGTTCTGGCCTTTGTTGAGGGGCAGATTTCGACCCCTGAGTCATATCAATTGTTGGACGAGTCCCGCGCGTTACACGAAGTAGCAGAGATAGATGAGCGGGTTTTGACTGCGTTAGCAACCGGTGATTCAGCAGCACTAGGCGCTGCCCTTAGTAACGACTTACAAGATGTAGCGATTCGACTAAAGCCGAACATCTCGTCTTTACTCGAGTACGGCATGCAAGAGGGTGCTTTAGGTGCGTTGGTTTCGGGGTCTGGCCCTACTTGCATATTCCTGGCGCGCGATAATGACCATGCCATTGATTTGGCGGTGCGACTCTCAGGTGGTGCGGTTTGTCGCAGTGTCAGACGAGTAATTGGCCCCGCACCAGGAGCCAAAGTTGAAAGCACAAGTTCTTGAGTGACTTAGGCTCGGCGAGGTTTTCAACGATTCCGGGATCGTCCAAGTGGCAGGACAGCGGCCTTTGGAGCCGTGAATGGGGGTTCGAGTCCCTCTCCCGGAGC
>Ga0194133_10006068_pt1 | contig 15074 bp, 8 predicted proteins | sample TA2KigOf40mmetaG_FD_155448 | JGI IMG/M metagenome (GOLD analysis project Ga0194133, IMG submission 155448) | Freshwater microbial communities from Lake Tanganyika, Tanzania - TA2015055 Kigoma Offshore 40m | ecosystem: Environmental > Aquatic > Freshwater > Lake | place: Tanzania: Lake Tanganyika...
AGGTTAGGTTAGGCTAGGCTAGGCTAGGCTAGGCTAGGCTAGGCTAGGCTAGGTTAGGTTAGGTTAGGTTAGGTTAGGTTATAAACTTTTTATAAACTTTTTTCAAGTATTAAAATTATGGGAGCTATTAAATATGTAATTATAAAACTTTGAGCTTAAATATCTCAGCTTCTAGGCAAAATATCAAAAATCTGTTCGATAACTTTTGAGCCATTCATCTAAGGATTATGCACGCCAGTTTTCAGGCCTCTAGCTTCACTGGTGTGGGAGGAGAATGAGGTGACGGAAGGACGCAGGACATCAAGCATTCTTAAACAGATCCGTATACAAAATTTCAAAACTCCTCCATCGCCTTGCTTGGGATGGATAATCCGGTACAGTATAGACTCCACCCATGACTTACTCAAGGTAATCATCCTTGCAAGAGTCACTGTCGATTACTATTACCCTGACTGAGGATGCCTTGTTGATTTTTTTGCAATCCGAGGTTGAAAAATGGCTGGAACATGGCTGGGGATTTGAACCCATGCAACCTTAGATCTTAGTTTCTCAGTCAGGTGCCTGTGACCTCTCAGTCATGGCAACCCCATTTTCTTTGAATAAGCAAATCAGAAGATGCTTTGTTCCGCCTCCCATTTTGGAATCTGTTGTTAACATGGTTGTGTTTCGTGGCATTACATTTGGTACCTCTCATTTCTCTTTAAATCTTAAATGATAGTTTACCTTTTTGGCTTATACAGTAGAGATGGGCCCTGACCTGACCCGAACATACTTTTGACCCGCAGTAAATAAGAGGCTGACCCATCTCTGACCCAGGTACTCTTCAACCCGACCAAATGACATCTTTTTGACCCGAAGGGCAAAAAATTGAAAAATTTGACATTTTTAGAAGAAATTTTCCAAATCCACACCCAAACCAAAGATGGCTTACCCGACCTGGGTCAAAAATTTTTGACCCGGACCCATCACTATTATACAGTAAATACAGTAACAAAATATTACAATTTGTCAGGATTACAATCACTATGTGTGACTTTCCCAGTCTACTTTAAATTGACTTGTATCCCATTCTGCAATAAAATGGGGCCTAAGAATAAGAAATTTATTAATTTAAAGACATTGAGCCCTAAAGGAGATCATATGGATTTGAAAGACTTTTTAGACACTCAGCTCTTCAGAGGTCTTTGCTTCTGCAGGGAATTTGTAACTTTTACTTGACATGGCAGAAAATGAATTTCGTGTTGCAGTTCTTCTTGAATTTTTTAATTCATTTTCATGGGCAAAGTTTGCTGATTGAGTCCTGACACATCTTGGGCGGTTTACAAAACCTTGTCCGTATGGCCTTTGACGTTGTTGGGATAAAGACCCAACAGAAGATTGCTGGGGCAACCTTCGAAATTTTCGCGATTGGAGGTCGCCATTTATTCTTTGACTACTCGGACTGTTGCGACAATTTTGAACACACTGGAAGCAAATTTATTGATGCATACATAATATAAATGATAAATAAATAACTACTTTCAAATATAATAATTACGTTTGACGAGCTTGAAGCTCTCTCTGATGATCTTGGAGAGTTTCTTATGACTGCAGTGGACTTTTTCTTTGGAGTTTTCAACCCATTTTGTGGCTGGCAACATTTAAGTTCTTTGCATGAGATTTCTGATTCTGGTGAGCACTCAAATAAGCAACTCATATCTGTCACCTAAAATATTTATCAACTGTGTTGCATAAACTGTGGTTGTTGGCCATTAACTAAAGCCACTCTTTCCCAGACCCATGGCATTCAACCCTACAAACAAACATAATCTAGAGTTGTCTAAAAGAATGTTTGAGATTAAAAAATTTGAATCTCAGAGACCTTAAAGATCATTACGATCCTAGCCTTAATTTAGACTCTAAGAATCAAAAAAATCAAGTTGAGTTATTGAGTTTGCAGAAACTTAACTTTTATTCATGTAAAGTAAATGAATTTCCTTGTAAATATTCTTGCATTCCTTTATAAGGATTTTATTCCCTATCAGATCAATGTAATTGCTTTATCTTGTTCCCTAATGATCGTCTGGGATCATTTTCATGTATTTTGATAATGGCTTCTGAGACATTTCCCTTTTCTCTTCCTGCTTAGCTAACAGGAGGATGAGTATCCTCTTGCCTGCCCATTACCATTGTCCATGAAACCTACATGAACATGTGTATTAGATGGAATAAATCAGTTCGCATTCAAAAGACTCTTTCTTTGGTACCGGAATTCTTACGTCTATTAAACATGGTAATAAAGATTTCTTGTCTCCCCTTAATTGTTAATTTATAGACCTAAATCAATTGCCCTATCCTGAAATAAAGCTAGAACAGGTAAATTCACCCATCTCCTAAAATTTGTTTGGAATCTCAAGGAGTTAGATAGATTAAGTATTTATTGTTCATTGAACATTAATACATGACCAACAGTTAGAAAGACCTCATCAATAAGTTCAAAAAGATATTTATACGACAACTTAAACTTAGGTCACACCCTAGTGCTTTTGGCTAATAAGCCCCTACAGACATTGGGATCTGCTATTCAACTCCTTATATATTGAAATCTACAATGTATACATGATGATACTTTTTGCTTCTACCTGCAGATGGCCTCACCTCACAATCCCATATTTAAATAAATTTAACTTTCTGACCTGATCAACATTTGTATGATCATCATCTAAGAATTCTAGTTGAATTGATGTTGAATGGATTCCTTCATTGTGAAACAAGTCTTTGAGATTTTTTAATATCTGATTGAAAATTAAGATTTTAAACTTTTAGACTATTTTTATTAACTTTAGGCTTTATGACTATTTTACCTTTTTGTAATTGGCCTGGTTTTGACCCTTGATGTGAGCTGAAGCAACAATCCGGTCACCTGTGAGTTGCCAAACGTGCAGTTCATGAACATCTAGAACGCCACTGACATTGTTCTATTCACAAAAACTTGGCTTTGAAATAATTTTCCCTTGAAAAAAATCTGTTTATACTTTGTAACCTCAATTTTTTGCTTTAACTTTTCTATATCAATGTGACTTGGGACAGCTTGCAAAAGTATGTAAGCAGATTCCATCAACAGGGGCCAGACGGATGCCAATATCAACGATACAATAATCAAACTCAATGCTGAAAAAATAGGTTTTGTCAAATTAGATCAGAATATTCATATTTATATACTGAATTAAAACCTGGATCAACAAAGTGTTTGTATTCCCATTCTGTCTGCCAAATGACCAGAGCAGAAATAATGACAACTACTGACCCCATGGCATCTGCCATCACATGTAGAAACACTCCCCTCATGTTCATCTGTGATGATTGATCTGATACAAATTAAAAAATATTTTCAAAATTCAAAAATAATTGTTAAAATGATTCGTGTGGTATTGACAGAGGCAATGAATTGCTTCGGGTCTTTTTTAGATTCCGTTCGAGATCTTAAGTAAGAAATTTTCTTTTCACCTTTTCCATCCACTTCATCATCTTTAAAAGGCTTGTGTACACAGACATCTGATAGAAAAAGTCTTCAGATTAAATCAGTTGGATTTGAACTAATTGAATTGACAATTTTTACCAGGATATTGAACATTTGACTCTTCTGGAATCTTGGAATCTGTCTTTTTGCTAGTAGTATGCAACTTGGAGCTGCTGTGACTATGACCATGTGATCCACCTACTATAAAAGTTTTAGTTAAATGTTTTTAACAAGTAAAGAATTATTAGAAATCCGTAAGTGCGACCAACAGCAAGTATTCCCCATAAAATACAGAGAGAGACTCAATTGTTTATTTACAGTAGAGATCTCTTTTTATACATATTTTATGCGCATCGTTCAAATCATACAAAGAACTTGATAAATGACATTGTACAAAATGAGTGCCTGTTCATGATTCTTTTTTCTAACCAGCCTAAATTATTTATTATTTTATACTTTATTTAATCTATTTTACGTTACTACTTTATGATACTTTATGAATTACTTATAAAACCATATAAAACTACAAAAGACTATAGAATTTATGACGGAGGCATTAACAAATTAATCACTTTTATTTCAAAAGGTAAATATGCTCTCAAAGCATTGCAATAAATAATGAAACACATTTAAAAAGGAATGAATGAACAACAATTTGATCAGTGATCTCTAATTAGTACCTTTCCCTTGCTCCAAAAATACATTATTTTGCAAGTAATTACTTGTACAAGCACTAATCATTCATCCTTAAACTTCTTCTCAGTATAGACAGATAAAAGATTTCTGAAACTCATCACTACAAACAAGTGGAGCAAGTATGCTTCACTTGGATTTTACGCTTCTTTTTTTGACATTTTTAAAGTACGCCTTGTGACTTTTTTTAGTCATTTTTAAGGCTACACTAGGTGGTTTTATTTTGTTGTTGGTTACTCCGGGCAGGAGTCAAACCTGGGCCGCCGGGATGGTAATCTGGCGAGAAGCCAACTTGACCCCCTTGACTCCCTTTGTCTTTGTCAGCAATCCTATCCCTGCCAAACAATCCCCTTTTTTAATGGTTTGTTGATATCAGCCTCAAAGAAATTGGTGTTTTCATGATTGAAGCTTATTTTTCTTGCTTTCACACAATAAAAATGTAACCTTTTTTCAAGTCTTCCCATAAGAGAAAATTGTCAACCTAATTTTATTAAATTTGATAACTTGTTAATTCATACCACCATGACTGTGGCCATGTCCAGTTCCATGACGAAAAAACAAGCATAGTCCAAGCAAGTTGACAACCAAACCAAATCCACCCACAATTAGAACTTTGATTGGATCATTGACTTCCTCAGGGTCAAAAAATCTTTTCAGACTCTCCACAGTGATGGAAAAGCACAGTGCAACCAAAAATACTGCATTCACTAAGGCACCTAATAATGGATTAATCAATTTAAAGATTTATTTTCAATAAGAAGTATTTAGTATTTCTTTACCTAGAATTTCAGCTCTTGCCCATCCAAAAGTATTTTTCTTCCAAGATTTAGTTGACAATCCGACTGAAATGAATGCTACAACAAGTGCAGCGATGTCTGACAACATGTGAAAAGCATCAGCGACCTGTAAAATTATCAGAGATGTATTTGAAAAGATAACACTTTCTATGGAAGAAATTTGCTTGTCTGCGAATCTTAGGAAAAATTGTGATTATATTCTTTTTAAGAGAATATCACGGAGACTGCTTTTCATAAAATTATGTAAAAGGTTTTACACAATCTTGTGAAAAATTTCTCAGTCTCTCTCTATGGTAAAATATTCAATTAACACTAGGGAATTTAGGGTAGGCTGGGGTGGCTGTAAAAATAATCTTGTGCAATGTAGACTCATTTGTTGGACATAAAATATCAGTGTACATGAGCCATTTGAAATATCATTTTTTCTGAGTCTAGTTGTAAAAACAAAAATCTAGTGCAGTGTGGACTCAACCAATGTTATTGCTTGATCAGCATCTTTATAAGAGTCCAGCTACTGCCATTTAATTATATTTATGGTCATTGCATATCACTACTACCCTGAGGGTGCCTGTTTGATTTTTTTGGAATTTGGGGTTGAATTATTGCTGGCATGGCTGGGGATGGAATCCACAACCTTAGATCTTAATTTGACCTCTCATCCATGGTACCCCTATTGACTTTTTATAAATTAGGATTCTCAGCCAGCCAAAATTGCCTAGTTGGTAGGGGCAGGTACTACTTGTTGGGAGTAGTAGAAAGGAAATGCTGACAAAAAAAATATCACAGGAAACATGGCCAGACTGTTTCAAACCTGACCAAAGATATTAAATTTTAGGGGTGAAAGTTCATCCACAAAATGGCCTATATTCATCAAAATAGATACTCTGATAGATTTATTTCTCATAAGTCGATTGGTTAATAGATAAATTATCTTACCAAAGCCATTGAATTTGTTAAATGTCCAACAGTCACTTCTGCCACAAAAAATGTCGCCGTCAAGACAATCATCGACAAAAGTCGACATTTTTTGCCAGAATATCTTCCCATCCCTTATTCATTCATAAACATTTTTCACTAAAAATTAACAATATAAAATCATCATTTTCACACTACCACGCTTTTTCATGCCAAATAACCAACTAGCTTCATTTTTTCCTTCTCTGTTGATGTTGTTGTTCTGAAACAAGCAGCACGTAGCAAAGGTGATGCACTGCAAGAGTCCAAAGACTTCACCCCCTGTTCAAACTACAGCATCTATTTTTCCAGCACACCATGAACTACCACAATTATATCATTTTTGAGAGTGAGGAAGCACTTGAGCCTATCTTGACTACAAAAAACTAATTTTCATTTTGAAAAATGTCAATGGTCTCGCATTCATTCATTTTTTTTGGTTTTGCCAGTGGCTTATGTTTTTCATGAATTTCGGTCACCAGTAAACTGTTTTGGAGGATGAACAAAGAGCAGGATTTTGACTGCAGAAAAAAATTATTGGAAAAAAATCAAATGAGATTTATTCTGTGTTTTGTTTTGTGAATCCATGCAGCTGCTTCGATTTTTACCTGAACATTTTCCAGACGCAGAGTGGTTGAAAGAGCAACTTTTGTTGACACCAAGTCAGCAAATGCCAAAAAGTATTTCGACTAAGATCATGTTTGAAATTATCCATAACCTGGAGCACTTTTTTTGGAAAAAATTTGTTTATTTTTTTTTGCTTAATGATTTTTGCTTATGTTGTGAGGTGAACAAAGAGGTTGGTCGTTCGACCTTCAGTGGAAATCTTTCTTCATCAGATAAAAATCCGATAAAAATTCGTTCATTGTCTCTTTGTTTGTAAGGTTTTAGAAAAAAACTGTATTTGTTAAAGTAAAAATATATTTTGGAAGATTCTTTTTTTGCTTAATAATATTCTAAATGTTTTCCATATAATTACTATACCCAACAAAATTGACTGAGAACTAAAATTAGTTGGGGCTGAAAATGGAAAACAAAAGACAGGCTCCCTCTCACAACACTGGGATATCTTTTGGCTCCTCAGGGTCATTTTTATGTTGTTAATTGTCAATTATGGCTGGTGCAGATCCTCACTCTATGAATCAATCAAGTTGTTAATGAGCCATTTTTATTTATTCTGATTGTTCTCAAAGTTTTGAAAGCTAAGAGTTCAATAACTGAGAAAAAAACTTTTGTTTTTGTTGGAAATTGGGACATTTTAGTTTTGATCACAAGGCCTGAGGCAAAAAGACCTTTTGTCTCATCCTCTAGACATTTTTTGGTTCACTCACTTATTCTTTATTTTCAATTCAAATCATTTGATCCTGATTTCTGTAGATTTTTGATCAGTTTGCTAATAAACTGGAAGTCCGTGAGGTCCAGCCATAAGAAATCCTTTTCGCCATGTTGATGAAATTTGGGAAAAATATAGTGGGTGCAGTCTGGACTCTGGACTCTGGACTCTTTGTGAATTTAGGAAAACAGAATTCATCTGAGAGTTTTGGACTTTTCAACCTTTTAATTTTGATGAAAATTACAGATCATTGACTCCAGATCTTTTATATTTTCTTTTCAAGCAGATTCTCTCCACTGGCAAATAGCAATTTGATAGATAGTAGACATTAATTATTGCTATACTAGACATTAGATAAGAAAAATAAGTCTTGGGATCCAGAAACTTAGAGGTGTAACAAATGCAGAGTAGGATATGTACTTGAAAAGAAATTAAGAGCTTGCATTAGAGATAGACTGTTTAAGATAAGTGGTTGCTTTTAGTGCAACTTTATCTGATAAAGTCATAAATACATTATTAGTGGTCCCTCCTAAAAGTGAGCGGGTTGTGATTATACACCGCTGGTTTTTTAAACTGCCAAATATCAAATAGATGTTGTTTGTCTACAAAGTGTAAAAACTTATTGAAATAGATGAAACATACTCAACAAAAATAAGTTTTGATTGCATCTGTGGGAATAACTTGGAGAAACAATCTCTAAAGTGCTCATTTAGATGAGAGTAATCAGCCTCATCTCAGTTTTTTAGTCAAAATTTGGTTTGAAGCCTTTGGTGAAGGGATCCACAATAAGATTCTGATAAATGAAGATGGTGCCCACCGTGGTCTGACAGACTTCAGATTCTTACATATTGATTTTTGTAAGAGATTCTATAAGGAGACTTCACTCTACATTTATAGATAAAACATGTGTGTTATCTGAAATTTTGGTTTAATCTAATATTAACATAATCATGCAGATTATTCCCTCCTTTATAACTTTTAATTTGTGCCTAAGTAGCAAAACCAGGTTGATTATTCACCTGCTTGTTTGGGTTAGTTTATCCTTGTACAAAATAAAACCAGAGGGTATTAATGACACCTAAATTCAAATTTTTTTGTCAATTGATGAGTATAAGAGTTGTTTCATTGTCTCAACTTGGCCTTTGCAACTCTCCTAACTTGCCTTTTTGAAACTTTAAGATGTTTCCGTGTTACATTTCTGAACGGTTACCCTTATTGTTAGTCCAAGCATGTAATTTGCAGACAAAACTTCTGATACTTGGCTGTCAAAAATCAATCAAAGCGCACTTTTGGTGCACTTAAAAAATAAGATATCTTTGTCAATACCAAAGTAAACTTAATTTGTCAGAGCTAAGTGTTTTCATTTTTAGCTCAAAATCTTTATCAGGAAATGTTTCAGTTATAAAATGACCAGTTAAGAATGTAAATCTTATTTTCCAAGGTTTTTCTGGACTTCAAAGTTTTTTGCACAAGAATCTGGCACCTATAAAAAGATGAAGGGGAAACTTTGTTTATTCTTTTTACTATTGAAGTTAAAAAATGGATAAAAATAGTTGACTTGATCGTCATCGACTATTTTTTACTCCATGTGATTAATCTATTATTAGATTCCAACAGCCTTTTTACCTCTTAACAAAAATGAATATTTATTTAGCTAAATTGAAGATTAGGGGTTGATTATCGATGATGGAATCGACCTTGGCTGAGCGAACCTGGGTCTTAAAAATTACCACATTGTCATTTTGACTCCTTGTCCAAGTCTAATGACTTATGGATTTGTGATTGACTTGTAATTCTAAAATTAAAATAGGTCAGTAGAAAAAGAGAGCCCATTCAGGACCTCAGTGCTTTCTATTATTATCATGTAATCTGTGTATCCATGAAAGATTCCCGAGTTCAATTGGTCACTGGACTCATCCTTTACATATCAACAAATAGGCTTCATTGACTAACCATGTTAAATAATTACCCTCCCTGATTCTTAACCTTGGAATATTTGGGCCATGAATTTAGTTTAAAGCATTTAAATATATATGCATTATAACTTTCATGTTTTGTGCTCACGCTAAAAAAGTATTACATTTTTAGTTAGATGCTTGAACAAAAAATGTTATTTTATGTATGTAAAACTTTATTATCTTGCGCCCCAATAACATAAAAGACAATTACAGCATTTGATCACGTAACACTAAATTCATTGAATAAAATAATAAAAACTCCAATCTTCGCAGTGTAACAGTTTTAGTCTCTCAGCAATAATGGAGTGATTTCTTTGATTTTTCTTTTGAAGCTCTGATGTGAGATATCTGGCCAATCAAAGGGTATCGCTTCACAAATGTCCTTAGCACGGTTTACGAATGAGGATTTTCCAACTCTTTTGGTGCTCATGTCGAAGAATCTTAGCGTACCCAATTGCCTAGAATTAAAAGTAGATTGCATTATTAATCTTTCAGTGAAGTATGTAATGTCATTGGGATGCATAACAAGTTTTGAGAGCATGGTTGAGTTTGATAAACTTTTTTCTAGCATTAAAATTATGGGAACTATTATAGATGTAAATATAAAACTTTGAACATAAATATCTCTGCTTCTAGGCAAAATATCAAAAATCTGGACTGTAACTTTTGAGCCATCCATGTATCCATGTGGGGAATTAAATTTGATTTTTTTAAAGTGCGCCTTGCAAATTTTTTTTTACTCATTAAAGGCACACTGTTTTTGGCTGGGAATTACTTGGTTTTTTTTTGGCAACCCGGGGTCAAAGGTTGCCTGTGGCTGCCGGCACTGGGGCTCGAACACCGGACCCTCCGATTCCCAGCCTGATGCCATGGCAATCTGCCACGGCGACCCAATTTTCAGGCCTCTAGCTTCACTGGTGTGGGAGGAGGAGGAGGTGACAGGCAGACACACACGGGATGTCAAGCATTCTTAAACAGATCCCTATACAAAATTTCTAAACTCACCCCTTTGCTTCGGAAGTGATAATTTTTAACAGATTATGTTAGGGAGGCTATTGTGATTAGAGTAAAAGATTTGTCAGATTTTAATCCGGAGTAGAATTTCTTTGGATTTGTTCATATAGAATCCAGATTAGATCTACCCATATGGAAAAAGAGTTTCAGTAACTTCTTAGTATTTGAAAATTTTAAAATATTTTAGCTAAAAACTACTTCCCGGGATGAGACAGCAACTGCAGACCATGTTTTGTCTTCATGATCTTACTAACCTGTCCAGGTTGTTAATGTTGCATTGCATTGCTTTATTTCAGACTAATTCACAATACATATAAAAATATAATCTATAATTGATTTATAAGATTTATGTAGACGGCACACACGGATTGCAGCCTAAAGATTTAAATTACGTAAAGCACCAATTTTTGATCACGCAACTTTTTATCCACATCTGATCCTTGAGCGCACCTGATCACTGCGCTCCCGCCTCACATGTCCATAAAAAGGCCTGCGTGCCTTATGATAGTTAACTAGTTACTCTCCGAGAGCTTAGACGTAAGTTTGTAGAAAGTAGCTAAGACAATTATTCTAAGGATATTATGTGTGTAAAGTATTGTATTGTACCTATCCAATAAAGTATTATGGGCATATCTTAAACACCTTGTGTTTCTTTTATAAGAACGGGGGGACCTAAGTGCCCATAGACTAGAGATAGGGGTTATGAAAGTTTAGCACCTCTTACTCAGCTCGCGCAGCATGAGCAATCCTGCTGTTCGATTATCTTAAGTCTACATTTATTTCATTTTGCAATTGTATCTCCTTCTTTTTCGTCAAGAAAACCAATGATGCCATCGCAAGGAGGGAAAAACCTGGTTTTGAAATAGTTTAAACTATACCCTTGCAAGATACAGAAGCAATTGAAAGCCCTATTTAATGTTGCTGCCCTACCAGGGGGAAAAACCTCTAACATCATTTGTCGCTGATGGATTATTGCTGGGGATAAATAATAAAGGAAAATGTTTTCTGTTTTCTTGAATATTGAAGCTGAGATTGATAAATTATTTAATCAGTCAAAGTACATCACTGACATCATTAAGTCTATTCCAGAGTAACTGAATTCCAATTTTCATTGTTGCACTAATTTAATAGAAATCTGGTCCCATTTGTCTGTTTTTGTATTAGGAGTTCTGTTTATCAAGAGATCATGAGGAGCATAAGCAGGAGCATAAGTCTTTGGACTTATTACTTAGGAAACACTATTTCTCCTCATCTGTTTTTATTTTCCTGAAATGTTAGCACCTTTTATGAATTAGCAGGGTACCGAAGTGATTAAGTTATTTACTCTCAGTCCTCGGATAACTTTGCAGCCTGAACCAGTCACTTGGTCAGATTTACATCAACTTTTGTAGTCACTATAAGTTAGAAGTTGCAGTTTACTTTTTGCAGTAAGGCGATGCACATAAGTACTCAAAGTTATGGCATGAAATAATATCTTACAGCCTTTCTCTCTAAAAGGGATCAACAATAATGACATGTAATCTTTACTACTCTTGAGTGATCCCTTTCTGAACAATACTGCCAATTGATGTATTTTCTTCACATGTCAATTTTATTCATGAATAGTTTCTAAACCATTTACAGCCCTGAGCACCATATTGGTGTCTCAGATTTACATTTCTATCTAATATTTACAGTTCATTTTGCTTACAGGTCATCTTCTTCTTTATGATTTTTCAAAAAATGTACACATTCAATATCTAAAATTTAATTAGGACAGGTAATTTTTTCTGTGTATTCCAAAATATAAAAGCTCAAAAAAAGGGGTCAACTTTTAAATCCATCCTTTGCTGGGGGGTTGGGCGATCGTCTGAGAAAAGCTCACATCCAGAAAATAACTGTTCATTAAAATATCGGATAAGTAAACCTATAACTATTACTGACGCAAAAAAGATTTTATTGTCAAGTACAATAATAATAGGGGTAATTGTGGGATACTCATAAGGCGAAGAGACCCCAGATTTTTTCTAGAATGATGTTAAAGGTTAATGGGATCTGGCAAAAACTATTTACTCTATTAAAGTTACCAAAATCCTTTAAAACAAATTTCAAGTCCAAAACATTGCTCTGCCCATAAATCAGTATCACAAGTGGAAAATTAACATTTAAAGGTTTCAGGTGGTACCAACTCTAATAAGAATGTAGCTGCCATAAAATAAAAAGAATTTGCATACGCTTAAATTGGATAAAGCTTTTTAAGAAAGAAAACAATAAGTTAGTCTTTCAGCAAACGTTGTTTCAGCCACGAGAAGTTGTATGTTGCAAGGTTTTTAAGCTGTAACAAAACTTGATCTTGTATTAACTTCCTTTGTTGCTGTTACAAGCATTTCAAGCCTGTAAGTTTGAACAGTTGAATTCACAAACCCATCCAATTCCTTTGTTACCTTGATTTTGGCTTTAGTTCTTTGATTTGAACACAAAATTATGATTTTCTGTTTCGATCTGCTGAGCTCATTTCATCCCAAACTTGACAAGGAGAGCCACAAAAATTAAATTTTTTTGGTTTTAAAAATCTTTATCAGTTGTTTCAGTTTGGACAAGCCCTCTGAAACATTCTAAAAGGCGTGGCAACTCCTTATATTTTGTCTTGACCTTTCCTGAATTGTTATCAACCAGTTTGAGTTGCTTATTAAAAAATATTAATTTTCCCCAAAATAATAATTTTGAATAAGAATGATCATCCATACATAATAATCTTTCTCATAAAATTGATAACTGCCTTTCTCTTGAATGTGAAAAAAATATAAGGAACAATAAGAAATGTAAACAAAGACTGACGCAAAACCCACACCTCACTTTGCTGCTTCTATTCCACGTGAGATTTGCGTCAGCACGCGTAAAAGATGAGTTTAGGTTCTTCACAAGGAAAGAAATACAAAACAAAGTGAAGAGACAATGAAAAATTTTAGGGAGGGCAAATTTTATAACAATTTTTTTCTTGCTTCTTTAAGCTTTGTTGTTTGCTTATTCTAAAATTTTTGGGCAATTTTTATCGATTAAAAACTTAAAGTCAACTTGTAGGTTTTATTGAATTTTAATTTGAAACAAATTATGAAATTTGTATTCTTTCTTGAACTGTGTGTTGAGCAGGTTTTGGCCTCTAGTGACAGGTCAGAAAAGCAACGCCAGACCTCAGAGGTTGGTGCACTCGCCCTTCTATTGCCTATAAATTTTCAGTGAGATCTGGTATGGGGTCACCGTGACCAATGTGGTCATTGCATGTGATGTGAGAAATAGCATCACAAGGAAACCTCAGGCAACCTTTGGATCCTGGATGATACAGAATAACAAAAAAAGATCTCCAGCTAGGATCATAACATTCAATTATTTTCAAAAAGAATAATTTTTGGAACTTAGGAACCACGATAAAGTCATGTATCAACCCCAGATCATCCAATATTTTACCAAATACAATTTTTGAAAATAACAAATTGTGCAAAATATGTATATGAGCCTTGCTTCAGAATACGTTTTGTGGTTAACGATAAAGTCATTATCTTGAGCAACCATTTCCTTGATTTGATATATTTATAATGACTCAAATATGATAATTTGATGATTAAAATTCAATTCGTGAGTGAAAAATATCTTTTGTTGATCTGGATCAGCCTCAAAATAATTTTAAAGTCTAGAAAAAAAATCTTTTTTAAAAAAGAATAGTTTAATTATTGAGATTCTGGTTTTCAATTGTTGAATATATGGACAAAAGAAAATTTTGATTGTAAGATATTACAACAAAATCATAAGTCTAGCAAAATAGTTTCCTTTATTCATTCTCTAACTTCTTTGTTACTCCACCCAGAGCCTCGTGGCATGAGAATGTCAAGTAGGAGGGAGATAAAGCTTATTTTGTAGGAGGGAGTGTGAATGAAAAGTTTCAAATTGTATAAAAGCTCAACTGTTTTGAAGTTGGGAATCAGTCTCAGAGAATCCTCTAGCTTGAGATAGTCAATTTGACTTCAAAATAACCCTAAAAGTCACCATGAAGTGTCTCGTAAGTCTTTTTAAACATTTTTTTTCCAATTCAAATATTTAAATGGTTGTGTGAATTTTATTTTAGGTTGCTCTTTTCGCCCTTGTTGCCGTTGTTGCCGCTGAACCCGAAGCTGATGCTTCTCTCTTGTACGGTGCATACGGTTATGGCTACCCATCTGTCTACGGATATGGTGCTTACGGCTATGGCTACCCCTACTCCTATGGAGCTTACGGTTATGGTGGTCACTTGATCGGCAAGCGTGATGCTGATGCTCAGGTTCTTGCTTACACCACCCCCTATGCTTACACTCCATACCTCTACCCAGCAGCTTCCAGCTACCAGTCAGTTGCCACCCCATTCTCTGTCTCCACTCTCAGCCAAGTCCACAAGCGTGAAGCTGAGGCTGATGCCCAGGTTCTTGCTTACGCCACTCCCTATGCATACACTCCATACCTCTACCCAGCAGCTTCCAGCTACCAGTCCATTGCCACCCCATTCTCCGTCTCCACTGTTAGCCAAATTCACAAGCGTGAGGCTGAGCCACAAGGTGTTGCAGTCCACCCCGGTCTTGCCACCAGCTCCACCTTCAGATCAGTTCAGGGAGCCGCCGGTCTTTCCCTCTACCCATACGCCTATGCATCATACCCCTATGCCTATGGATACTTCTAAGTTATTTTGAAGTCGACTTATTAAAAAGAATTTAGGATTCTTGTTTCAAAAATGAGATTTACAGTGAATTGGGTAATTCCTAGTCACTAAACAAATGACATTTACCTTGTGATTGTATCTATTTTTGTTCGTAAAATGATTA
>Ga0194133_10006070_pt1 | contig 15070 bp, 12 predicted proteins | sample TA2KigOf40mmetaG_FD_155448 | JGI IMG/M metagenome (GOLD analysis project Ga0194133, IMG submission 155448) | Freshwater microbial communities from Lake Tanganyika, Tanzania - TA2015055 Kigoma Offshore 40m | ecosystem: Environmental > Aquatic > Freshwater > Lake | place: Tanzania: Lake...
TTCTTTATTGTATCTCTAAAAGATAAAAATTTGTACTTTTTAAAAATATCAGGACCTAAGCTAGAACAATCAGCGACATTAGAAGTAATTTGTGTTGTACAAAAACGTGCTTAGATCCAGTTTTATAAAGGATTGATCAAGTTAATTGGCACTGTTTTAGGAAGTAAATCACACATTGCTTGGGCATACCTTCAGCTGCACCGAAAAATAAAGAAAACAAAAAGCAGTGTACGCATACGTAGCTATCTATGGTCATACCTTGGGTTTGATACTCGCACTAAGATAGTGCATTTTATAACATAATACTTTTGTTTAATCATTTATTAAAGCTCTTTTCAATATTTCCTCGCTTTGTAATTACATTTTTTTCATTTTTGTTGTATAAACTAAGTTGTTTACAATTGAAATCGACCAACGCCGGAGGAATTTTCTTGAATTTTAACTTGTTAAGGCTACCTTTTCTTGGTGAAATCAAACTCAGGATTCAACCTTGAAATGGAGCGACCCAGTTGTACCATCTACATCAATAACCTCAACGAAAAAGTTAAAAAAGATGGCAAGTATTTTAACAGTAAAATGTCACATTGGGAATATAAAACATTAATAGGTTAATAGGTGAATACCACTAATTTCTTTTGTTATCTTCATCGAAAGAACTTGTCAATATTCAGTCAATGTTTGAAATTTTCCACTAACCATACTAAACGTTTCGATTGATTTTTCATGACGATACCACATATAACGAATAATTATCTTTTCCTTTTAGAGCTGAAGAAATCTCTGTTTGCCATCTTTTCTCAATTTGGGCATATTCTCGACATTGCAGCACGCAAGAGTTTAAAAATGCGAGGCCAGGCATTTGTGATCTTTAAAGATCTTCATTCGTCAACGGCAGCTCTCAAATCGATGCAGGGATTTCCTTTTTATGACAAGCCCATGAGAATTGCATACGCTAAGTACTTAATCTAAATGGCGCGTTTTTTCTAAGATTACTGGATAATTGATTCTCAAAATTTTAAAGAACCGATTCTGACATAATTGCCAAGATGAAAGGTACTTACCAAGAAAGACCAAAGCGTGCCCCAACCGAAGTGAAAAAGAAGAAAAAGAAGGAACACAGTTCCGGTTCAGGGGCTCGTCATTCAGGCAGATCTGTTTCAGATGCTCCTCCTAATCAGGTATTTGAAAAGACCCTCAATAGATTTATTCTTGTTTTTTCAATCTGACTACAATTAACTCACAATGTCTCATTTTTCTATCCAGATTTTGTTTTTAACCAACTTGCCTGAGGGTACAAATGAGACGATGCTCCAGATGCTCTTCAATCAGGTAAGAGAAGATTTGCGCTCAATCTCTTTCATTAAGCTAAATAGTAAAGGTTTACGTTAAATTTTCAAACGTTTCTTTGAGGGTCTATTCAAAACGATTAAATTTTATCCCGTATACACTTTCACGTTCAACGTCCAAGCGGTTGGATTTTCTTTTGTTCTTAGCCTTCTAACAAAGCAGAATTCTAACTACTTAAGTTATTGATTTACAGTTCCCTGGCTTTAAAGAAGTCCGACTTGTTCCTGGACGTCACGACATTGCTTTCGTTGAGTTTGAGAATGAACACCAATCAGCCCAAGCCCGTGACGCCCTACAAGGATTCAAAATAACACCGACAACTGCAATGAAAATTTCATTCGCTAAAAAGTAATGTCAATGACTTTTTTCAACTTTTTGATGTAATAAAAAATCTTAGTTTGAAAACTAAGAACATGCAGTCTTTTTACTTGAACAATGAAGTATGGTGTTGAGAAATGTGAAAAAATAATTTATTATTATTTGTACCTTGATTCAAATAATTTACTTATGTTATCAATATTATTCATCGAATTACATTCTCCACATTTGCCTTGGGTAAAGAAAAAACTTGATCTGATGGCTACTTTTTCGCTTGAAACACATCCACGATCCAAAGTGAAAAAGTGTCCATCTCTGGAGAATCAAATGTGGCATTGGATCACATCTGGTCCGAGTAAAGAGTTCGGACTTTTTAATGCCTTTTCATATGAAGGGGGAAATTCGTAGGCTGGAGGCGGGTCTTCCCTCTTCACAGGCTTGTCATTTTCCGAAAAAGGTAAGGAGGATTCTCCACCGTCGGCAATCAGGATATCATGGTGACGTCGGGCTCGTTCGTTGGTCCAATGGACAATTAAACTAGGAATATGATTTGATTCATTGAGTGATTCATGTACAATTAAAAATATTTTCTTGTTTTTCATAAAGGTAGAAACACTTCAAACTGTTAAATATTCTTATCTTTCTTTCTATATAAAATAGCTATGTCCCTCTTTCACTCGTGAACTGCCAGACCAATCTCACCAATTTTTTTACGGACCAACACAAGTATGACTACACCAAACCAACCCCCTGACCCCTGGGTATACCCCTAGCTCCAAAACCTTCGCATTTCATTCAAGTTCATTGTAGATGAGAATCAGAATCCAGAGGTCACACATTTTCGACACGCGGTTATCCTTTCTTAGTTCTTAGACATCCAATTTCTCTACTTTGTTTATTTGGCAAAAAACTTGCTAAGGTTGCATGGGCAAAAATTCCCCACGCAGACACCTATGCGGCGTTTGGTTTGTTTATTCAGTGGGTCATTTTCTGCAAAAAGTCAAAATCCAATTCAAAAAATCCCTGAGGGACTGACGAGCAGAAATAGCAAACTCCTGGCTGTACGGTGGCTAACTCGATAATATTCAATCCTTAGAACAAGAGGTGTACTTTGATAGTTAACAGATCGTAGGAACTCTACACATTGAGGACAATGGGATCCAAGGACATTCCTAGTGCTGACGCGCAGCAGCTCGGAAAGCAAACTGCAGTAAATAGGCTCTGGTTATTGCCTGATTTCTGTTATTTTCTATGAAATGATTATAATTGCAGAAACTACGCGAGTTTTTCACCGGTCCTCCCCTTGGCTTTCTTCTGGCTTCAACGGTTTGGCTCCTATTATTTTCTCACTTTGTTCACCATGGCAAGTACATCTCTTCCTGGACGGCAGTCTGCCTCCTTGCAGCTGCAGCGGCTGCCCTTCCTTTTGCGGCATTTGTCCTTTGGGTGGGAGCAGTCTGGTTCGTGAAAGCCCCATGGCTAGCTTTTATGATTAGATCTACTCTTGATCGTTAAATTTACACAGGAAGAAGCCCCCCGTTATCTTGGCAGGTGGAGTTTGTTCGGTACTTGCGATTGGATTGTGTTTAGCTCATGTTGCTGTAGAGCAAACAGCGGTATGAAAAAATAAGGGTCCATTCAGATATAGAAATTTAAAAAAGTTAAGTTGTGCTTTTTTCTGAGCAGTACATTTCGCCGGCAAAATTTAGTGACGACAAGAGGCTCGAGATTTCAAGACTTATCTTTCTTGTTGGAAAGGTACCATATACACACCATTGTGCTTTTTTAAATTTTTACAAAAATATCTCATCTTATAAAACCAACGTTTCACTTTTTTTCAATACTCAAGGTCGTGTTTATTGGTTTGTGGGTTCTTGTTCTTTTTGCTGCCGGGTATTTATTCACAAAGTTCAGAACTTTCACAAACGAAGATTCAAGTCAACAGACCTGGTAAAGTATAAATTGTTACTTTACAGTGAAATCAAAGCAATTGTCCAGTTGAGACCATTGAATGGGACTTTTCAGGATTGATAGCTACGAAGATGTTCTGCAGAGCAATGGGTTGCTCAGACCTTGGGACAATGATGAGATCTCTCTCAATAAAAACTGCTTGGGACGTCAATTCGCTTCATTTCTTGCATTTTATGCTGTCACCGAAATCATAAACTTAATCGTCTTAATGATGTGAGTTTTTAATACTTTTTGAGTATTGGCCTCTGAACTCCACTGCCAAAATATTACTATGACAATTTTCTCAGATATGCCAAAGAGTATGATATTTTTGATGAAAACACTTGGATGGCTCTTCTCATTGGTGGTTGTTCAATTTCACTCTTAACCCACGTTAACACTTGCTTTGGCCTCTGGGTAAATTGATATTTTATAATGCATAAATTTCTGAAAAGATTTACTAAACTTCTTATCTTAAGGTTGAAGATGAAGCCAGCCTCCTGCTAAGTTCCCTTTTATACTTATTGAGTGTTGCACTTGCAGTATCGGGATGGCTCACACTTTATCATACGTGGGATGACAGTTACGAGAGGGAGAAAATGTTTGTCGAGATAATGGGGACTGGGCTATCGGCATCCTTTTCCATCGTAGTGGCCGGAATTTATGGGTAAAAGCAGCTGATGCCATTCATTAACCTTCTATAGGATTTAGCCTTACTTTGATACATTTTTCTAATGACATATAGAATTTTAAATGCTGCAAGTGTCCAGCTCTTCTTTGGCAGAAGGCCCAAAAACTGCTCTCCAGGGCAAGGCTGCTTAATATCAACAACTACAAGAGGCAGGATAAAGGATGTCAAAATACAATAGTGAGTGGGGTCAAGAAAAAATTAAAATTTCAGTCAGTTAAATTTATTTTTGGAATTTAAATTAACAATTTTTAAATTCATTTCCCTACGCCATGACTAAACAAAACTTTACATTTAAATAAAAAGCACTTTTTATTCATAAGGTTTAGCATCACAAATTAAGACACCAACCAACCCTAAACCCCCAGGGTAAGTGTAAGGGTCATCATAAATTTAAGCATTTCAAATTTGGACACTAATCAACCTTGACTCTAAAACAAGGTTTGGAAATCGACTTAATTCTTTTTAGTCAAAATGAGGTGCTTTATTTTTGTTCCCCAGGTCAGGTGATGAGGGGGTATGAACTGGTGCCCTAAATTCAAAACAGAAAAACAAACACAGGGATGGTTAGAAATATTTCAAGGCCTATCCCCGGGGCTAAGGGGTCACAAGCTGAAGGATCAATTTTTGAAAATTGTTGACATAAAAAAGGGGCTCAGGTAGGGTATCTAAAAAGTTCGTCACCACTTTTGAACCCATAGTTGCCCAATCCCCGGACCTGAGGGGCCTTGCAGTTGCAAGGGGTAGACTAATTTTTTATTGGGACTGCATTGAATTTTTCCAATTTTTTTCATTGATAATTAACTATAAAAACTATCTAATAAATAAAACACATTGACCTTAGTCTTTATTAGTTCTGTCTGACTTATGATACATGAATCAGAAAAATATCAATCTTACCAGGTAAATGTTATGACTGCAAGACATGCTTGGAATATAATTGCAACAATTTGCAAAGTCAAAACTTTCATCAAAATGTTACAAATCGAAATGAGCAAGACTACAAGGAAGAACCACGTGTAGAAAATGTGTCCATTTAAACTCATGTTCCTCTAATGCTTTTATAACAGAGACTAATTCAAGTCAACCCTATACAAAGAGTTGCACCCTCAGAGCTAGTTTTGTATGCTCTTGAAAATGGATCTTTGAACTTGGATTTTCATCATTTTACACTTTTAAATTTATTTTAAAATCTCGTTCAAGTACTTGATGGGACTTAATGAAATATACTAATATGATTAATATTTAAGATCAATATCCTGATCTTGTCTTCTAATTCCATGGAAAAAGAATTTTTTCCTTTGTTTACAAAAAAGAAGCATTCTGAGGTTTCTGGATTTGACCGATCAAAAAAATCAAGTTTTCTTTACGAAACAATCCTTGGCTCCTTTTCAAAAAAGCATATTATGACTCAGTAAGTTCAATTACAAATGTTGAAATTTCATTCTGTACACCAAAAGTTTGGGTTCAATTTGAGATCTTATTGAAATAATCTTTCTTCTGTTTCATGCCCTTAAGAAGATTTTGATGGAAAACTCGTTTTATTCAGGTCCTTTTTTTCTTTATCTTCTTGTGACAATTCTTCGCTTTGTGCCTAAAATATTGTCAAAACGACACATTTTTTTTGTTTCTCATTAAATTTGGCAGACTTCAAAGATTCATTATGGTGTAAGAAATTTTCTAACTGATACAAGTCAATTTATTTCACATTATTGTGTTCTTTTTTCAGTCAGAATAATGAAAGCCTACCCATAATCTGGTGTATTATTGATTAGGACCAAATAGCCTTAACCTGGAGATATTTTTCTCAGTTTTGAATCTGCATATAGTAAATTGACTACAAAACTTACTCTTTGAAGAAAGCTCTCAAATACCAAAAGATTTATTGATTTAAAGGGCAGTGACATGTCTGATAAGCTAATTCAAGAGAAAGCAAAAAGTGCCATTGATAATAATACCAAATAATTGAAGATGAATAAAAAGAGGGTCTAATGAACGAGCAACATATGTCATTGACTGAACAGCACACGTTGAAAATGAACAGCCATTGTTTCATTTTACTAATGACCAGACGAGAATAGAATTTCCTTGGCACGTAAAAGCTTGAAGTTGGAATCCTCCAGTTTCGATTAGAATATTTACCACGTCTGATGGGTACATGAATGGCTTTAAACACACCTAAATTAAAAAAAATTGTGTCAATGTTTTGATAGCTTAACTTGTTATACTTTTGTAGCTCTAATGCCTTCATTATTTAAATAAAAAACCTACCTGGCGTCCAGTTGCATCGGGTTGACAAGAATCATCAACAACACCCTGGCGGTTGCTCACAACATTTGTTGTAGAATTAACATCATATCCCTGTAAATAACATTTCCAATCTAATTGCCGTTTTTGAGAAAGCACCTACAACTTACTCAAGCATCGAGCCTTGCTTTCTGATCCTGACAATCAGAAACCACACCAAACTAACCAGAATTCAAAACAAGAACAAAGACTCTCAAGTAACAATATGGCTTTAGTATCAAGCCACCTCTAGCTTTGGCTGACATTTATAAATTCTTAAGGCCCTATTCAATAATAACTTAGAATCTCTCTTACCAATCTACTCACGATCAAACCATACAGCTTTGGATGCCTTGGTGCTAAGATATCTAATCCTATGACTTCTGTTTTCGTGAAGGCCGGATCCCCTCGTACCAGAACTAACATTTTTAAGCTAAAATCAGTGCAGAGCAAGTGTTAATCTACATGACAATTTGATGTAAAGAGAAAATAATTTCAATACCTATAAAGTTGTCTCCTTTTAAGAGTAAAATTCCTTTCAGAGGAGGTAAACCTCGATCTATCAGGTTTTATGTTTCACAACAACTTAATTTTAAAAAATATGATGGATTTCCGATTTTTGATCAACAAAACTTTGATAGCATTTTTCTCTGTTTGTTCTTAATCTGTAACCAACAATGCAGTGCTTTAGGGTGTCTGTGCCAATCAAACTCTGCCTTCAGAGTAAATTTCAATCCAATTTTCTTACACTTGTTAAATTTTGTGCCATTGTAACAAATTAAAAATACAATTTGGTAGTAGGTTTCTTAAATTCAAACTTGTTTATGCTAAAAATTCTTAAATATTTTTATTTTTAACTTAAATTGGCCCTTATTTAAAGATCACACATGTTAAGAAAGAGTATTTTCTAAAAGAATAGAAAATTTCTTACAATTATAAAATGATCTTGCTTACCCTACCTTGGAGAAAACATGTGATATATAGCTTGATCAAATATGAATTTGTATTGATGAAAAATCAGAAATAAATCGAAATATTCATTGAGGATACAAGTTTTTTTAAATTTTCTATAGAAAATAACGTTTGCGATTTTTCAACATGATTGAAATGCATTTTCGTTGAGTGATCGTTTAAGTCTTTGAGTTCAATCATAGATTTCAAATGTTATTTACACTTTTGTCCGTCAAACGTGAAACGTCGTGTTAGATTAGGCTTGAGGTGTTATTAATAATATGTCCTGAGACTTTTCCTTAATGGGCAAGAATAGAGTGCTGTTTAATTATCCTCTACGTAATGGTTTATTGATGGCTTTTTGGAAATTTACAGATTTGATTGAATTACGTTTCATCCGTTGAAAATTTTGAAATGGCAAGCCCAGCATTGAGAAGACTTATGGCAGAGTTCAAACAATTGCAGCAAAATCCTCCTGGTAAACAAAAGCTTAGGCTATTGATAGATGATTTTCAATCTCTAAATTTTACTCGAATTTTGCAGAGGGAATAATAGCTGGTCCGATGAACACCGTGAGTTACATTGCTTTTTAATTAGTATTCGAAAACTTTTATAAGAGCCAATTTGTATTTTTTATGTCTAGGAAAATTTTTATGAGTGGGAAGCTGCCATCACAGGCCCTGAGGGAAGTCCCTTTGAGGATGGTGTTTTTATTGCAAGGCTTCATTTTCCACAGGTGCTTTGTTTTTCATGCATAATGTGAAATATTTAGAAATTTATCACGTGAAATACTGAACTTTAGGATTATCCTTTGAACCCTCCTTCTATGCGGTTTGTGTCAGAAATTTTCCATCCAAATGTCTACCCTGATGGATTGGTTTGTATTTCCATACTACATCCTCCCGGTGATGATCCTTTAGGTTACGAAAAAAGTTCAGAGAGATGGAGCCCTGTTCAAAGCATAGAAAAGGTATAGTTTGTTAATCTGTGAAAAGAAAAATTCATTTTAATATCTATAAAGAGAAACTTGTTAAGATTCTGCTGAGCGTCATGAGTCTTGTTGCTGAACCTAACATACACAGCCCGGCTAACGTCGACGCTGCCAAAATGTGGCGAGACGATCGTGATGAATTTTTTAAAATTGCAAGCATCCACGTGGAGAAAACTCTTGAAGAGCCCAAAGGTATTCTGTGAAACCTTTTTACTACAAAGGAGCTAGTTCCTAAAACAATCTTTTACAGATACTTGATTGGAATTCGCTCGATTGGGGTTTGGATCAAATAATTATACTTGAACTGAAATTTCCTTATTTTTGCCAATAAAATTCAATTTATCTATTCATAAGAATAGTACTCTTCAAACTCGAAAACTTGAGATTGGCCTTGTCAATAGCTCTTCGTTGCCCGAACCATCTTTATGGTGTAGACTACCTGTTATTTTCCTGTTACAAGCAATTAGGAAGCAGCTTGCTTTAGTTTAAGATTTAATTTGTGCATTATTACTTCAAAAAATAATTCATTTGACTGCTTGTTAAAACAGTATTCCAAGCATAAAATAGGCATTTTTACAGTTATTTCAATGAGCCTAGGTGCGGAGAAGATCAGGTATATTGGGTAATGAAGTTTAAACTAGTAGTTCTATGAGTATGCAGTTCAAAGTATCACAGGCAGTTCAACATATCTGATTCTTCTTGTGGTTTTTTGTCTGGGTTAACAGCTATCCTGCGGACCGCCATCAAGGCCTCCTGAGGTAAATTTTCAGGCAAAACAAGTATATCTGTAGTTAAGGACAATGTCCTTAAAGAAGAGACTGCATTCTTTCTCATTTGCACGGTGGTCAAATTGTTTTCAATCCAGTTCAACGCACTCCTGAATATTTTTCATTGTCAAATAAATAATTTTGCAGAAGACTTTTTGAGACTAAATACCTGTTCATTTCATCGACATTGCCATGTGAGATTGCTTTTTTAAAGGTTTCAAAGAGGGGAGAAACAAGCAATGAAAAAATCCAATATTTCCAGTTTATTTCTGTACTGAATCGAACGTGTGATTCAAATTTGGAGTCCAAAAAATCTTCGAATGATTTCTTATTTATGCTAAAGTTGTTTCCCGAACCACGTCCTGATGAAAAAAATAATTTAATGCTCTGGGGCTTTGAAGAATCATGTTATGGAAAAAGATACCTGTTGGTAAAATTGTTACAATTTCGGCAAGTTGATGGCTCAGCTCTTGAACCACCTTTTTACTCCTTTCAATTTCTTCATCCAGCTTTTTAGATTCTTCTTTTAACTGCTGTAGGTAATCGCCTCCTTTCATTAGAAGTGCAGCTTTGCTAGTTTTCATACTAAGGCAAACACACAAATTTTGAACATGTTGATGATCATTAAATTCTCAAAAAAACCTTGCTGGTGCATTGCTTAAAGTTGGAACTAGCGACCTAAGAGCCTCAAATCCGTATTTAATCGAATGTCGCCTGTTTTGCTCAGAATTAATATGAACATTTCGACGATGGTTCTGAAATTTCGGTGCAAAAAATAAGAAATTGTGAGTGCGGCCGTCAAAAGAGCAATTTCACACAGTCAAGTAAAAACATCTCGCAACAAAAGCTTGAATCAACTCAACGAAGAGAAAAAAATATTAAAAAGTCGAAATTTTGCCTAAGCCACCTGGTATTCTTCTGTGTGGGTATGACCACGGAAGCTTTGCTTGCGTCTGGTTTCTTCAGCCCTTTCAGAAGAGAAAACTGACACTGCGTGCGACTGGGGAGCATCTTTACTTGTTGGGGGAGGTATGGCAAATGTCAATTTGTGAGCAGAGGAGCTGGAAGAAAGCTGATTGCTTTCGCTGGGGAATGGCTGCGTCGTTCTTGACCTAATTTTCTTGAATTAATTAGTCGCCGTTAACTGTAATTTTTAAAAGGAATTTACCTAGCATCTAATCTTACACTTGAAAAGGAGGCTGGTGCTAAAGTTTCAACTTGGGTCATCGGTACTAGTCGGTTAACTGAAATGATATTTTTACCTGAAGACTTAAGGAGTTGTCGAAGCTCACTGACAGAACACTAAAATGTTAAAAAATGACTATCTGTATTTTGACTACATAAAACGTCATAAATTAATTTTTTGCCTGGGGTTCACTTGATAAATGAGATGATTTGACAGCCTCAGGGCACTTTGTCCGTGCATAAGGTGTGATGCTAAGCTGTTTTAAGTGATTTTCTGTTACTTGTGGTTGCGGTGGCAAACACTTGTCTAATTGGCTAATTGATCCATATTCTCGTTGCTGGAGAACACGGTGCTTTGGACTTCGAAGTTTGTGATGATTATGAATGGATCCGGGGTGCTTTAAAAATAATACTTTGATGACAAATACGTACTTAAAAATAAATGAAGAAAGTTTGCAAATTCATTAATACTAAATGAAAAGTAACGTCCTCGTGGTTTCCTCTTTTTTACCCATGCAGACAAATGAATTTGATAAGGGAGAACTCACCTGAGGCCTGAAACAAGAAATGAAATTTTAAAACCAACTTTACTTAGCGATAGGTTTTGAGCATATTTTACATAACAACCGCAATGTCTTGACCTCCACTGAAGATCAACTTTTCCGGCAAAGGTTCTACAGAACTCAGGGCTGCTTTAAAATTTCATTGAAAAAGGATTAACTCAATTAAAAACTGGCCTATTCGTACTCACAGTTTGATTCTTGGGAAAATATTAAACTTTGAGCATTTTGAGGAGCCCTGAATGGTTGTTGAAACTGTTGAATGTGACCGTGCTGATGTATCTGTTGCGTTCGCTGATTTTGGTGGAACTGAAGTTGATGAATTTGGTGTTGTTGCACAACACCCACTTGTCGAAATTCTTGTTGTGTGAAGGCTTGTCGGCCTTGTTGTTGAGATAGAACTTCTTGTTGCATTTGTGGAGAATTCAGATTAGCAGACCCAGAAGAAGACCTACCCAAGGAATCAGGGATGGTCTCAATCAGTCCCATTTTATTTCCCCCTAAATACGATCATTTAGATTGTTAATTTGTTAAAGCGTGCCGATAGTCTATTTTTGACATTTTTCTCACCGGAGTTTTCAATTCCATCCGTCTCATCGGATTGGTTGGGTTTTACACTGAATATGTCAGAAAAGTCAAAATCTATTCCAAAATCCTCAAAACTTGGCTGGAGTTGATTGAGACCTTGAATAGTTGAAAAAATAAGAGATAATCGAGATTGCTACAAATGTTTTTAAATTAATAATAAACCTGGCTGTATGAAGTCAGCGTTCATTGTATTCTTGTAGAAACTGTCTTTTGGATTAGGAAAGGGAACAACAGCTCCCCAAACTCCACTAGACATAATATTGCCTTGATTTCCAATAGCTCCATGATTCCCACCTGTGAAAAAATCTTCAGAACCATTTAGAAGATAATCTGTTTCCAAGCTCTCAGCTCCACCGCTCAAGAGAAGTTCCAACAGGTCCTAGAAAAATATTGGTCATGCTTTCTTAGAATGGCATATGACTTAATAATTTTATTTAAATAACTACATAATATACTCACATTTTCAGTGGTCATATTTTCTAAAGCACTATCATCTTTGCTGGATTTTAGAAGAATTTGTCTGAAGAAAAACGAAACAATCAAGTTCAAAAATCATTGAATGAAACGAATAAAAAAGAATTTTTTTCGATATCTAAAACCTACCCTTGCATCTCGGGATATTGCACTTAAGTACAATTGAAAGTTACCTTTCCATAAGTTGTTCCCAGTCTTTATCAATTTCAACGAGTTTTGCCACTTCTTGGGTAACGCGTACATCCTGATGGGTGTGACAATAAAATCTTCTCCATTTTTTGTACTCATACTTGATAGCATCCTGAAACATTTACAGTCAAATAGTGTACGTTTACAGTAATTTACTGAAAAAGCTCACAATTTTTCTTTTCCAATATTTTCCTTCCAAAACTGTGCTCCCTTCTGTCCCATTGTGATAGTCAATGTCAAGGGGATTCGCAAAGGTAAAGATGAGCTTGCAATCATATTTTCCAAACTGCTGGTGCCAACATCTCCAGATGACATTATTCAAACGTATCTTATCATCCCAACCGAGTCGAAGACCACGAAAACTGGAAATAGAACAAAATATTTACCAAATATATGTAAATTAATTATCAAGCTTTGTTGTGCATTTACCTGTTCCACTTTGGAGAAGTTATTTTCTGCCTGTAAATAATTGACATTACGTGGAACAACTTCTTCAAAGGAACACCATTTAACAGCCTTTTTATGCCGCCATCTTTCAATTGCTTGGTCGGTTTTTTTTCTTTGCTAACAGAGCTGACAAGGTTGGAAGAGGGTATCGAAAGATCAAGAGCATTCTTTGCTTGACTACCCGGTTGTCCCAGATTCACCTCGTCATCATCCTGTTTAAGACGAAATTTAAATCTAAAATATTTCAGGGTCGTTTTGCAAGTTCGAAATACCTGCTCCTCGTCCTCAAATTCTGATATCATAAAGTGACCACTATGGATGGCCTCCTTGTGTCTCCGAACAGCCATTGTGGGGTCAAAAAGCGTCACTCTTTCAAAACGGATATGAGTTGAAGGGCAGACTCATTTCAGTAACACTATTTTTACCGTATGGAATGTTTATCTGAAAGAAACCTTGCTCAATTTAATCGCAATTTTAGAAACAGCCAGGAAGAAACTTGAATTAGCAATCACGCTGTTAGGATCAACGCTCGAACTTGATCTAGCTGTGCAGCAAATTAAGAGATCTTGTTTTAGGAAATTCTCGATCTCTGACATTTAACTAGAAATTTGTACTTTTAAAAAATTATGCTTCGTCAGTTTTACCCTCTTCAAGATTTTTTTCCGTCTTGGCAGTCTCACTAGTGAAAACTAATCGCTAAAACCATCAAAACGTGTAGAGATGAATGACTGAGATAAGTTCTAAATTAAGAAACAGACAAACGTCACATCTTGTAAATATATATGTTGTCGCAGCTCAATTCGAAGCGAGTAAATAGGTGCTACTTGCTGCACGCGCAGCCCATGTTTACAAAAAGGTACAATTAAGCTAGGTTGTTTGAATTAGATGAGGTCCCTTGTGAATGTGAACAAGTGTGAGCTTACTTACTGTATTCAGGCGAAAATCCTATTCATGCTGTGCACGTGATCAGCTGGTACATGTCATCAGACGTCAAGGGGGACTGAGCGTTGACCTGAAAACTACCAGCGACTCATTACTGGATTAAAATATGTGCTTTGACCTTGACCCTGGTTCTCTAAATTAAATCAAACTGGCCGTGTGTTCCTGTATTACAAGTCTTCGTGAAATTTTAACCTTTAATGATAATCACTACACAGCTGCTCCCTGATCCTGGGCTTAAAAAAAGCTCCTAATCAGATTTAAGTAAATTTGTTGATGGGGTTGCCCTGGGGCAGAGCTGGACATAAATTACCATATTAATTTTCGGTACCTTTGGTGGCAAATATGGAGTTTACAGTGCTGTGGTGTGATCCAAGAGCACCCAGAAACTGAACACGAGACAGTCCATAACAACTTCTTAGGATTTAATGTTTGGATATAAATTGATTTCAGGTGCATGGGTTGAGGTTAGTGATCAATTGGCTCTTTTTACTGAATGATTCTAATCTCACTCCCAATCAGCAGCTTTGAGTCGGACTTCGGCAGTTGACCTTACCCTAAAAATACGTGATTATGATTCCATGGTCTGACCTTAACAGTTTAATCCATTGCATTGGAAAGTTCTGAAACCTAATTCCAGATTAGTGCAAACAAAATTGATTTACCTTTGTGGAATAAGAATTATTAAGGTTATGGATATAATTTAATAAGTAAGCTTACAAGAGCTGGCCAGTTTTTTTGAAATCAATCTCATTGTCCAAAGAGTTTAATTCTGAAAAGAAAAAAAGATCGAGACTTAAGATCTGGGTCCTTAAAAGAGTTTGTGTTGAATTTATTAACGATTCGTCGCTCAATAACTGCAAAAATTCATGTTAAAAAACGTGTCTTTGTTTTGGCAACGTTGTGACATTAATGACTATTCGTCACTTTCTACATCAACTTTGGACATAGCTTGGATAAACTCCTCCACAGTTGTATTTCTCAGGATATTTTCTAACAATTGAGGATTGCTGGTGCTCTGGTGATTAAAGAAATGACTACTGTTTGAAGATGAGTTGATGACATCGACAGAACGTCCTTAAAAAACTCCATGTTAAAAGGTCAGTTTTAAAGTCAAAACTTTCAGCAACTTGCCTCTGAGCAGTTCCCGTAAGCCTGACCGTGACTTATCCACTATGTCAGAACTGAGTGAGTTGTTGAACGAAGCTGAATAGTTAAAGACAATGTTAGACACCAACTAGGGATTCCTTAACCAAACTTTTCGATTTAAACCAGTTTTTCTATAATCTGATACTTTTCTTCTTGACTTGAATGGTTGTTTCAATTTGCCAACAGAATATTGTGAAATGAAACTAGTTTCTGCATCGTTGCCTGCTGAAAAATATAAATA
>Ga0194133_10006074_pt1 | contig 15064 bp, 13 predicted proteins | sample TA2KigOf40mmetaG_FD_155448 | JGI IMG/M metagenome (GOLD analysis project Ga0194133, IMG submission 155448) | Freshwater microbial communities from Lake Tanganyika, Tanzania - TA2015055 Kigoma Offshore 40m | ecosystem: Environmental > Aquatic > Freshwater > Lake | place: Tanzania: Lake...
GTGTATAGCTTACCTCTCTCTTAAAAAGACTCATTGCACCAAATTAATCCTTTCCGCCAAAAATCCAGATAATCCTCCCGGATCCCTCAACTGATGTCTGTGGATTTAGCATGAACCAACGTTGCCACAGACCTCAACGTCAAAATACTACAAAAATTAAGTAGATGGGTATTTTTTGCGTAAGAAAAAATACCTAACTGCCAGCTCGCAAAGAAATAAGGCACAAGGATATAAGGGTTATTTAGCTGTAACCTAAAGGTTGCTTCCAGTCTGCGCCACACAGCTAAATCAAATAAAAAGCTAGAGAAAAGTTTATGAAACAACATTTTAGCGCGGTCCTTGCTTCGGCGTCGGAATGGAAACGGGAGGAGAAGTGATCATTGAGCTAAAATCCCAGAGGAGACCTTCCCAATCAAGAAAAGAATCAATACTGAACTGTTTATTCATGGCGAAGGGAAGCTTTTTATAAAAATCCATAAACTTAGATATAGTGTACATTTATTTTGAAACCATAGGCATGCAGGCTTTCTCTACTCTAAATTCCACATATTTTGATCTAGAACTGTTTGATTGACCTTCTTTTCTAACAAATTTGTGAATTTCTTAAAAAAATTCCATCTGACTGCTTTTTAAGCACAAGCTTATATTCAGAAAATGATGCCAAAAACTGTTGCTTCTATTTCAATGTACATGCAAAGCCCACCTATAACCATGCTAATTTGAAGCATGTGAAAAAAATTATTTTGTACATTACCTTATTCGGTTGTTGAAAATGTCCTTTCAAAACTAATTTTTCCTTTTGAATGAAGCATAATAATTAACTAAGTTTGTCTAACAGGCCTTCACTTGTTTTAATTTTGTATAATTTTCATTATCATGAGTACCTTAAAGGTTTAGCATTTACAGATCATATGTACAATATATACTAATAAATAATATCTACTATTTTGCCTTGATCCAAGTCTAAAACTAGTTTGTTTAGGGCCTTCAAATGGATTTTTTTAGTATGATCAAACAACAAGGAGTTGGCGTAGCTGAAGGCTATGACAGCTGGATGAGGATAGTGAGACTGGGGTTCAATCCCTGGTCTAGATAGATCTTTGACCCCTGGATTTGCCTTAGTAATCATCTAACATGTGTGTGTCTGTCACCTCATTCTCCTCCCAGACCAGTGAAGCTAGAGGCCCGAACATTGGCATGCATAATCCTTGCATGGATGGCTCTAAGGCTACCGATCAGATTTTTGATATTTTGCCTTGAAGCTGAAATATTTAAGTTCAAAGTTTTATATTTATGTCTTTACTGGCTCCCATAATTTTAAAGCTAGAAAAAATTCATAACATAACATTTTTTGTTCAAGTATTTTAACTAAAAATGTTGTTTTATAAACTTTTCTCTAGCTTTAAAATTTACAGAGCCATGAATTTTTTAAGTGAGCAGGTCTCTTGGGAGGGTTAGATACTTTTCCCGAACAAAAAATACCCGTTTTTCCTAGATCTTTGTAAAGTTTGGACTTGTAGCACTAAAAGCTGCCTCTGCACCCCTCTCATGCTTTATTAGCACTCAATTTGGAGAGGTGATAAATATAGAGAGAGCGTGGTCAGCTATTTTATCGCCAGCGAGTGATCAAAGCGGTGAGTTTAGAAAAATCATTAGGCTAGCGCTTTTTAGCAGATGTCCATCTGTCTGTGACTTTTTTGTTGACATATCTGTATAGGCGTCAGGGGTGGAAACTTTGAATTACATCTAGTCCCTCATTTTTTGAGTTAAATTAAAACTTTTATATTTCTGGATAGATAAAATTATTTTCTAAGAAATAGAAGATTTTTTTGAAATTATGACCAAGGGGTTAGCTTTAATTTTTTGCCCTTTTCTGCCTGAATTTTGATGCTAGAAAGCATATTTTTAGATTTTTGGAAAGATTAATTCACTGGGTATCTTTTATATTTTTAAAGTTATTTGATATGTTGTCTAGAATTTGAGATATTTAAGTTGAAAGATTATGCCAGCTAGGTCCGATCTCTATGGCTAGGCCGCGCCCATCTATGTTCTAAAAGTGGGGCGTTGGATGCAAACAAACAAACAAAACGTTGCCACAGACCTCAACGTCAAAATATTACAAAAAAACATGTTTTTTCAGGCATTTTGAATTTTGACATTTGACAATCGTAAACATTGTGTTGAGATCTTCAAGATTATTTGATGACAAGGTTAAGGTTTAAAGAAATTAACTGGACTAAATGGTTGAAATATTACGAGTATGATTTTCTAAAACTTAGTCTGGAATCTTTGTGATCAATGAATGATCTCGACTATGGAAGATATATTCATAAGGGTTGATATGTTTGTGAATTAAGAGTCTAGTTTCTGTTCGATGAATTTGGAACTTCGCTATGGCATCAAAAGTCTCTCGCCTCGACACAGTTTACAGATCTCTCTTGCTCACGAGGTTTGGAAAATGCTCGCATCTTTTATTCTTGTAATTGGAGATTATTTATTGATATCTATATCAACTTTTCCTTGATAGGTTTTTCACCAAAGGATGGGGTCACCCAGACCACCTGAAAGAAATTTTCAAACTGAGGCGCCAGCTAGCACGCCGAGACGTAGCACTGTCATACGTAGACCCTAATCACCCTGTAACTATTACAAGTAGAGAAATCAAGAATGGTAATCATTTAAAATCTGAAAAAGTTTTATTTTTATAAAATACATTGGTAAAATTATGGACAGACTGTGAGATTCTCGAAGGTCACTTTATATCTCCATTTGCTCAACATCTCCCAAAATTATTGCCTCCTGAATCTATCAAGGCTCACTTTCAGGTTGTTCTGCCGACTAAATGCACGACAGGCTACAGGCCTATCTGTATTCAGTACGCAGGAACAGGTAAGAAAATAAACTGGGGTGACTTGAAATTGCATATTTCTTAAGCTTAGATTTTGGGTGTAGGAGATCACTTTTTCTGGCGTAGGCGCAGACTTATGGCTATGCCTTTGCTGAAAGAAAGAGGAATTGCTTCAATTATTCTAGAGAATCCTTTTTATGGACTTAGAAAGCCAAAGCAGCAATTGAGATCGTCTTTGCAACAGGTAATTTTATGAAAGACGATTACGTAAGGTTGATTCTGTTAAAAATTCACCACTGTCACAGGTGTCCGATCTATTCGTAATGGGAGCTTGCTTAATTTTGGAATCATTGGTTCTTTTTCACTGGTGCGAACGCCATGGATATTGGCCCTTGATTTCTCACGGAATATCTATGGGAGGACATATGGCATCTCTTGGTGCCACCGTGTGGCCCAAGCCAATTGTGCTTGTTCCTTGTCTTTCGTGGACCTCTGCCTCGGTGACTTTCACAAAGGGTATTATTTACTTTAAGCATCTTTAATTTCTCAGATAACTTTGAGAAAATTTTTTAAGGTGTCATGACCGGAGCTATCCCGTGGCACCTGATGGAACACCAGTTTGCAACTACCAATAGTTATAGAGAGGAGCTTGCTCACATGATACAATGTGAAGAAAATGCTTTCCAAGCAGGAGTTGAATTTGCTAAGCATTTCGAAAGCATTTCCGAGCATAAATTTAAGGAGAGCACAGGAAAAGTGGATTCCTCCGTCCTAAGACCAAGCATCTTCGATTCACTCCAGCTACCATACTTCAGCCAACAGTCGGCTTTCAAAGAATCTATTTCCATATTATCGAAGCTCAAAAAACTTGGAAACCATGAGAAATATAATTCCATAAGAAGGGAGGCTTTTCAGTTTATGGGAGGTATAAAATTTTCTAGATATTACATTTCTCCAAAAGAGAATCAAGCAATATAAGAATTTAGGAATCATGGATGAGTGCACACACCTTAGGAATTATGATGTTCCATTTGATCCCAGTTTAATTGTGATTGTCATAGCAGAGAACGATGCTTATCAACCAAGAGAAGGAGTTGCTTCCCTTCCTGACATCTGGCCAGGTGCTTCATTTTTTTACTAACTTGAAAAGTCCAGATCATAAACACGAGTATCATTTTTTCAGGAGCATCTTTACGCATCATTGAAGATAAAGGACATGTCACGTCTTACCTTTTCAAACAAGATTTTTTTAGACAAGCAATATACGACGCCCTTGACAAGCTCATAGCAAAATACCCTAACCCATATCTTTCGTAAAACTTGTGATTTTTTTAATAAGGAATCATGTATACTTAATAGTCTATCGCATTAAAGGTAAATACTGATTATTTTTGAGTTAGTTTTTACAGACATCTCTTAAAAAGTTTTGAATGATCAAAGCATGAGAATTGAACAGCTACAAACACTCAGAAAAGTTTAAAAATATTGATCAAAGCATTAATATTAAAATGCCTAGGTGATTATCAAGTTTGAAAGTTAAAAGAGATAATCCGGCACCTCTTTTCTCATGGAATCCTAAAAATAATAAAACTAACACAACATATTCAGCTAGATTGAGCCAGTTACTTTTATTAGAAATGCGTTTTGAGTAAAAAATGTTTTTATTGAATCTATGTATGTCTTGTCCTGGGGCTTAAAGTTTTTCTGACTCATAACTGGAGCTTTTAAATTGTCTGTTTATCCCGCTGAGGGAACCAGGAAGAATATAAAAAGCACTTTATTGGGCAACTGCTTGGTTGGCAATCAGTGAGGGATTATGTACTTCTTCCCCTAGAGCATCCAACACCTCCTTTCTATATTCGTCAAAGTCTCCGTCAATTTCGTTGATGGTCTATTGGAAAAAGATTATTAAAGAAACAAGTTTGAAGGAAGAAACCTTTAGAGATGACTCACTTGTTCCTCTATGACCCAAAGTTGACAGTTTGTATCTCGAATGAGTCGCTCGTCGTGAGAAACAATGATTACTCCACCTTTTATGAGCAAGTAAAAGGAATGAAATTCAAAAAAGCTGGAAAATTATGAAAGCATACCCTGATACTCTGATATTGCCTCTGCTAATGCATCGATTGATTCAATATCTAAATTATTCGTGGGTTCGTCGAGAACTATAACGTCAGGGGCTGATAGCGTTAGTTCTGCAAGTGCCACGCGTGACTTTTGGCCGCCAGACAAATCTTTCATTTGAATAATATGTGCGTGAGATGAAAGTCCAAAGGATCCTAACTGCTTTCTGGCCTAGAAAGTGGAATCAGACTTAAGAAGTCATAACAATTTTTGAAACAAAACTCATTATGGGACCTTTTCGACAGTAAGGTTAAAGAGTCTCATGAGGTATTCAGCCGGGGACTCTTCTGCAGTCAGGTGTTCTCCTGAATGTTGGTCAAATCTGCCAACCTTCAATCGAAGGTTTCTTCGTACCTCACCAGATGTGGGTTCCAAGTCTCCAAGCAAAAGCTTCAAGAAAGTAGACTTTCCAACACCGTTCGGTCCTAAAGGTATTCAGAGTTTAACACTTAAACTTTTACAAAAAGTAAGTATCAACCTCACCAACAATGGCAACTCTCGATTCCATATCGATTCCAAAGTCAACTTTTTTAAAGAGTGGAGCCTGGCCTGCATAAGCGAACGATGCATTATACAATCCAAGAATAGGAGGTTGAAGCTGTGATGTTTCAGGAAACCTAAATTTTACTATGTATTCTTTTGGACGTTCGAGGAGTTCGGTGGGTCCACTTTCATCTTCATCCTTGGTATTCTTGTTCTGCAATAATGCAGAAGGGTCAATAATTTCTAGCTCAAAGTCTGGACCATCTAAATAATCATTACCTGATTTTTTTGCTGCTTTCTGGTTAAGGCATCTTTTTGTTTCGCCTCTGCCTTTTTCTTCGACTGGCCATGCGCCTTTAATTCTTTTATACGTTTTTCTTGCTTCTCGTACTCTTTCAAAAGTTCTCTTCGCTTTTGAACAACCATTTTCTTAAACATGGAATAATTTCCCTTGTAATAATACAACTTGCACTAAAACAAAAAGATTGATATTTAATTTCGTTTTAAGTCTTCTCCAGTTTCAGAGGATAAAGGATGAATAAAATTATCAAAACCTGATCTAAATGAATGATGTCTGTGCAAACGTTGTCAAGAAAAGATTGGTCGTGAGAGACAATGAGCAGTGTTTTCTTCCAATTCTGAAATCAAATTGATAAAAAAATCATAGTAGGCTGATCACAAAGTATATTTCAATAAATTTGAGCTCTCAGAAAGGGAGAATTCGTAAAAAAAACCTGAAGGTAATTGTCGAGCCAAATGACAGCATTAAGATCTAAGTGATTTGTGGGTTCATCTAACATCAAAAGAGTTGGTTCCACGAATAGAGCTCTTGCTAAAGAGACTCGCATTCTCCAGCCACCTGAGAACTTATTTGTGGGACGGTCTTGCATTTCTCGACTGAATCCTAACCCAGCCAACAATCGACGTGCTTTTGGTTCGGCCTATAATTTAAGAATTGTATTGCCTCAGAGCTGTGAATGTCTTCAGATAGAACTTGTTTGAAAGTTACTTGATCTGCACCGATAGCCCTGAGCTCTTCGTACACAGCATTTAATCTATCAGTGACATCTTTCCCCTTTCCTTTTTCGAGCTTAGCCTCGAGTTCTTTCAGTTCTGCAAGCAATTCTGTACGCTTAACATCGGCTGCTAAAACAGTTTCCAGAGCAGATCGGTCGTCAGCAATCACTTCTTGCTCACAGTATAAAACATCAATGTTTGGAGGTATTTGAAGAGCTCGACTACCAATGTGCCTGAGAAGGGTTGTTTTTCCATGGCCGTTTGGACCGACAAGGCCATATCTAAAATACAACAGCAGATTGGGTAACTTCATTCATTCAGATTTTGGAATTCGTGTTTTGAAAAACCTTCTGCCTTGAGCAATAAGCAGACTTGCGTTCGTAAAGAGCTCTTTTCCTTTAGCTGCAATACTGAATTTTTCTATCTTTATATCAACTGCCGTTTCCATTTGAGCCAAAGCACCGCCAGTTTTCAAGGCTTGAGAAACAGTAAAGTTTTTATCCAGCTCACTATGACCCTAAAAAAATTCATGAGGTTATCATTACTTGAAGATTTAAGTCTGGCAATATATGCATGATTTACCTGTCCTCCTTTTTTTGTAATCTTTTCCATTTCTTCATTCATTTTCTTTTGCTTTTTTAAGGCTTTTTTTTCTTTGTGAGACAACAACTTCTTTGATTGATCTGAGGAAAATAAAAATTATGATTACTTACAATTAAAATAATGAAATATTATGTCAAAAAATAAGGATGCATCCATAAGTATTAAACCTTTTGTTTTAATTTTAATTAGCTTGGGATATTAGTTCAAGCTTTTTCTGATTAAAGCTAACTTATTTGATTCTTGAGAAATCATTCCATTCACCTTTGTCATCATCTTGATCCTCTTCAAACACCTCTGACTTATTATCATCTTCTGAGTCTCCAGAATCGTCTTGAGGCTTGACCTTAACTGCCTTTTTCGAAAGTGGCTTTTTAGTTTGGGGCTTCTTTTTTTCTTCCTCACTTTCATAATCACCGTCGTCACTCTCATTACTTTCAACAGGTTTTGGAACGTCTTTAATCTCTTTCTTTTTGCCTTTTTTATTCTTGCTTGCAACAGTTTTGCTCTCCTTTATTGGCAAGTCATCCTCATCTTGACCGTTGTTCTCTGACACTAACAAGTTTTTCATTTTCTCCTCCAGTTTTTTTTCATCGTCCTCTCCACCCTCCCATTCATCTTTTTTAGCTCCTTTCTTGCCTTTCTTAGGTGGCATTTTTACCTCGCTTATTCAATTAAATATTCCTAAAAGAAAATGAAACCATCAGAGAATTTTAACAAAATTATACTGCAAGTAGCGAATACCGTAAAAATAAAATGGTTTGGAACCTTTCGACAATGTAGTTTTCGATGATATTTAATAATCTAAATTTCAATTTTTACCTCGAGATTAATCCAAACGTTAACTTTTTAATTTCCTGTAAAAAAGGAAATTTCAAATCGAAAAGTCAATCCACGTTTTTGTATCGGGATTTGTTTGTTTGTTTTCTGTCAGTAGCTTAACAGGTGAAGTGAGTGATGGTTGCTGAAAAATTAGCTCTTAGCCTAAAGCAATCCTTTTATAACAAATAATCTTCTGAAATTTGGATAAATCGCTCTGATTTCAATACATCAATTCAAATTCAATGGTGCTTCTCTGACAAATTAACTATTGTATAAAAAAGGGATCACCATCCATCAAAAATTAGCTCAATTCTTTTCTTGGTTACCTCGTTTGCTCACCTTTTAAGCTTAGACAATAAGCTAACCTGCTCTTTTCAGAGCACCTCATTGCTACTTGATTCAAGAGTTATATTAAAGGCTAAATTTTTCTTAGTCTTAATTTTGATAAGATAATTCGACAGGTGATAAAAGATTTTTATGATAATGCATAAGCTGATAAAAATTGAAGGATCACTTAGTGAAATTGATGGAGTAACCACCAGAGTTTGGATCTTGCACCATGTTGAAATTATTTGTTGATAACCCGAACGGTCGAAGTACCATGTCTCCAAGTTTCTTCAAACTTTCTGAAATTCAAATCCATAGGTAATGAAGAGTTCCTTAATTTTTTAAATGTCAACTCTTACCCATCATCTCTGCTTTTAGGCGCTCATCTTTATCACGAATTTTTTCAGGAAGTCTCTGAATAAGAGAACAACGATTGAAAATGTTAAAGTTACCAAAATCTTGATAAATCATACCATCACAGCAAATCTAGCGTCCTTGTGCTCTGGATCGATTTCCAATACTTTTTCGAAATCTTTCAAAGCTTCATGAGGTTTATCTGAATTTTCAAAAGTTTGGCCTCTACGAATCAAAGCCTTGACATAATCTGGTTTGAGCTCAATTGCAGTTGTGCAATCCGAAATTGCTGAATCTTTGTCATCCTAAAAGATTAAAGAGTGTTAGTATATTTTTGGTCACCTTAAAGTTTCTAAAATCTTACATTTTTTAAGTGAACAGCAGCCCTGTTGGCAAAAAGAATAGCCCGTTCATTAGAAAAGCACAATGGACAAATCTCAATTGCTTCGGTGTACTTCTCAGAAGCCTTGTCATTTTCGTCAGAAGTATAAAACGTATTTCCTTCATCTTTGAGTGACAAGGCTTTTTTCTTTAAGTCCTACAGGTAAATTTTAGTTTTATCAAAACAAGAACAATCCAACTAAAAGAGTAGCTTCGAAATATGTGTGAATAACAATGATGAACTGAAAGAATCGTGATTTACGTCTCTTTCTTCTTGGGTCATTCGATCTTCGTTTTCTTTCCTTATTCTCAAGGGATCAACGTCTGGTTCTAGAGTTTGGCTTTCCGACGGTTGAGGTGAATTGGTCTCATTTCTCTCATGAGATTCAAAGGCATCCGAGAAATATTCGTCTTCACTTTCTGACTCACGCATTTTCCAACAACAATATGATTCTAAAATTAAGACTTTTCTTAACTTAATAAAGTTTTAACTAAATCTAATAATTAATGAACATTGATTCACTATCAAATGCAAACAAAATTTCTGTGACAGAATAACTAATATTAATAATTAAGGATTTAAAACTTGATTATCGTAAAGTATATTGAGAGAAACTTTGAACAAAAGATGAGAAGATAATCTTACATCGTGTTGGGAAATATGGTCGCTCTCGAAGTTACTCTGAGAACCTTCTGAACCTCAAAAATTAGATTTTTTATATAGAACGAAATGAAACCTAAATTTGTGATTGTAATAAGATCATCATTGTTTACAAATTCATGCCATAGAAATCAAGTTATGTCTGCTTTGTTTTCAACTTAGAAATCTTTGCTTCAAACTCTTGCGAAATACGTTGTTGATGACGTTTTTTACCTTATATTATGCCTTAGTCGCCGCGTCAATTTATGTGTCATGTGTATTTATGTAAACTGTAAAATTTTCGTGAACCAATTAGTCAACAAATTTGACCCAAAATTCTTGTTACAGCTTAGCAACAAGTAAACCAGAGACAAAGGATAATTTTTAGCATCAGATTGTCTTTTTAAAAAAGCTTACATCAAATAGCCGACAGCAGATTATGAAGTTATTGGCACTCTCGACCTTGACCTAATAATCTACTTCTGTTAAGTATTCTTATATGATTGTTGAAATTTAATATTGTTGACTGACAATGAGTCTCTCATCGAAACTGGTGAGCTTGGCTAGTCACAGCCGAAGCACAAGGTTGGCATCGGCAATGAGGTTATCTGGTCGGATCTCGTCACAAAGTGATATAAGGTGACTATTTTAACATTAATTAGACCACCTGAAAAGTTGTTCACTTCTCTACTTCCAGGTCCTCTGCACTAAGGCAACAGATTCGTCAAAACAGACAGTTTAGTGGCTGTTTTACGTCCAACTATTGCTTGGGGGCTCCTGAGTCACTAAGTGTCCGTTTGCGTCTTACTATTGACCATAAAGTTTCCGGTTTCAACGTGAGTGCTCGATACCTGCATGGATCTAGCACTTTAAATGATAAGGCTTCTTCAAAAGTTGAAGAGACGGTGAATAGGCTCAAAGAAAAGCACAAGAATAATCCCGCAGGAGCGGCTGCTGGTAAAAAAACCCTCACATTTTATGATGCTTTAAAAAAAAGTATGTTATAGTAAACCGTTAACACTGAGATATTTTTACTTTTAAGCTGTTGCTCAAGATTTGCATAAACCTATGTTGGGTACAGACAAACCTTTGCTGCAAAGCACGAGTACCGAAGTGATGAAGAAGACCCTGTGGCAAAGGGTGGTTGCTGAATGTAAGCACTATTACAGCGGATTTAAGTTGCTGTTCCTAGATGTCAGAGTGTGTTCAGGAATTTTGTGGAAAATTCTAAATGGGAAAGCACTTAGCAGGTCGGAGGACTTTTATTCTAGTTTAAAATTACCTTTAAATGCATATTTTTATTGGACTTTAAGGCGTGAAAGTAGACAACTCGTTAGGACCACATCAGACCTTTTCAGACTTGTACCCTTTTCGGTGAATTTCTGAAATCAGAACTATAATATTGGTCGAAGTTTTACGCTCTTCTATTAAATTTTTAGGTTTTTATTATTGTGCCATTTATGGAACTTCTATTACCAGTGGCACTTAAGCTCTTTCCAGGAATGCTTCCTTCGACTTTTACCACAAAGTCAGAACGTGAGGCCAAACTAAAAAGAACGTTGGCAGCAAAGCTAGAATATGCAAAATTTCTTCAAAAAACTCTCGATGAAATGGCATTGAGGTGGGAAAAGTGCAAATACAGATGGCTTTTGGATGACAATTAACTTAATGTTGTTCTGACTTTCAGTGACTTGAAAAGTCGTGATTCGAAAAGTGCCAGTGATTTTGTCGGCTTTTATCGAAAAATCAAGAACCAAGGAGTGGGTATCGTCAACAATGAAGAGATTTTAAAGTATTCGAAACTTTTTGAAGATGGTATCACATTAGGTTAGACCTTTAAAATTGCGATATTCAATAGTGTGAAATTTATGAATTTGGCAAAATTCCAAGCTAAGTAATTTAAAACGAATAAATTTTAGACAACATGACGCGTGGCCAACTCTCGGCTATTTGTCGCTTGTTGGAGCTTACCCCCATTGGGACCAGCAATTTTCTTCGATTACAAGTATTTATTTTATTATTTTCAAAGATGCATGATTTTGGCACAAATGGCTTGAAGTTATGTTAATTAGTCTCTATTCATTTGTTTTACCGTTAAAACGAATCTATTTTTTTAAAGATTGAAATGAGACTGAGGCATTTGAAGGCTGATGATACAGTTATTCTCAAAGAAGGGTTGAACAATATGACAGTGCAGGTTAAACTGTGTTTAAGCTACTTTTCGATTTGTCCATTCCTAAATATTTAACCCCCCTTTTTTAAAATACGTAGGAGCTTCAGGTTGCAAATAAGGAGAGGGGTATGAAAGCCTACGGTCTCTCAGAGCCCGTCCTTAAGCGTCAATTACAGGTAAATATTTTATTTTTATGACTGCATATTTGTTAACATGAAAATTTTCTCTTGATAGGAATGGTTGGATTTAAGTATGAATGTGAAAGTGCCTCCGTCACTTCTGCTTTTGTCAAGGACCCTTTACTTGTCAGAGACTGCTTTACCTTCAGAGCAGGTTCTTTTAAACATCATAATTTTGATCTTACAAAAATAGTAATCTGAATGTATTTTGACAGATTGCGGCTACTATCTCTGCTCTCCCTGAATCTGCAGCCTCAGCTACAATAGCTCAGATCAGTGAGCGTGAAGGAAAAATAAGGTATAACTTCAATTTTTAATGACTCATTAATTTTATTTTAAAGTAAAAAAAGGCCTACAAATCAAGATTATTTATTCTATCAGAAATGTTGAACGCTTGGCCCAGATAAAACAAGAGCAGCAAAAGATCAAGGAGGATGAGGCTGAACATAAAAAGATTGGCGAAATTCAGCGGAGAGTTGATGAAGCAACAGCAGTTGCTAAAAAGAGTGCAGTTCAGGTGAAAAAAGACTTTGGGTGTAAGGCTTACAACATAAAGGACTCACTACCAACATCTTTTTTACAGACTATCTTGACTGAGGCTGCACGAAGCACTGGTGAACCCATCAAAGTTGCTCAAGAAATGGTCGATATTCCTCCAATGACCGTGGAGACTTTACTGAAGGAAGCCACTAGCACTCTAAAGAAAGCTACAGTTACAATCACAGGAGATGTCAAGGAGGCTCTTATAGATTCTGCACCTATATTGAACGACAAGGCTGAAGTTTTGTTGGTATTAATCTATTATGACAATCTGTCTGTCTTTCCCTTCATTATTTTGTGTATTTCTCCTATTAGGAGTCTGTGAAAGATGGAGATACGGTCAGAGCGGAGAAAGATTTCAGGGCTTCTGACTTGTCCGACTTGAAAAGCGCCATTGAGAGTTTATCCAAACCCAAAACAATTAGAGCTAATGAGGTTATTAGAGAGCAACAATCAATTTTTAAGAAATTTTAATAATGGTGTTTTATTTCGATTCGCAGATTAAAATTTTGAAGAAAGAACTTGAGGACTACGAAGAGGACTTAAAAGATCTTAAGTCAGCTAAAGAAGAAACCCAACGTCACAGTTTGTCAGAAACTAAAGGAGCTAAGAGACTTTTCTCTCGAGTAATGATAAAAATTTTCGTCTCTCCAAGCCCTTTTTACCATTATCTCATCGTAGGTGAACAAAATGCTCAATCGAGTCAACTATCTAGCTGAAAAACTTGAGAACAAAGAAAAGGAAATAGCTGCGAAAAAGGCCATTGAGGGAAGGTCTGAGGAAGAAGTTGAAATTGACGAGGAGAATCTGGTGACTGTTCAGGTTCGTTTAGTTCAATAAAACTTCCTTTGCTTTCTAATTATTGGCCAATAATAGCAAAACCTCAAATTTAGGAACTGATTGATGCTGTCAATAAGCTCCAACAGACTCCAGACTCGTCCAAACTCAAACAAATTTCAGAGGTTTGCATTTAAGGAATTTTATCTTGTATAAAAGGGTCCCTAAAATTATATTTATCAAATCAGGTTCTCGCCCTTATGGACGTTGATGAAGATGGTATTATTAGGCTCGAGCACATCAACAAAGTTATCGAGTTAATTGGCACAGAGTCTGTCAATATTCCTGCCAAGCAGATCAGACAGGTACGGCCCAAGATTTTGTGGAATTATTTGTGAAAGGTTGAATCAAAAATTTTTGTGAAAATAAATTTTAGATTATCGATATGATGGCCAAAGAGGAAATGTTGGATGTTGAGTTGAAGATTGAGCAAATCTTGAAACGCCGCCAAGAGACTGATCATGGAAAAAAGGTCGATGATGCCCCTTCCACAGCAGAAAGCAAACCTCCTGAACCAACAGATTCCGACGAAGACCACGAAGATGAGCAGGTGCAAAAGCACCAGAAAAACGGTGGTCAACCCAACACTTAGGGGTATCAGACAATCTCTCTTGAAAAACCATCTCTCTTTTCCAATGACCCGTCAGAAAGGATTCTTAGAACTTCTAAATTATAATTATTTTTTCCTAAATCCCTCAGCTTTTCGTAATTTTCCAACTTATTCTTAAGTTGTCTTTTTGCTTCATAGCTATTCCCGGTTGGCGGTTGATCCGTTAAGGGTTATTTTAGTTGAATCTATTTTTGCATGTTATACTGTCATGTATGTTGTGCTCAGTTTTAAGAACCATTTATCTTTAGTTGGTGTAATTTAAGAGATTCCAAATCAAGCATTAAAATATTTCATTCTTGCATCGATTTATAGGTATTAGCTTGGGGTAGATTTAATGAAGCAAATTATCTCTTGAGTTATAAAAAGAGTTCATTTTAGATACTAGATGGTCTTTAGCTAACTAGCAGTGCCTTGGTCAATATGGTGCTCAACCCACCCTCTTGCTATCCAAATCCCACTGACCCTTTAGAAAATAAAATTATTGGAAAGAAAGAGAACTCTGATTGTTTTTGGTAATCTAATTTAGAAAGGATAGCTTTAAGTGATTTTCAAGGTGAATGTCAATGAACTAAAACATTTTGATTGAAAATATCCTGAAGTAGCCTTTTTTTATCAGACAGAGGTTTGTTAAACAATGTTAAGTTGTCAGCCAAAAGTTGATAACAATAGCAAACGCACCCTGACCTTATCAAATGGGGCTAACCATCCAACCCCTTAGGTTTGAAGTTTAACTGTTGACCCTTACCCTGAACCCAAGTGCTGAGAGTCTTAAAGTTATTGGTCATGCAAAAACTGGTGAGCTAATTAACAGATCCCAACCCTAGGGTCAAGGTTCTTTCATTTATTACTGGGCAGACAAATCAACCCTGACCTTTCAGGCTAAACCTAGAAAATAAGTTTGGTTATGAAAGGATAGGTTAGCTGGTAAATAATTTGGCAAGAATAGGTTTCGGTTATGATTAGGTTGGGTTAGGTTAGGCTAGATAAGGTTAAGTGAAGGTTAGTTTAGTTTAGGGTCGGTTAGGTTAGAATAGGTTAGGTTAGGTTAGGTTTGGTTAGGTTAGGTTAGGTTAGGTTTGGTTTGGTTTGGTTTGGTTAGGTTAGGTTAGGTTAGGTTAGGTTAGGTTAG
>Ga0194133_10006075_pt1 | contig 15062 bp, 12 predicted proteins | sample TA2KigOf40mmetaG_FD_155448 | JGI IMG/M metagenome (GOLD analysis project Ga0194133, IMG submission 155448) | Freshwater microbial communities from Lake Tanganyika, Tanzania - TA2015055 Kigoma Offshore 40m | ecosystem: Environmental > Aquatic > Freshwater > Lake | place: Tanzania: Lake...
CTTCAACTTCATCAGGGTGGCGCGGCAGAGAGTTTGATAAAACCTTTGCCCCTGATTGGGTCACCAACACATCATCCTCAATTCGAACCCCAATACCGCGATACTCTGGGCTAAATAATGAGTCATCTGCTTGGATATAAAAACCTGGCTCAACGGTAAGGATCATTCCTGGCTCTAAAACTGCCTCCATGTACTGCTCTTTTCTAGCATGAGCGCAATCATGAACATCAAGGCCAAGATGATGGCTGGATGAGTGAAATTGCCACCTTCGGTGAAAGCCATTTTCTTCTTTTAATGACTCCTCAACCGATACTGGTAAAACCCCTAACTCATGCGCACCCTTTGCAATCTCCTGCATACAAGCATTGTGAATATCTTTAAATTTAGCTCCTGGTTTAACTGCAGCAATGCCAGCTGATTGTGCTCGGTAGACGATCATATAGATATCCCGCTGCGCTTTTGAGAATCTGCCACTTACGGGAAATGTTCTCGTGATATCGGCTGTGTAGTGAGAATCTAACTCAACGCCAGCATCAATTAACACTAAATCATCTACCAACACATCACCATCATTTTTAATCCAATGCAAAATACAAGCATGTGAGCCGGCGGCGACAATTGGGGAGTAGCCATTCTCATTTCCCTCGATTCGGGCTCTGCCATAAAAAGCAGATTCAATCACTCGTTCTCCCCTTGGTTTTGAAGTGGCAGTTGGGAAAACCTTGACCATATCGGCAAATCCTCTGGCTGTGGCATCAACCGCCTGTTGAATCTGATCTATCTCATACTCATCCTTAATCATTCTTAAGATGGAGTTGGTATTTAAAAATTCAGATTCTTTTTCAGTATTTACATCAATTAGTTGGTCAATTTTTAAATCCTGTCCCCTAATAATTACCAAATCCATCTTGTTGGCTAAAAAGTTTTCAATTTGCGCTAGCTCTTTTACAGTTACCTGATACTTACTCTGGATTTGAGTTAGAGATAATCTCTTACCTATCCAAAACTCACCATATCTGGTGTTTTTATAAAATTGATCACTATTCCTACTAGATCTTGGATGAGTAAATAGATATGGCTCATGTCCATTACCTTTTGGCTCCATAATAAAAACTGAGTCTGGAACGGTATCTGTAGCAACAATGCCAGTAATCCAAGCAAAGGCTGAGTGCGCTCTAAATGGGTAATCGGTGTCATTACTTCTCACCTTTAGGCTTCCTGCTGGAAAAATTAATCTTTTACCTGGGTATTTATTGGATAATTTTTCTCTACGGATTTTGGTATATATAGTTACCGGGTGGTTGGAGATTAACTCCCCCTCATCTGCCGCCCATCCAGTTTTCATGAACTCATTCATCACATTTGGTGGTGGCAGATCATGTGTGCGCAATGGATTAATCTGTTGATCTGTCTTATCTTGCGAGTTACTCGCTAAATTCATACCGATAGCATACTAATTAGGCCTAAATTGGCTACCGATAAGATGGGCGGTAACCTTACTTCTTGTTGGAGACGTCGCATAGCCCGGTCTAGTGCGCCTCACTGCTAATGAGGTTAACCCCTAAAGGGTTTCGGAGGTTCAAATCCTCTCGTCTCCGCAAAAACAACTTCTTTTGCGCTCATAAGTAAATAACGACCAACAAGTTTGCCAAACTTCTGCCCATTGTTACTAGTGGGATCATCGCGCTAGGAACACCAGTAACTACTTTGTAGGAAATCATAGGCCATTACTAGTTTACAAAGTTGTTGAATTTAAGGGTGCTCAACTGATCAACTAAGCTGAACGCGCTAATTAAGGTTAGCTCCTTTAGCACAATTGAAATAGAAGAAAAATTACCAACAACTCTCATAAATAAAATTACCTTTGAAAATCACGACAGCTATCTTTCAATTGATAACTCACTAGGACAACACCTACTAGTTACTTTTACTAATTGACTACTCAAAGAGTTCTTCTAACCCATTCTCTGAACTTTATTAAGGGCCTCCAACCTAATTGTTCTGCTTTCCTTATGTCCATTATAAAACCATAATCACTACTAGAATTGCCAGTTTGTATAAGAACATTGCTATTTGCTAATTTACAAATTTCTTTAAGTGAGACTATGTTATCTGAACCTCCTCCAGCATGAAAAATTTCTCCATAGGCATTTGTATCGTAAATTTTGAGAATTAAAGATGACAAATCATTGATGTGTAAGGGGTCGCGCAAAGCTCTACCTTCATTATCCAAAATAACCCCAGATTCTTGGCGAGATTTTTGCACAAGATTTGCGATTAAACCTGTACCATTTATAATTTGGTCGGTATAACAAGTGTTTAGTCTGATTACAGAACCTTGAGAACATCCTTGCATAACAAATTCACTAATTAGCTTTGTCTTTCCGTAAGAATTAATAGGCAAACAAGGTTCAGTCTCGGAAATCTTTCGCAAAATAATAGTTGAACCGACGCTAGATGTATCCAATCTAAAGTCCCGCACACCTATAACTTCACGTGTAGATACGTGTATTAATGGGATTTTTGTAATTTCAGAAAGTTCAACTAAGTGGGATAGGCCAACAACATTTACTAGGTAGTCCGGATCGCTGATTCTTACCCCCTTCTGTTTTAGATTTACGACCACAGAGAAGTTGACAATCAAATCTATTTGATCATCATCTAAAATAGAAGTTGATAAATTACTTATTCCTTCATTCTTATCCCAAATAAAAATACTGTGAGATCCTAGTTTAAGATTATTAACCAGTCCTTTACCGAGGTGTCCTGCCCCTCCAACTACAACAATGTTCAATTAGAAGCTCCACCGTCTATTTGTATATTGCAACCATGCAAGTAACGGTTCTTTTCTTGGCACAGAAAGGATACAACTTCAGCAACTTCTTTTGTGGTCCCTAATCTTTTTACGGGCACCTTGTTATCAATAAGAAAACCAGCTAATTTTTGAGGATCACTTTCCTCAATCTTACTCAAATATTTTCCAGGAACCGATATAGCTCCAGGAGAAATAGCTGCAGCCATAATATTTGGGCTTATCTTGCACAATTCTTTATTGATAGTTTTCATATATTCGATCAAGGCTGACTTAGAGGCAATATATAGAGCTGACGCAGATTTATGGTTAATCGCCAATGTTCCAAAGTAGATAAAGCGTCCCCAATCTTCATGTCTAGCATTTTCCAAAACTAATTTAGTAAGTTCGTGTGCGACAAAAAGATTTAGCCTCATGACTTCTTCAAACTTATTTAAGTGGTCAAAATGAGAACTTCCAAATCCCCCTCCAAGTGCATTAATTAGAATTGTTGGACGTAGTTTCTTTACCAATAGAAAATTTCGAAGACTCTCAACCGCATCATTCCTTAAGAAGTCTACGCTAAAGATTTCAGAAACACCGCCAAAGGAGTCAATCTTTGCTTTTTCGGCTTGTAATCTTTCTAAATCCCGAGCGACCATTACGACGTGGTATCCTTTCGAGGAGAGTTCTTTAGCCACTTCTAATCCGATTCCTCTTGAACCTCCAGTGATCAAAGCCACCCTTACTTTAGACATATTTACCTTTACTCTTGTAGGGCAAAGTAGTTTTCATCATGAATATATTATATTGGAATTGCGCATGCGTTGAAGCTGACACCTAGTTGGTTTCGAAAGCACAAACCCTATCGTCTCTGTTAGATGAATTTAAGGTAATGTTAGAAGTTAACTAATAACTAAACAACTGGGGGAAGATTGCTTAACTACAAGATTGCTATTGTTGGCGCAGGTCCTGCTGGCTACTTCACAGCCCAAGCCTTTCAAAAAGCACAAAATGCAGAGATTACCTTTTCAATCGACATGATTGAACGGCTTCCTACTCCATGGGGGTTAGTAAGAAGCGGAGTTGCTCCTGATCATCCAAAGATAAAAACCGTCTCAAAAGTGTTTGAAAAGATTGCTAAACAGTATGGATTCAGATTATTTGCTAATGTTGAACTAGGTAAAGATGTATCACTAAAAGATTTACGTGAAGCATATGATGCAGTAGTCCTTGCTACCGGCTCTAACACAGGTAAAAAGCTTGGGATCAAAGGAGAGGATCTTCCTAATTGCCTATCTGCTGCAAATTTTGTTCCTTGGTATAATGCCCATCCAGATTTTACCGACGTAGCAGTTGATTTGGAAATCGATACTGCAGTTGTAATCGGCGCAGGTAATGTAGCGGTGGACGTAGCTAGAATGCTCACGATGGATCCAGAAGAATTGGATTTAACTGATATTGCAGAGCATGCACTAGCTGTCTTTAAATCCAGTAAAATTAAAAAGGTAATTATCTGTGGCCGGCGCGGCCCAGAGCATGCTAGCTTTACCGCGCATGAATTGCGAGAGCTTCCAAAACTTAAGAACACTAATGTTCACATCGATCAAAATAAAATTACTGAAGCCATCTTACGGGTTGAGCAGATGGGCGAGGTAGAAAAAGATTTAAAAAATAATTTAAAAGTTATGCGATCATTCTCAGAGTACAGTAAACAAGTTGTAGAGCGAAAGCTGGAAATAAAATTTTTAGTTGCGCCAATTGAGATTAAAGGTAGACATAAAGTTGAAGAGGTGGTTTTTGCATTAAATGAGGTTAAAAATGGCAAGGTAAGTCCAACAGAAAAAACCTTATCTATTAAGGCTGGATTAGTGGTCTCTGCAATTGGTTACAATTGCTCTGAGTACCCAGGAGTAAAATTTGAGAATGGCCGAGTGGCTAATATCGCAGGGCATGTTGAACATAACATTTACGTAACTGGGTGGGCAAAACGTGGACCAATAGGTGTAATTGGTACAAATAAAAGCGATTCAGCTGATGTAGTGGACCTGATAATTGACTCCTTGAAGGAGCCAAAAAATACACTTGGTATTGAAGCATTATTAAAATCAGGGCATGAAGTAATTGATCAAGTTGGCTGGGAAAAAATAAATGCCTCAGAGGTTATCTCGGGAGAGATTGCTGGAAAACCTCGCATAAAAGAGGTTGACTGGCAGCGACTAATTCGGTTGGGCAGGACCAAATAAATCACAAGATTTTCCAACGCTTTAAAAATTGTGCCCGTAGCTCAATAGATCGCAATAGATTGAGCATCTGACAACAGATCAAAAGATTCGGAGCTCTAATCTCTTCGGGCGTCTAGAATAATTATTTGAACTAGACTAGAAACAAAATTATAAATATCTTAATATTTTATTCAATACTGTATTTAAGTAATATTAAGCGGCGTAAGTTAAATGATACTTTAACATACAAATCAGAAAATTTGATTAAATATGTGCCAGTATAAGCGCATTTAATCAATTTCCAAAATAAACTTGCTGAGTACTTTTAACTTACATCTAAGAAAATATTTTCAATTTCAACAATAAATGATTGTATATATATTTAGAAAAGTTATGTTTAAAACAATTAACATAAATCTAAGATCTATTCTTTCACATAAATATGATAGGATTCAAATTACGAGAAATACTTGAGAAAACAAATAGATAAATAATATTTTATTCTAAAATAAATGAAAAAATTCATCAAAGCATTTTGGAAGTCTCATAAGCGATTTACTTTGAGATAAACCCATCGAATCTATGAATTGCTGATCAAAATTTGAGTTTGGTTCTTCACTCCTTTTTAATGGATTTGTGACAAAATTATGCAATTCCATAGTTGCAACCTCTATTAACTCTTCAGGATTATCTAATAAAATCCATTCATTATTGTTGAAATTTTGTTTTTTCATACTTCGACTAAATTTCAAATTTAATATTTCTTTCGGTGACAAAAGTCTATTTAAATTTTTTGAATAAACAAGTTTTGGTAAATAAAAGTCGTTAATTGGTCCATGAGGATTTAAAGGCCAAACATTTGTAACTAATCTAGGTTTATCAAATGGAATTATCGCGATAGAAGCTCCGTTACCGTTTCCTATCCAATACTTACAATTTGCCCATAGCCAATAGTCTAATTTCTCTGATCTTACTTGCGAGTGTGCGTAGTCAATGGCTGGAAAATTAGAATTGAGCTTTGGAAAGTTTGCACTACCCATTCTAACTACTTGCCCACCGAGTTTGTTTATTAACTTACATGCACGCCTAAAATCCAAAATTGAACAGTCTCGAGTTTCCCCGCCATGTAAGTATCCAGCTAAATGTTCTTTAATATGTAGAGCCACAAACCATCTTTTACTGTCGAAACCCAGGGTGAATAGCTTTTTTTGTTCTACCTCTGTTAATTCAATATTATTAGGTAACTTGAATTCTGGTTGAATTTCATACTCAGGAAAATCTTGATTACAAGGAAGACAGCTACCGGTTTCATAGCGCCAATTACCTGGTTTTATTCTACTTAATGTAAGGGTATCTATATCATTGAATTTCATACCAGATATATTAGGTTTTCCTTTAAATAACTTATATCTAAGTGGGAAAACATCAAGTAAATTACTTAGGTATAGTTTATTAGGCGATAAATCAGGCCATATTATAATTTCTCTTTGAGGGTCAATTTTTCTATAGTAATTTGCATATAAAAATAAAAATCCTAGATGCCCCATATTAGTTGTATGCTCAGGCAAAAATCTAGGTGAGTTATTTGAATCAAAATTATCTGTTTTGATCAAAATATTAATTCTAGATGTCAAGTTATTACTAAACAATGAGTGGCTTGCGTTATGAAATAGCCAAACTTTATAAAATTCCTGTTTTATGTGACTCAGTGGATAGATTAAAACTTCGTCTTCAATGAAGTGCTTAAAATCTTCAGTATTAAAATTTTTAAAAGCATAATTCATCTTTATGAAAAAAGATGCTTTTTGATGTCCTTCATAACTTGATTGCGCCGCTCTATCAGCCCAAGTAAAGGTCCTTTGTTTATCTAGATTTAGAATTAAGGCACTTGAGCCAAAGAGCGAGCATATTGATTTTGGCACGAGAGGCATTAGACTCAAAGGAAAGTTTATGGCAATTAGATTAATCACACTTACTACCCCTTGAGAAAGGTAGTTTCCAAAATATTTTTTAAGCCGTGACTCAATTCGGTCAATTCCCATAACTGTCAAAGTTCTGTAATTCTTCAATGAAACTTTAAGATTACTATCAATCTGCATAACTCGATCTTAGCATCTACATATAATTTTATGAGAGTTTCAATGTAAATGATTTGTACATTTAGCACTATACTCATTTTGTGAGGATATTTTTTTGGTTAAAGTATAGACTTCATCATTTTTTACCTAATACTTTATGGATGTTTTTTAGTAGTAAGATATCTAAATTTAGAGATAGAAAATATCATGAGACATATAAAAGTTATGGTACTTTAAACCCCGAATTAACTTTTTATGTTATTCGAAGGCGGCCCCCAGGATGGGGGTTTTTTTCAAATGTTTTATTTGTTTGCCAAGGGATAATCTATGCAAAAAATTATGGCTATATCCCAGTAGTAGATATGCAAAATTACTGGATAAAAGAGCTTAGCTCTATCAGAAGTATAAATGGCACCAAAAACGCATGGTGCTATTTATTTAACCAAGTCTCAAATTTTTCCTTAGACGAGGTATATAAAAGTAAGCACGTAATTCTTTCCGATGGGTCAGCCCCATTAGGCCGAAAACATTATTTAAATACACGGACTCAAGATTTGGTAAATAATCCAAAATATTTTGATGAATTTAAAAATATAGTATCCTTACATATCAAATTAAATGAGCAGACAAAAGAATATATTGATACTAAGCGTGCGTATCTAAACTTTGATCCTGCGAACACGCTGGGAATCTTTATCAGAGGCAACGTGTATTTTAATAGTATAAGTAAAACAAATTTTTCAGTTCCTAATCTGAAGGATTTTTTAAGCGAAATTGAAAAAACTTTGAATCTAAATTCAATAAAATATTTATTTATTGTTACTGATGACCTGCGAATATACAATGCAATATGCCACGAGTTTAAAAAGTATAATGTAATAAATCTTCGTTACACAAATAATTTATCCGAAACCAAATGGCTCGCTGGTCAGAAAACTTCCTACGATGGGGGAGTGATAATGGGTTATAATAACACCTTAACTTATCTATCAGAGGCGATTTTTTTGAGTGAATGTGCTTATTTTGTTGGAACATATTCAAATTTTTCAGCATTTGTACTTTCACTAACTGATTTTTCAAAAGGTGAAAAGAAAATAGTTTTAAAAGATAAGGTGATTTTTATTCAAAATTAATTCAAACGTGCTTATTCTCTACTAAATAACCCTTTACCTAACCTTATTTGATCTGTACCATAATATTGTTTCATTTAGTGAATCTTCAAAATTTTTTATGGTTATTTCTGAATAAAGTGAATTAATTAATTTAGGATCATTTTTAGAGTGCATAACATCCCCATTTCGAGTTTTTGAGTACTTCACTTTTATGTGGGGAAAGCTCTTTTTCAAAATTGTAATTACTTGATTTAGTGAAATATTATTTCCGTACGCAAGATTAACTGGATCAGGGTGCAAGACTCTATTGGAGATACAACTAGATATAATCTTCACAACAGTTTCAACATATGTGAAATCCCTTGTTTGTTCACCATCTCCAAATATTTCAATTTCCTCATTTTGTAGACACTTATTAATCCATTTAGGCAGTACCGCTGCATATTCATGGTCTGGTCGTTGCCAAGGGCCAAAGATATTGAAAAATCTAAAAACAGATACAGGTAGGTCATAACTTTTTGCATAAGCTAGCGATAGTGCCTCACCACTAAGTTTTGAGGCGGCGTAAGGAGTCATTGGCCTTAAAACCATGTCCTCATTTTTCGGCAATATTTTGTTTGAACCGTAAACAGATGAAGAGGAGCTAAAAATGTAGTGCGAGCTATTCTGTCTAGCGGCTTCCAATACATTTAGCGTTCCTGTTGAATTCACTTCATGGGTGGCAATTGGATTTTTAATTGACCTAGGGACAGATCCTCGTGCGCCTAAGTGAACCACAACCTCACAATCTTTTATCGCTTCCTTAACTTGATTTAATTCTGTAATGCTTTGATTAATGAATTCAACTTCTACTGGAATATTTCCTGTAAGCCCTGTAGAGAGATCATCAATAATTTTTACATCGTAGCCATTTTTTAATAAATCAAGTGATAAATTTGTACCAACAAAACCGGCTCCGCCAGTTATTAAAACTTTCATGTATTCAATTCCAATTTGTTAGGTGGTTAAGGTTAAATTATAATTACCGAGGCTTGACCTTAAACCCTTTGGGACATTTTGGATTTACGCCACTTAATTTCTTGGTTTTTTTACCCATAATACATGTAATTGTTTTCTTGGTTGAAGCTACGGTTCCTACAATCATTACAGTAGATGTTGCTGAAATAGGTGCAATAGTTGGTGTTCCTGGCTGGGAAGCTGTAACTGAGCAATTGCCACTTGTTAGCAGATTCAGAGTAGAACCTGTTATTGAACAGGTTTCAAGGGTGGAAGTTGTGTAGAGAACTGCCCCACTGCTAGATACAGTTGCAGAGAGTGCAACTGTTTTACTTGAAAGATTTACCGAGGTTGGCAATGAAAAAGTAATTGTTTGGGGATCTCTAGTCACCTCAAATGAGACTTTGAATAAATCAGAGGCTAGATAGCTTCTAGTTGCCTCACTTTGATATGTCAGGGTACAAGTACCGCCTCCAACAATTTGGACATAGAATCCAGCTGCAATACAAACAGTTGGCGTTGTTGCTTGGGGCAAAACCCAAGTTCCAGATGGTGCGTAAACTCTAAATATTTCTAAAGTCTTAGGTAGATTCTTTGAGGTTTGAGTAGCGATTGTTCCCATTACTAATTCAGGCTTACTCCTTGCTACAGTAATTGTTTCATTCTGTGTAACCTCTTTTAATGCATAATCTTTTGTTTTTAAAGTTGAAACCTTAAAGGTGCAACTTCCAGTTGCTATTAACTTTAACTCTTTGCCATCAGTTGAACAGATAGTTGGAGTTGATGTAGTTACTACTAGCGGTAGGGAAGAAACCCTGGACTCAAAGTATTTACTTGGGGTATATGTCTCACCAACCTTCCAAATCGGCGGGTTATTGTTGTTATAAACAGATGAATTGTTATAGGCAATTCCTAAAGTTGTGTTATGTGTTGGTCCAACAAATGTGTCATAAACTAAATTTAATTCACCATTATTTCTAACTAATAGCGTACTCTCTGCCCCAACTAAATCTCTTAACTTACTTGGGGTAATAACTCCGGTGCCATACTCATACCCAGCAGATGAGTTATTAGAAACCTCTGCGACACTGACTGTGTATGCACCATTGTTTATATTTTGTGGGATGGAAAGTGTTCCTCTAAAAGTCACCTTGTTAAGTGTTAAATTAATTGGCGAATCAGTTCTTGTAAGGTTGGTTGAAAGAGTGCTGCCGTAAGGACCAGTCAAAGTTACCTGGGTGGTTGTATTTCTAATTCCAGCTGGGTGAGAGACTACTAATTCAAATGCAACATTGGTGCTAGCAGATATTAACTCAATCTCATTTGGTGTGAAGGTAAAGGATTCAACCACTGGTTTCACATTTGCATAACTTGCAGTAATTGGCATAAGCCCTGTGATTAGTAATGCGGCAATGAGTGCTGATTTAATCTTCATATCTCCCCTTATTTCTTCAATATCTAACTCTACCGGGCTGGCATTAAATAATTGCTGTGTTTTGGCGGAGGATGAGGGATTTGAACCCTCGGTAGGTTGCCCTACACACGCTTTCCAAGCGTGCGCACTCGGCCGCTATGCGAATCCTCCAGTAAAGCTGTTGACTTTTTTCTTATGGCTAAGAGTATCGGTGGTATTAACTATGATTTACCGTTAGATCCCCCGTGCGGCACTTTGGTGCCGAACTCCCCCAGGGCAGGAATGCAGCAAGGGTAGGTAATTTTTAAGTGGGTGTGCGGGGGGTCCTTTTAATTTTTATTAAACAAGTTATCTTTATACAGAGTTTGGAGGGGTGATGTCACTAGCGCTATATCGTAAGTATCGCCCATCAATCTTTGCCGATGTGATTGGCCAGGAGCATGTGACTACACCCTTATCTAATGCTTTGGAATCAGGAAAGATCCACCACGCATATTTATTTAGTGGCCCTAGAGGTTGTGGCAAAACATCAAGTGCTCGAATTATGGCTAGATCTTTAAATTGCGAGAAAGGCCCAACACCAACTCCATGTGGTGAATGTCAATCCTGTAAAGATTTAGTAGCAAATGGACCAGGCTCACTTGATGTAATTGAGTTAGATGCTGCCACCCATGGTTTAGTAGATGATGCAAGGGACTTACGAGATAAAGTTTTTTTTGCGCCAGTGCAATCTCGCTACAAAATTTATATTATTGATGAGGCCCACCAATTAGGGCCAGGGGCGGCGAACGCCCTGCTTAAAGTAGTAGAAGAACCCCCAGCTCATGTGCTCTTTATCTTTGCTACCACTGAACCAGATAAATTAATCTCCACAATTAGATCTAGAACCCACCACTATCCATTTAGATTAGTGCCACCTGCAATCTTAAGTGCGCACTTAGAAAAGATCTGTGAGCAAGAGGGAATTAAGGTATCCAAAGGTGTTATTCCATTAGTTGTTAGATCCTCCGGTGGATCAGTTCGGGACGCCCTCTCTGTGTTAGGCCAATTACTAGCGGGTGCTGGCAGAGGTGGTGTTACTTATGAGATCACTGTCGCGCTTCTTGGTTTTACCGATACTGCACTTTTAGATGAGGCAATCGATGCGCTGGCTGCCAGAGATTCTGCATCCCTATTTAACACAATAGATAAAGTGGTTGAATCAGGAGCTGATCCAAAGAGATTTGCCCAAGATCTACTTGAGCGGCTTAGAGATCTAATAATTGTTGAGGCCTCAGATCAAAATAACTCCTCTATTTTAAATGAATTACCTCAAGATCAATTAGATCGAATTAGAGCCCAAGCTAAATTAATTGGTGTTGCCACCTTGATCAGAGCAGCTGACATATTGGCGCAAGGATTAACCTCAATGCGAGGGGCAACTCCACCTAGATTAATTTTGGAGTTAATTTGTGGCCGAATATTATTGCCAGCATCCGATGATGCTGCCCTGCTAGCTAGGGTAGAAAAGCTAGAGCGCCTGCTTTCGATATCAACCCCAACACAAATAACGGTAGAAAAAAGTGAGCCAAAGGCAGCGGTAAAGGATCAAGTAAAAGCTGATCTAAAAGTTGAAAGTAAGCCAGCACCAGCAAAGCCTGCGCAGGGAAAGGTAGAAAATAGTAAAGCTGAAGGGGTTAAGCCAAAAGAAGAGAGTGAAAAATCGATTAAGCCATCTGGCTCAATTGAGATCTCAGCATTGCGAAGAATGTGGCCTGAGGTAATTGAGAGTGTTAAAAAGCGCAGGCGCTTAACCTGGTCCCTACTATCAACTAGTGCGCAAATACTCTCCTTAGATGATGAGGTGATCACTATTGGCATGGTAAATATAGGAGCTAAGGATTCATTTCTTAGATCAGAAAGTGATGTAATTTTATCTGATGCCTTTGAAGAAGTAACGGGTATGCGAAGAAGGATTACTGCAACTGTGGATGCCTCTATTTCAACTACCACTATGACAATAGGTGATGAGGATCCAACCGATGCCAATATGTTGTCTGGGGCTGAGTTATTAGCTAGCAAATTGGGTGCTAAAGTAATAAAGGAGTCAAATTAAGGTTTAAGTCAATTAAACTTTAATTTAAAAATAATTATGTATGAAGGAATAATCCAAGATCTAATTGATGAGTTAGGCCGGCTACCTGGAGTTGGACCAAAGAGTGCTCAGCGGATTGCTTTTCATTTTATTCAATCAGATCGAGTAGATGTCTCCCGATTATCTGAAATTTTAAAGACGGTTAAAGAGCGGGTTAAGTTTTGTACTACCTGTGGAAATATTTCAGAAGGGGAGCTGTGCCGGATCTGTAAGGATCCAAGAAGAGATAACAGCTCTATTTGTGTAGTTGAAGAGAGTAAAGATGTACTAGCAATTGAAAAGACTCGCGAGTTCAAGGGTAAGTACCATGTATTAGGGGGTGCGATCTCACCTATAGATGGGATAGGGCCTGAGAACTTAAGAATAAAAGAGTTAATGACCAGACTTGCTCAAACTCAAATCAATGAGGTGATCATTGCTACTGATCCAAATTTAGAGGGTGAGGCAACTGCTACCTATTTGACAAGATTGATCAAACCTCTTGGGGTAAAGGTGAGCAGACTCGCTTCAGGCCTTCCTGTTGGTGGCGATCTTGAGTACGCAGATGAGATCACCTTAGGTAGGGCCTTTGAGGGTCGGCGTAGCTACGATAATTAGATTATCTCAAATAATAAGATGATTATCTGTCTTACTATTTGAGATAAATCCCTAAATCCTATTTCTATGCTCCACAATTGAGCCATGGGATTAATCATTCAAAAATTTGGTGGCTCCTCCGTTGCCGATGCCGAAGGGCTAAAGCGGGTGGCCAATCGAATTGTGGCTACCAAAAAGGCAGGACACCAGGTAGTTGTGGTGGTTAGCGCCATGGGTGATACCACCGATGAGTTAATTGAATTAGCTAATCAAGTATCCCCACTTCCTAATGGCCGTGAGTTAGATATGTTACTTACAGCAGGTGAGCGAATCTCTATGGCGCTCCTTGCTATGGCAATATCTAATTTAGGTCATGAAGCAAGATCATTTACTGGCAGCCAAGCTGGAATTATTACTACCTCCACCCATGGCAAGGCCAGAGTTATTGATGTTACACCCGGTCGAATTCAAGAGGCGTTAAAGGAAGGTTCAATTGCAATTGTTGCTGGTTTTCAAGGAGTATCTCAAGATACAAATGACATAACTACTTTAGGCAGAGGTGGCTCTGATACCACAGCGGTGGCATTAGCGGCCGCCCTTGAGGCAGATGTTTGTGAGATCTATACCGATGTTGATGGCATCTTCTCAGCAGATCCAAGAGTTGTGCCAGCTGCAAAGAAATTATCCACTGTTACCTATGAAGAGATGTTAGAGCTGGCCGCAAGTGGTGCCAAGGTATTACATCTTCGTTGTGTTGAGTAGATCATCTTTTTCCAACAAGGAAGGAACCTGGGTGGTTAAAGATCATCCAGAAGGGGGCGAAATGGAAGCAGCAATAATCGCAGGAATAGCACATGATAAAAGTGAGGCGAAGGTAACCATTGTTGGTGTGCCAGATCGAACTGGGGTGGCTGCTGCCATTTTTCAAGCGATTGCAGATGCTGATATTAATATCGACATGATTGTGCAAAATGTCTCAGCTGCTGCAACTGGTTTAACCGATATCTCATTTACCCTGCCAAAAACTGAAGGGGCTAATGCCACATCAGTTTTGAAGCGAATTCAAGGTGAGATCGGTTTTGCATCAATTCAATATGATGATCAAATCGGCAAATTATCCTTAATTGGCGCTGGTATGCGAAGCCACCCTGGGGTTACCGCCAACTTCTTTGCCTGTCTTTCTGAGGCTGGAGTTAACATTGAAATGATTTCAACTAGTGAAATTAGAATCTCAATTGTATGCCGGGCAAGTGATTTAGATAAGGGTGTAAGGGCAGCACACACTGCATTTGAATTAGATGCCGATCAAATTGAGGCGGTTGTCTATGGCGGCAGCGGGCGATGAGTAAAAAACCATCCCTTGCTGTAGTTGGTGCTACCGGTGCGGTAGGAACTGTAATGCTAGATATTTTATCTAAGCGAAAAGATGTCTACGGTGAGATTAGATTAATTGCTTCAGCCCGTAGTGCTGGTAAAAAATTTATTTGTAGAGGAGAAGAGCTAACTGTTGTTGCATTATTACCTGAAGCCTTTGAGGGAATTGATATTGCTATGTTTGATGTGCCAGATGAGGTATCTCTTGAGTGGGCACCGGTTGCAGCAAGTAAGGGTTGTGTAGTAGTTGATAACTCTGGCGCCTTTCGAATGGATAAGGATGTACCCCTTGTTGTACCTGAGGTAAATCCAGAGCAAGTAAAAAATAGACCAAAGGGAATTATCTCTAATCCAAATTGCAC
>Ga0194133_10006082_pt1 | contig 15048 bp, 9 predicted proteins | sample TA2KigOf40mmetaG_FD_155448 | JGI IMG/M metagenome (GOLD analysis project Ga0194133, IMG submission 155448) | Freshwater microbial communities from Lake Tanganyika, Tanzania - TA2015055 Kigoma Offshore 40m | ecosystem: Environmental > Aquatic > Freshwater > Lake | place: Tanzania: Lake Tanganyika...
CTCATCACCGTTTGACGAGGCTGACGCATAACAGCCCAATCGCTCAATGCGTGGGTAAGTAGTTGCATTGAAGCGACTGGTTATCTGGGATTATTTACTGGTGTCCCGCGAAAAGCCAGAACCTGTCTTGCCGCAGTTGCCGCCGCCTGTCGCCGGCACTATCGGGGCGATGGGTGAGAGGAGTTCCAGAGAAGTTGGCGTTAGAAAATTGAAGCGAAATTATGTACGAATTCGCGGCTCAAAAGCCTTCATAGTCATTGATGTCGCCGTGTATGTAGTCCATATTCGAGTATTCGGCTTGGCAGTTTGGGCAAATAGCCCAATCATCATCAAAAAATTTGATTAGCACTCCACAAAAGTCGCAAGGTTCACCTTCTTCAAGAATGTCGAACGTCATAAGGGCTAATTTACAGCTGCGAGTAGCAGGGATATCTTGCGAACGAGCTGCAAGCGAACTCGAGTACACCCCTTTGTCATAATGTATTTTGTGAATAGCGGCAACCAAAAGGCTCCAAGGGGTGATTTCTCCGAGCTTCACTGGACTGACCTTCTACTGGCTGATATCAAGTTGATACCCCAATACATTCTCGAGGTAGCTGATAACTATTGGGAGTGTCGTTGTGGAAACACTCCAAATTCTGACGGATTCGAGGCGTGCAACGAGTTTGGACTACTGGTTCCATCTGAGCTCGGGCCTTGGGGTGGTGTGCTCTGGGCGTGCCTTCGCTGCTGGCGAATCATAAATGGGGACACATTAGAGGTTCTCGGCTTTGCTGAAGCAACAGTTATTGACACGAATCTTGAACTTTAAAAGGGTTGAACTAGAAAGGTTAAGAGCAATGGTCGAGGGTTTTTATTTTTCCGAGCGAGGAACTTGGCATCTCGACCCATGGGCAAAAAATTTGTGTCTTTAGAAAACTAAATTTTACCTCGATGACAGTTTCTCATTAAAGTTCGCGATAATTTTTTTGTCACCAATTATGGTCAGGATTATCTGTGCCCGACTGAATCCGATATATGCCAGCTTGTCAGCTTCGGATTGTCTGATACTTTCGTCACCGTCCTCGTTTTCGTCAGGAGAAAAAACGACAATTGCACAATGAGACTCGAGACCTTTGAATTTCCGTATTGTTTCAAATTTTAAATTCTTAAGGAGTCTCTGGTTTTTGGTTTTGAACTCAGTTTCGATTTTTTGGGATAGTGGGCTTGTCGAAGAAAGAATTGTAATTTGATTGCTCTCGAGCACGAAGGACTCTTGGAGCCGAAGTATTTCTTTCTCCAGAACTTCCATTACGTCTCTACTCTGATTACATTGCACCATTTTTAGTTCTGGACCTTCGGGTCCAGAAATCAACGGGCTTCCTCCAAATTTCTCAACAAGTAGTCCAATTGTTTTTGTATTTCGACAATTTATGCTCAGATGATGAATATTTCTTGAGCTTGAATATTTTTCTATTGCGTCTTCCCATCCGGAACCCTCATAAATATTTTGATTAGTATCCAGAAAAATATTGAAAACAAAGTCCTTGGGTTTCCTGAATGAGTCAATGAAATCCGTCAGGGAAGACCACATTTCGCCAGTGAAGTCTTGAGCTTCATCGACAATGACTGCGTCGAATGCGATATCTTGGCCCAACGCGGCGACAGGAAAGTTTTCAATGAGGGAATCAAAATTGTCGACGTCGATACCGAGTTGAGCCATGTCGCAGACTTTTTTGGCAAAGGAATGAAGGGTCGAAATCGTCAGCTTTCCCGGTTTGTTGGAAACGCTCTTATTGAGATATTCCATGAGGGGTCTGTTGAAACATAGGAAAAGAGTGTTAAGGCCTTGTTCGGCCAATTCCTTTGAGCGCTCTATTGCAAGCGTTGTTTTGCCCGTACCCGCTGAGCCTTTTACCACCGCGATATCTTCGAGTTCATTCAATATTTGCGCTTGCTGTTTTGTCAGTTCAATTAATTGTTTTTCGACCTGTCCGACGTCATAGCGAACTGAATTTATTAATTCTTTGTACGGTCGTAACGCATTTACAATTGCGTCGATGTTTTTAGCAGTCATAAGTTTGTGAGGATTTGTTTTGTTCCAATGGTGAGCGATTTCGAGAAGTCGTTTTTCGACATTCTTCATGTCATCACTGTCCATGATTATGTCCCTGGGCCCCTCTGGGGGAAACCCCTTCTTTTCGATTGCCGAAGGGAACACGGCAAAGTGACCGAAATTCGGGACAAAACTCGGCAGGTCTCGATTCGTATTTTGATTTATACAATTTTTGAGGTGTTTCGAAATAAAATTCGAGGTAATTGTCCCTTGCTCGAATGGCCCTGTCGTCGTTTTGTTCCACCTTCCTTCGCTTTTTTGCCAAAAGATACCATCTTCGAACTTGATATCTGAACCCCCCTTGACCTCAGCCACGTAGAAGCCGTAACGGGGATGAATCAGCAGGAAGTCTGCCTCACCATCGCTGATTCTGCCTTTGCGCATTCCGTGCCAGCGATAGGCGTAAAGCACTGTCCACTCTCTGGGCAATTTTGAAAATGCTTCGAATGTCTTGGCCTCGGCAAATTTATCCTTGGGGTTATGGGGAAACTCCTTGGGTCTCATCGTTGCCATAGTTGACTACTTTTGATGCCAAATATTTTCGGCCACATTTGAAGTATATTCGCCGCATGTCCGTTGATTTACCTCCTAACTCAGCTGAGAGTGAGTTGAGAGAGCTAATCAAAGATTCAAAACTGATAGGTGAAATTGATTTGCGGTTGACGGGCCAAAACTTTTTGAGTGCGCGACGTGAGATTGGCCGCATGTCGCAAAAATATGGGAAAGATTACATAAACCACGTAGTCGGCGACGGAATGATTGCCAGTTATGTAATCATGCTGGCTGGACTTGCGTTCTCCCTTTATAAGGATGGAACCTTTTGGCCTAATGTGCGATGCGTAGACGATTCGGACCCCGAAAAACTACCTTTTTATAAATCCGTAAACGATAACAAACGCTTTGGTTCGGTGTTTCAGGAGTGTTTGTCTCGCTTACGGAAAGATACTTTCGCCGATGAGATTGACGCGGAAAATGGTCTTGCGCTGCTCGGCCCAATCTTGCTTCATGCGGGTCTGCCAGCTTCGACAGTGAGTGATGTTTGGTTGCTTTTGTTGCGCGAATTTTCGGAAGGAACTTCAAACTCGTCGGAACTAGTCATCAACTTTCGACAAGATAGGGGGAAAACAAAATATTTAGATAAACCCGCAAAAAGGTTCATTGATTATGGTGGGAATTTTGTTATCGACTTATTCCAGCGAATGCTAAACGTCCTTGAAGACAAACCAAGATTTTCAATGAATGAAATCGAGGTTGTAGCCCTAGAGTTCGGACTTCCGCCGCTTTATCTCGCGAAGTTGCTTTCGCTTGGTGCGGAACTTGGCAGCAGGCAGATGATTTCCCTACCAGTGCCAAAACTTATGTTCGATGAGTTTAGTCTTGATGGGCCTTACATCGAGTTTCCTAATTTGCGCAAAGAGGTACCTAAAGGGCAATGGAGAGTCATCGGTGCTGTGGTCGAATCTAAAAATCCGATTCTGGTGGTAGATACCTCCTATACGTATACAAAGCAAATTTTTGTACGTCCTGCACGGTTTTGGAAAGTCACGATAGAAACTGATGACCAACGTTCACGAAAGTCAAGTTTTCAAGCGGCGGCGAACGGAAAAGCTCTCTTGTTCAACGCGGTGACTGGGAATTACATTCAGCCAGGAACAGCCGTAAATTGTTCTGAGGTCATTCTCATTGCTCATAGGGAAGTGAGTTTTTCAGGGAGCATCGGTACGGATGAGCACCCACCCGATTCCATAAATTTGCCCCGAGTTGGCGGTGATTGGCATGATTGGAATGTTTATCGAATAGCAGTCAAAACATTCGAAAAACTCCTGTTTCGAGGGTCGACTGAAGGAAATCATGAGTTGCTTGACGAGTTTCATGTTTCTGAACCTGCTCAGATTGCAGAGTTTATTGGGGAGCCAATTGACGCGTTCAAAGACTTAGACGGCGGGAAAGTTTTTTCGAAAATCCCTCTTTTAAAATTTCCAGGCGACACACCGCTTGAAAAGCTGTCGATGCGAATTCGATTCTCTGACGGCAAAGTGTCAGCCGGATTGAAATTGAGTGAGATGCGCAATGAAAATGGTTTAATCGATTTTTCGAGGCACGTTAATGGCGGCTTAGCATCCTTGACCGTTTTTATCCAGGGAACCCAACTTGGTTCAGACTTCAATGCACGGCTCGTAGTTGTGCCGAACCTGAAATTTGAAGTTGAAGACCGGATTTTTTCCCCGACTGAGTTGGTCAAAGCAACGATTCGTTATGAGAATTCGCGGCAAGACCTAATTTTTGGCGATGGCGAAGACTACAAACAAGTTGAGCTTTCAGATGCCCGCACAACTGTTCAGCTTGGTCTGAAAATTAGTCGTTTGACGCACTGTGTGCGGGTCGAAAATGAGGAACTTGACTTTGGAAGCAAGGTTAGGACAGTTACCAAAGAACAGTTTGTTGCGCGAGATGTGAGCCAAATTTTAGCTCGGTGCTACAAAAAGACTGCTTTTCGGTTGCACATCGAGGATGCAAGGCAAAATCCAGTTGCCTCTAGCCAAATGGCTGAAACTTTGGGGCTGGATAACAGGGTTGCTTTTGACTTACTTAACTTCGTCGACGATGTTAACAACGTGCAAAGTCAGCTGCTTACGGCATTTTTGTACCTTGAAGGCCAACGAGTTGAATTGTTAAAAATAGTCACCCAGTATTCGGTGAAATTTTCAGAAATTTCTTTGGTCGATTTTGGGTCGAGTAATCGCGAATCAAAAATCTCCATATCGTTTTCGGAGTCGCATAAATTAGGTGACAGAGAGTTCGTAATCCGGAATCCGCGCAACTCGTGGCAAGACGATTTGCACTTTAAAATTCCAAATGACACCAATGAGTCTCTCGTGGTTGTCGTTCCTAAATTGGTTCCTGGCAAGTATGTAGTCGGAATAAGGAGCGGTGAAGCCAAGCCAATTTTCAATGGGTTCCTTCAGGCCGGCAGTGACATCGACTACAGACATTATTTATCCTCTCTAGCTCCAACCAATCCCGAGGCTGTCGCCGAGTTGATTTGCAACAGTGAGCGTTCGCGGCATGAGCTTTTGGAGGAGAAATACATGCCACGGCTCGTCTCGATGCTCTCTGTCCTCCTGTTAAACATTTCTAAATCAAGAGTGCTACAGGACTTTTCGGTAATTGACTTAGCGGTAGGCAGACTTTTAGACGAGCGATTCGGAGGAAAACCATTTATTGACTGGTGGTTCGGTAGCTTGTCAAAAAATTCTGGCTTAAATTGTATGACAGTTGACCAAATTTTAATTTGTTCATTTAAAACACTTTCCTCCTGCCCGTTGGATATCGACATAGCTCGAAGCAACAGAGATGACATCTGGAGCCTGTCCCGATTTCTTGGAGCTGCCATTGACGAATTCAACGGCCAAGACCTGGAGTCAAAGCGAGTTTGGCTGCACATATTTGAGAATGTCGATGAAATTCACGATGACATAGAAATCATCCAACCGGGAAGGCATCATGATAAATATTCTCGAGCCGAGATAGAAGAAATTCTGGGGAAGGCCCAAATTGCTGGTCGAGATGATTTGTCGACGCTTCCGCCAATTTTGACAAGGGACGGTTTCAAACGAGCCTTCTATACCTACTTGCTCCGGTGTTATGAAGACCTGGATGCGAGCTCCGAGAATAAAACTGCAAACCAAGCTCGTACTTGGTCTAGAAAGGAGGAAGTTCAAGCTGTCCTTAACCACGTCAAGGATTTAGATGAGAAAGCGCAAATGTACTTCGAACGCGCTCGGCCTAAAGCCAAGATGGACAGTAAATATGACGTTGTGTCACAAGTTTGCGCGCTCGCTTTCATATCGATGTCTAACCAGGGAGCAATTGTGAAGTCAAAGGTTGACCAAAAAGCGGCAGCCCTGTTGACGCAGGTTTACGAGTTCGCTCCAGAACTTGTGGAATTCTTCTTGCTCTTGGCCCTCGCGAGGCGTAGGTTTGGTCCACCATGAGGCAGTTGGACGCACGATTCAACCCAGTGCTTGCTGCCGAATCGGTGTTTGGCGATTACAAAAGTTACTTGAAGTCGACCTTTGAGTTCAGCGATGTTGAAATCCGGTCAGAATTCGACAGCGCCATTGATGGTCAGATTGCACTTGCCGCCGGCCCGTACATTCAGTCAAATCCTCCATACGAAGGTTCTAAATCAGTTACGGATTTGGTGGCAGAAGGAACTCTCAACTCGAGGCTGTTGGAGTTATCCGGCAGTGCGCTACCCGTTGGCAGACCTCTGTATAAGCACCAGGAACAGACAATCAGGAAAATCCTTAATCGAAGAAACTTGATAATCGCCACAGGTACTGGTTCAGGTAAAACAGAGTCATTCTTGCTGCCGATAATTAACGACCTGCTGAACGAAAGTGTCGAAAAAGGCGCCCTGGGGCCAGGAGTTCGGGCGCTTCTGCTTTATCCAATGAACGCCCTCGCGAATGACCAAATGGGGCGGATTCGGTCGCTTCTTGCCCCGTTTAGCGACATCACTTTTGGCCGGTACATCGGCGATACGAAGGAAAAATTTGAAGCTGCCAGAAAGCTGCATGTGAAACGATTTGGTTGCGAACCACAGCCCAATGAACTTGTCTCTCGTGAAGAGATGAAAGAGAGTCCTCCTCACATTCTGGTATCGAATTTTTCGATGTTGGAATTTTTGTTACTTCGGCCCGACGACAATGCATTTTTTGACGGGGAGTACGCAAAAAATTGGAAGTTCATCGTTCTTGATGAAGTGCATAGCTACCAGGGTGCGCAAGGCGCCGAGCTGTCGATGCTGATGCGCCGGGTCAAGGACCGGGTTGTCGATTCAGAGAAAGGTCGGATTCAATTCATCGGCACTTCTGCGACTCTTGGAGGTACGGCGGAAGAAATGACCGAGATTGTCGATTTCGGAAGTTCATTGTTCGGTGAAAACCTCGAATTTGAAGCCAAGGAGGATTCGTTACAGGACATAATTCTTCCAGAAATCAAAAATTTAAACGCCGAGCGTGAAACATGGAATGCCAGGCCAGAGGCAATTACTGCTCTTGCCAAAGTTCTGGAGACAGCGAACTCCGCCGAGGACTTTGTTTCGGTTGCAAAACACGAAGGGTTCCTTGGCAATCCAGACGTGTCAGCTGGTTTACGAGACGTGTGCGGCTCAATCATGGTTAATGAGAGCCATGTGATGCGCCTTCGGGAACGTCTCCTTGAGGGGGCGATTCATGTCAAGGAAGCTGCCCAGATGCTTTTCGACGATGAAAACGCAGTCTTACTGGTGGAAAATTTACTTCTGCTCTCGACTTTTGGAGTCGTTGACAATGCGGGAACTCCAGCGCTTGGGGTCAAATTCCACTCGATGATTAGGGCTCTCGAGGGCGTGTATCGCTGTTTTTCTCCAAATCATCCAAAAGGGCGGCCTCGACTTCAACTTAAACGAAGCAAAGAGTGTCCCGAGTGCAAACTGAACAAAATCTCAAGCCCGCTATTTGAGCTCGCTCGTTGTCGTAGCTGTGGTTCTAATTACTTAGTCGGGACAAAACATTCAGAAGGGTCAATCTCCTATCTCGGTCTCGGTGAATTCTTTGAGCGGAAGCTTCGATATTTTTTGCCGAAAAATAAAGTAATTGATTTTGAAGATGAAGATGGAAGCGAAGAGCCCCGAGGCTCTGAACCAATGAGTCCAGGTGACGAATGCCTTTGCACAATTTGTGGGTCCATATCCGAGTCCGATTCGAATGACTGTGGCCACAATCACGGAGCCCAATTAGTGCTGGTTGGTGTGGAGCCGCGAGACGGTGTTTTACACAAGTGTCTCTCTTGTTCGAGCTCAAGTGGTGGACCAGTGGTCGAGAGGATTTTGGCAGCCAAGGACTACCCGACATCAGTCATTGCCACCGACCTGTATCAACAGTTGCCGCGGTCGAGTGACCCGAATCTGACTGGTCATGTCGGCGGCGGAAGAAAGTTGCTATGTTTTGCCGACTCCAGAACGGACGCCGCATGGTTTGCCCCTTATCTTGAAAATCGTTATTCACGCTTGTTGCAACGGAATCTGATTGTCAGGGAAATGCAGGACAATCACGAGCCAGTCGATTTTGAGACCTTGGTAGTCAAGTTGTTAAAGCGGGCATTGGATGAGGTTTTAATTGACCCAGATTCACCGCAATCGGAAAGACGAAAAATCGTGGAGTCTTGGTTGATGAGAGAAGTCTTGGCCACAGATAGAAGGCAAAGTTTAAACGGAATTGGTCTTGTAAAAATATTTTCTCACCGACCCGACAGCGCTTTGCCCCCGAATGCACTCTTGGATTTGGGTTTCTCTGGGGAAGAGTCGTTTAAGATTATGGAGATTTTGATTGGCACCGTGCGGGAATCGGGCGCAGTTCGGGTGCCATCATCGGTGGAGATAACCGACCAAATGTTCGCCCCCCGAAATTATTTGTATGAAATCAACTTCGAGAAGAAGAATTCAAAGCAGTCCTGGATGACCGGATGGGTTCCGAAAGCTGGGTCGAATCGCAGGGTGGATTTTTTAGAGAAGCTGTTTTTGAGTCGCGGAATATCGGCACCAGTCGAGGACGTCCTGCGTTCTATTTGGCTGTCTGATTTGAACCGGAGTGGTAGCCCCTGGTCGAAAATATTGAGTCCAAGGCAAAATTACCATGGCGAGACTTATGCGCTGGATTACCGGAGCCTTCTCTTTTTGAGACCAAATGAAGAAAACGTCCCTTACCAATGTGGGCTTTGTAGGCAGGTTTCATGGGTCAGTATTGACTCAATTTGCCCAACATATAGATGTAAAGGAAAGTTGCACCCGTTGGAAAAAATCGAAACAAAAAATTATTTCTATCAGTCTTACATTGGGTTGAAGCCGGCAAATATGGAGGTATCGGAACACACTGCTCAACTTACAACTACAAAAGCGTTCGATATCCAACAAGATTTTATTGAAGGGAGGTTAAATGTTTTGAGCTGTTCAACCACTTTTGAGGTCGGTGTTGACGTTGGTGATGTCCAGTCTGTGTTTATGAGAAATTTGCCCCCATCTCCTGCGAATTATGTGCAAAGAGCGGGTCGAGCTGGGCGAAGAATTGGGGCTCCAGCTTTGACCGTCACCTATGCGAGCCGTAACACTCACGATTTGTATTTTTACAATCGACCTTTGTTGATGATTAATGGCAAGCTGAAGCCGCCGCAGATTCAAATCTCGAATATACATATCGTGAGGCGACATGTTCACGCAGTGGCTTACGCTTCTTTCGCAAAGCACTGGGTCGCTAGCAATTCTCTGGAGAATAAGTGGCCCAAAAATGTTGAACAATTTTTTCTCGAAAAATGGAACGGGAAAACCGTCTCTGAGCAAATGCGGGAATGGTTGGAAAGCAAGCCAATAGGGCTCGAAGATTCCCTGAAACAAATAGTGCCCATCGATTTGCAAGGTCCATCTGAGCTGGGTCTAGAAAATTGGATTTGGGTCGATGCTCTATACTCCGAAATTCCTGAAATTGAAAAATCAGGTTGGATGGCCCGTGCTGAAAGTGATATCAAAGGTGAAATCACAAGAATCGACGGAAATATTGAAAGGCTTCAACGAAGTGGGAACGGCGATTCGGATTTAGCAAACAAGTCAAAACGAAAATTAAGATACCAGTTGGAAGACGAGCGAAATACCGTGGCGTCCCAGGATTTACTCGGATACTTGAGTCGAAAGGTGGTACTTCCCAAGTACGGTTTTCCGGTTGACGTAATAGAGTTGAATGTTCGCAAAGCTCGTGAGTCGCAACATGCGACAGCCGAGACTTCGGATGAAGTTGATTTGTCGCGCGATGCTCAGCTCGGTATTCGCGACTATGCGCCAGGGTCTCAATCGGTCGCTTCTAAATGTTTGTGGGACTCTACGGCAATTTATATTCCACCAGCGAAATCTCTACAGCAAAGACCTTGGTTTGAGTGCACCGGCTGTGGCGCCTTTTGGGAGCCGAGGACCGTATTTGACAGCACTTGTCCGGTTTGTCTTAACAGTGACAAATCTAAGGAAGGCATACCATATGTTCGGCCCGAATTCGGCTTCATTGGCAAAAAGTCGACTGACAAACCGGGAGAAACTCGGCCGGCCGTGATTGGGTTTTTGCAGAGCTTTTTCAGTGATTTCCAAGGCAATGCACCAGCAGCACGGCAAATTGAAGTGCATGGATTGAAGCTGGATGTGCGGCAAAGCAGACAGGGGCGAATCACAGTAATAAATCGGGGCCGCGAGTCGCGGGGATTTTTGCTTTGCGGTGAGTGCGGCTTTTGCAAGCCTGCGCCGACGGTGAAGGAATTCGGCAAAAGAGGCAAAAAGTCCTCTGTTTCGCACGAGCACAAGTTGATGGGCGTTGGTACGGAGCCATGTAAATCGAACACGATGCTGAGGCATGTTTCGTTGGGGCATTGGTATTTGACGGACGCGGTGGAGATTGCTTTCCCTGGCCATCTATTGGTGCGTGAAAATGCCCAGAGCGTTTTGGCTTCTTTGTTGGCTGCCACACCATCTTTGGGTATCGGTCAACGAGAAATGAATGGCTCCATCCGCCCAATTACGGGTGGTAACTCGATAATTCTCTTTGACACCGTGCCTGGGGGTGCTGGCTATGCCACTCTTGCCGCATCAAAATTGCCGGAGTTGTTTATCGAGGCGGTTGAAGTCGCAAGAAGATGCCCAGATTGCGGTCTCGACTCGTCGTGCTATGGCTGCTTGCGCACTTATCAGAACCAGCGACATCACGAAAGCCTCGAGAGACGTCTTGCGTTGGATGTGTTCGCTAAGTTCCCTGGTCTTGCCTCTCTGGCTTCAAAACGGGAAAATTGAGGTTTTGTTTGGGCTCGACTGGGAAACCTTTGGTCGAGTAGAAAATCGGAAGCTGTCCGGGTTCTCTGACGGTCGCACACCCAGCGTCTATTATCTCTCTGTCGATGTCTCTCAAAGCATTTCCGATTGAACTGACCCAGTTGCAACCCGAGGCACCGCATGTGCTCGTTGACAAGGGGCCCAAGTCGGCCAGGATAAATTTGGAGGACCTTGCCATTGTCACGCACTTCTTGCAGAGCGTTGGAACTCCCCAGCAGCGTCATTACACGAGTCTCGCTTGAAAACACGGCCTGCTGGACCTGTCCAGGTGGCTTCAGGAGAGCAAAACATCGTGGAACATCCCTTTCAGTCCAGCGCAGGATGCGGCGTTCACCTTCATCGACCTCTTCGCGGGCATCGGCGGAATGCGGCTGGCATTTGAGCGGGCCAAGGGACGATGCGTTTTCGGCTCCGAGTGGGATGCCGCCGCTCGCAGCACCTACTTCGCGAACTTCGGAGAGGTGCCATTCGGCGACATCACGGCAATTGCCAACGAGAAACGAGTATCGGAGGAGATACCGCGCCACGACGTGCTCGTTGGCGGGTTTCCCTGTCAGGCGTTCTCTATCGCTGGTTTTAAGGGAGGGTTTAATGACACGCGAGGTACTTTGTTTTTTAACCTCGCCCGAATCATCGAAGACCATCGACCGAGGGCCTTCCTGCTCGAGAACGTAAAGGGGCTCGCAGGGCACGACCGCGGCCGGACCCTCAACATCATCATGCGGACTCTCGAGGAAGACCTCGGCTATCACGTAACCACGAAAATCGTAAATGCCAAGGACTTTGGGGTGCCACAAAACAGGGAACGAATCTTCATCGTCGGATTTAGAAGCAAGCAAGCCGCTAAACGATTCCAATTTCCCGACGCGAACGGACACAAGACCACAATTGCCGATATCAAAGAAAGCGACGTTGTCGGGACCCGCTATTACCTGTCCGACTGTTTTTTGCAAACTCTTGTCCGCCATCGTGACCGGCATGCTGCGAAAGGAAACGGGTTCGGGTTCGAAATCAAATCCGATGCAGACATCGCGAATGCAATCGTCGTTGGCGGCATGGGCAAGGAGCGCAACCTCGTAATCGACATGCGCCTGCAAGACTTCACGCCGACCACGAACATCAAAGGGACCGTCAACCGGCAAGGTATCCGTAAGATGACGCCGCGGGAGTGGGCGAGACTACAAGGGTTCCCTGATTCGTTTGTCATACCCGTCGCTGATGCGCAGGCCTACAAGCAGTTCGGTAACTCTGTTGCAGTTCCTGCAATTCAAGCCACGGCAGAGGCCATCAGTCTGGCATTGACCTGAGGTGTCCGCGCGGGGCTAGCGTCCCCGGTGATGTCCTCTGTCCAACAGTTATCGCATTCACCGAACTACAACAGGGGTGAGTGGGCCGAACTTTACGCTCTGGTAAAGATTCTTTGTGAACAGTCAGTAAACGCGCGCGTCCACGGCGGCAGCGGGATGAGTAACGTGCTCGAGGTAAGCCGTGTCCGACGGGGCTCGAATGAAGATGTCGAAGAGTACTTAGTCGACGGCGACGACATCGTCTGCACGCATGTCGGAAAGCGAATCAACAGGGACGCGGTCTGCCACCACGTCGAGCCTCTCTACCGTGCAATCAAAGCTGGCAAGGGAATCAGCTTCTCGTTGACCATCGGTGATGAACTGCTGGTATTGCTCGGCATAAAGCAGCTGAAGAAGGGTGGGCGCGAAAAGTCGGATATTTACCTCGATTTACGCGACCCTTTGACGGGCGCTACTGGTTGGCAGGGTTACACAGTCAAGGCTCTGGTTGGCTCAAAACCAACCTTGTTCAATGCTTCGGAGCCCACGAATTTCGAATACCGAATTATCCCGCAAGTCCCTGACCGTCTGGTCTCTCATTACAACGCGACCGATTCGAACGGAAAATTATTGCATGGCACCCGAAAGATGGTTTCGGAACTAATGGTGGAGGGCCACTCATTTAAGCTTGCCAACATCGACGCAAGGTTCAGGGAGAACCTCGAACTGCTCGACGGCGACATGCCAAGATTCCTCGCCGAACTAGTGCTTGCGTATTACGGATATCGCGCAGGGACGGCGACCGCAGTATCGGCACTCATCGAGTCACTCGAAAAGTCAAACCCACTCGAGGTCAGCAACCCAGCGGTCCGTTATCAGCATAAAGTCAAAGATTTCTTGGAGGCTTCTGCATACGGGATGGTGCCCACAGAACCCTACAACGGAGAGCGCACCGCTGCCGGGGGACTACTTCTTGTCGAGAGGAGTGGTGAATTAAATTGTTTCAGGCTCGATGACAAAGACCGCAGTCGCGACTACCTTGTCAAGCACACCTACCTTGAGACCCCGTCACGTTCGAGACACAGTTTTGGGGTCCTTAAAAATGATGGTGGTGAGACACGTCTGAAACTAAATCTTCAAGTTCGATACAAGTGATTCCCCAGCTGCTCTTATGTCGTTCCGTTGTCACCCGATGCAAAACGCGCGCTACGCAGATATTTCTAAAGCCGCACGAAAGGCTCACTAAACGAAAAAACCTGGGAATAATTTCAAATGGAAGCAACTTAAACTTAAGACATGGGCCTTGTTGAGCGGTTAAATGAGCTCGAGTCGATGCGTCAAAGTGGACAAATTAGCGACTCCGAATATGCCATGTTGGTGGCAAGTGCAACAAAGAAATTCAGTGTGGAAGTTGAACCCACAAAACCAAGTACAAAAGAAATTATTTCAGAAATCAGGCCGATGCATACCCAATCAAAAAATCTTGTTGCTAAATCGAAATCAATTAGTGTTGGGGTAGTAGCAATTTTGGTAATTGTTGTCTTGATGTTCGGTAAACAAGGCCCTGGAGAAAAATCTCCATTAATTGACACTGACGTTCCAGAGACTGTAACGGCTGGGACCGTGAGTGATGATGTTAAGTTTCGAAAAAATCGTTTGAAGATGCATCTGGACTCTTTTCAAGAGTGGAAAGAAACTTTACGAAAATGGAATTCGGAAGTTAAGTTCAAGGGGGGAGAAACGTCAGCCCAAATTAGTGGTCCAGTGAGGCGCGTCAACTCTGCGTGTGAGATTTTGATGATGTCCGTAATAGATGCTCTAAATGCATACCCTGAGCTCGCTGGAGAGGGTAGAAAGGTGAATCAGGTTTTACGAGAACTCGAAAATGTCTACAGGGCAATGAATCAAGAGTTAACTATTGCAAACATTTATTCAAATTTGGAGCGCGTGGAACAGCTGTGGCCAACTGTCGTGGAAGCGACATTTCAATGGGAGAAAGCGCTACAGAAGCTTATTGACGAGGCCCCTTGATGCCGTGATAGGTGACGTCTTGCTGGTCGTGCCAGTTTGGGAAGTACAAGCACAGTCTCGACGAACTTTGGCTACAAAATTTCTTTGTCGAAAATGGTAAGTTCTTTTCATGCGTGAGCGGATTCGACTTGGAATCAGATTGAGCAATTTTCTTCGGGAAAAAGCAAGTCGGCTCAATTTTGACTCTGGGTCAATTATCTTTTGGATATTTTTTATAATTGTCATCATGGCAATAATTGATTCAAGTCAAGGTGAAGGCAATCCATATGCGCCCGAGTGTTACCAGGGTCCTTTTGGGTATGAGTGCGACGAGTAAAATCGTGACATCTTATTCGCTAAAAGCAAATCGGTAAGGTCAAAGTTTGCTTTCAGATATACAGCAACTGCATTTTCTGTGTGATTTTGCGGGGCATGCCAATTGAATCGTAGACAAAGGATGTGATGCAGACTCATTCTTGAGGTCTTTGAGAATTTGAATGAAAATATCGCAAGCGAAATTCTATTGCAACGAGTATGGACTCTTTCAGCTGGATTGGAATAAAAGCAAGGAAATACTCCAGCTTTGGGACACGGTCTCGGCTGCCAAAAAATTTCTTCCTACAACTTTTTGGAAGTTTTGTTTGAATCGCTCAAGTCGGTTTTGACCTCGTCGGCGTCGATTGCGACTCCGTAACCTGCCCCTACAGACCACTTTGCGATTTTTCCCACGACATGAATTTTGGCGTCTTTGA
>Ga0194133_10006085_pt1 | contig 15041 bp, 20 predicted proteins | sample TA2KigOf40mmetaG_FD_155448 | JGI IMG/M metagenome (GOLD analysis project Ga0194133, IMG submission 155448) | Freshwater microbial communities from Lake Tanganyika, Tanzania - TA2015055 Kigoma Offshore 40m | ecosystem: Environmental > Aquatic > Freshwater > Lake | place: Tanzania: Lake...
AAAACAATTTAGGCAAAATTATGTGCAGACCATCTCGTTCGAATTTTACAAGAAAAAAGGAAAGTCTTTCTGGATCCTAATAAAGCTCGAAGGGCACCCAAGGAGTTGCTGAGCTCAAGTTTGAACGATTTGGTAAAGTGGCTTCTGAATTGGATATCCAGAGCAGAGTGTGAAGCAAGACACAAGGCGATGGAGATACTTTACAAGTGAATCAATTGAATACTTGAATTATTTTGTTCAACTCTTAAAGGTACATCTTTTGTAGGATTGCATCCCGAGATATTTTGCATTCTGCATTCAAGGACGTTTTACTGGATAATAACCAAGGCGACATTGGAAACTATCTCACTTACGTAGAAAGTTGTAACTTTGTTGGTTCAAAGGGAATCTATGGGAATCATGGTCCCAAACTTGAGAATCATTTGGAGGTTACCACATGGATAAATTATCTCATAGCTGTTACTGAATGTTACAAGTGGTTGATTGACATGGATCTGGTACAAATTGATCAGATTTGTGAAAGGGTCAGATAGACACAATTATTGGTTTGAAAAAGCTGGCTTTTAATTTTCTCTGATAAATTTCAGGTCGACTTTGTCAAGTCTCTTTTACACTTTTCCAACGTGTTGCAACATCAAGTATTAAATGAGCTTCCATTCTTCGGAGCTAATTGCTGCAATTCGACTGTGGTCACTCCAAAAGTAATATCAATGGTGAATTATCATGTCTGCACAATGGTGATAAGGTTCCTAGACTTCATTCTTGTGACCAAACTGAATAATAATGCTGCAAACAAATTCATCAACCAAAGTGTGATCTCCGTACTGTTTTTCTCAACCCTGGTTCCAGCTAGGGTAGGATTTGACCTGGCTAAAGAAGAAGTCTATAAAGGTAAATGACCTATACCTTATTAAATATTCAAACAGAAATTTATGATACCTTTTATTTTAGAGCTTCAATCAAGGATTGCCAAAATATATTTGGCTCTGAAAAGATCTTTTTCTGATCTGTTGTCGTCGTGGTTTTCCCAGATTCCACAGTTTCTTCATCCTTCTAAAGTAATACTTTCAATCTGGTCCCAAAACAACTTATTAGAGGCCCAACTTTACCTTCGAGGATTTAAATTTTTGGATGATAAAAGGATCATTGAAATTGACGAATTTATTCCTTCAGTTGAAGAATTTTTCGAAAGAGTGTCAGGAAGAGGTAATTTTTTTGGCGGAAAAGTTTTAGAAAAATCATGAGGTGTACCAATCGAATGTGGAAACATCAAAAATTTAGAAATGGCTAAAATGAAAGATAATAAGTTAAAAGTAAGATGCTATGGAGTGTAATTCAGAAAAGAATCTATACAGAACTGTCTATTGATATTGGGTAAAAATGTAAGGTGGAATCAAGGGGAGAGATGAGTCTTAAGAAGAGAGAAAACTAATGAAACACAACATTTAATTGTTGAATTGAAGGTAAATGTGAAAAAACTGAACATTTGCACCAAAAAAAGACTGAAATTAGAAATATAAAAATCTAGAGCAAATATTATGATACTACGAATGGATAGTAAGTTGTTCCTATGGCTCACTAATCTAAGAAACTAAATCAATCTTTTTATTAATTTTAGTTTCATGCAGCCCGATGGCTTCAGCTGTATTTGTGGAGTTGTTGGAAATCATCCTTAACAAACGGATAGACTACGACATTAGTAGTCTTCTGATCAGAAATGAACATCCAGACTTCGAAAAAATCATTTTGCAGCAATTTTTGAAGTCATCCAATCCAGATTTTTCATCAGTGGACGAAAATTTCAAAAGTAAAGCCACGATGCGAAGCTCTTTTTTCCTGTCGATAAAACTTGCAAAAGCTTGCTTGCAAAGCGGTTGTGACAGAAGCTTTAACCTATTCGAGGTAATATCATCAAATTGGGATTTTATCGCATCAGCAGCGACCGAGTCCAAGGAGAACTTTTTACTGGCAGTTCTTTTATTGAAGCACCTCTTTCAAGCCTTTAAAACGTTTGACACAACCAACAAGGTCATTCTCGAATGGATTCTCAAACAGTTAAAGTCCAAGCAAAACACTTTGAAAATGAAAAACAGGATTTTGGACATTTTGCCCCATCTACTCAAGTTTAAGGAATCTGAATTCCAGGAGAAACTCAAAGAAGCTCTGAAGATGCTTGTCGAGACCAATTTTCCTCTTTCTTCGAGTGAATTAGCTAAAGGAGACTCATGTTACAGTGATTATTGTACAACATTTGATCATTTATGCAGAGGACTCAAAGAAACAGGATCAATAGTCGTATTGGAACAAATCATTCCAGTCGTTGCAAGGTATTATTATTATTAATTTTGTGAGATTAACTTTTGATTTATCTAAAATTATCATAGGGAAGAATCCCACTCTTGCTTGGAACTGATACAGGCCTCACTCAAAGGACTCATTGAAAATGAAAGGCTGACAAATGAGGCAAAACTTGAACTAATAGAGTGTCCTTTTAAAAAGTTTTCCAATTGCACCGAACTATCTCCTCAAATACGACTTCGTGCCCTAACCCATTTTCTTTTGCCAATGATTGATGGAATCTTGAATGTTAGGTAAATCAATTTTTTAACACTACATTGTCATTTTTGAATTGATAAACTTTCTTTTAGAATTCTTGAGTCATTCTTTTGTGATACAATGGCCTTCATAATTTCATCTTTTCTTCTTTCTACTGCTGGTGGCACAGAAACTGAGAGACTCAATAGATTTTCAGTCAAAACTGGATGCTTTAAACTTGTTGCCAAACTCTATGGAAATGCCCCATCAAAAGATCTTGTTCATAGTGAAACGTCTTCTGTAACCAAAAAGGCTTTCGACATTCTGAAAGACAAAGGAGAAATTCCAAGTTCTTCGAAATACACTGGGAAAGAACTTTCAATCTTCCTAGTCAAGTAACTCGTCAATTTTAATCGAGTTTTTACACAAAGGTTTTTTTACTTTTACTTTTAGAAAACTTCAAAGCTTTCGCGCTGATGTTATAGATGGTTCCAACAGTTTAAAAGAGGCTTTTAGAATTTTACATTGTGAAGCATTCAACTCACTAATGACAATCATTGCTAAGCTACAGAACCAAGAAAAATTCTTCACAATGGTTTTCAAAGAAGAAAGTTCAAAGTCTGAATATATTTGGTAAAATCAATCTTGAGTATAAGCATTAAGTTTTAACTTCAGATTTTTCTATTTTCCAATTTTTAAAGGTCTCGTATTGTGGACTGCAGCCTGAATCTCCATTTCCCACTTGAGCTGGACTCAGTGAATGAACGGAGGACGAAATTTATAGCCATTAGAAAAAGCAACAAGTCTAAAAGCAAAGAAAACACTAGCAATGGATCGATTGGCCATTTCTTGGTGATTTTTTCCAAATTAAAAAGCTGTCAAATAAATACTGACTAAATTATGTTTCATAGGATGACTCTAGTCTAAGCCAAGATGTGACATCTTTTGACTTCCATGGTAGTTACACTTCTTTCGGAAAAAGTGGATCAAAAAAGGACTCGGCAGAAAGTAAAAACTTTATTTTCTAGCAGATCGGAGGACAAGTTACCTTCAAAAGCATTGAATAGTGTGACACTCTTGATTGATTATGGCTCGACCAATCAGATCCCAATGAATTTATATTAAACCAAAGTATGTGTTGGTTGTAAATGATTCCAAAACCACCTGACAGATCTTGAAAGAAAGGCTTTGAAAGATTGTAAGGGTGGAAATGTTTAGTGATAATGGGTCAAATTTACTGTTACTTTCTACTACAAATATTTGACTTTTGCTTCCAAATTAACATTGGCAACTCTAGTTGCTCTTAGCTGGTCAATTGTGTTTATGACCATTCTCTAAAAGACTACACTTATATTTTAGATAATGACCAAATTATTGCATCTTCAAATGAAGTCATTCTAGAAGGAGATCATCTGAATGACCATGAGTGCATGGCACATCTTGTGAGACTCATTCAATATATGCAAGATGAAGAAATATACAATGCCTCAGATACGGGTAAATTGCCTGGGTGGATGGAACAAATCAGGTCAAGACAGTTTACCTACGGAATATTTGAATTGTTGTAATTTTTCATTTTAATACAGAAACAAGCTCCAAGATGAGAGTACACATCAGAACATCAAGCTATTTCTACTCAGATTGATTTTGAATTGCGCAGATTCTTTCAAGCCCTTTGCCAAATATTTTGGAAAGGACATTCTTCATGTAGTGACCAATTGTACAACATGGAAATCAGACAATGTATCCAGAAAATGCCCAATTTTATTTAATTATATAAAAAAAAAATTTTGTTTTCTGATGCTCAGATCGTCAATTACTTCAGCCTTGATCTGATTGTCATGTTACTTTCATGGTCAGAAAATTGGATCCCTGAGGGAAGCCTCAGCGAAAGAAATTCTGCGTCCATTCTTCTCGAGAAGATTTCAGTTTCTGCCGATCATCCAAGACGTGAAATAATTCGATACCTTCTACATGTCATTGGATATATGGTTGAAGTTTGGAAGCCAGCCCTCACCATTTCATACTCTATCATTCACAAACTTTTTTCAAGGTTTCTTTGAGGACTGTACAAAGTTTTTCAGCACCACTAATCCACTTGAATTTGTAGATACAATACAAATTCGACGACTTTAAATGCAACCAGTTTGACTGGCATCCAGTTGGAAATTATTGTGCTTAAGAATGGATTTCCTCCTTGGAGAGACAATGGAAATCTGACTGAAGAGAAGTTTTTCGTCGACTTGGCAAGCAATTTAAAAAGCAGCCAAAAGGTTATTTATAAGTCAGCAGCAGAGGTACAAACCATAAATCACGAAGAAAAGTATTATCTATCATGATTTTTGCGCTCAAATTTAGGTTCTGGGAATGGTCCTTAACTTTTTCAAAAGAGACACGTTGCCTCCAGAAAGTAAATTTGGTTATGCAGACATACTGAGGATTGTTGAATCTAAGATGAATGAAATTAGTGACACACCTAATTTGGACTACAAGAGTGATAATGAGAGTCATTGCAAATTTTTTGACTGTCTTTTTAACATCTACAAAGCTCATCCCAAAATCGTCTCTCACTTTGCATCAGGTTTTGTTTATAATCTTAGACAATCCACTTTTAAAGGAGAGTCTTTGGCACAAGGACTTGAAATGTTACAAGGGTATTGTTATTTCCTGATTTTCCCATTCCTTTCTAAGATTTCAGACCTGTCATTTTGTAATTTAAGCGCAACTGAATACCTGAAGTCGAATGTCATTGAAGGAAGCAATTGGTCTAAAGAGCTGTCATCAATAGATTTGGACTATTTTCTCGACGGGAGAATTGAAAATTTCCAGTTCCAAGCTCTCTGTTTTTTTCTATCTGTTCTACCAGAGCTTCAGGAACAAAGGTCTTCAGGTGCTCTTCTGTAGCAAAATTTCAGACAATGAAACATTTTATGTAAAGATATCTTTGTTTCGATAGAGACAATTTGTCACTATTTGAAAATCATTTCTAAATTCTCTGAGCATCCTTCATCAAAGTGTCGTCAAAAGGCAGTTGAGATCGTGTTTTGGGTTTACGATGCATTCAGGCCTGATGATCGCTTAAACCATGTTAATGAAGACACTGGAAAGAAGATATTTGAACTTTGTTCTCACTTCTTGGCAAAAGGTATGTTGCTAAGCAGCCAAAAAATTTTAAGAAATAAAAAAAGTTTCTTAATAGGGTTAGGAGATGATGATCCCAGCATAGTTTCTCAAATTTGTACATTTTTTTGCTCCAATTCAAGACTGAATGACAAGGTATTGAAATGATGTACAAAGTTAGTATTACTATTTTAATTATTTTTTAATTTCAGAACACTCTCAAACGTATACAGGAAATATTTTCCAGTCTGCTTCTTCCTGATCAGAAAAGCTTTTTGTTCATCTTTCCTGATTTGTTGCTGTCCATGATAGAAAAGAGTCCGGATTTTCAAACCAAGCTTTTCGAAAATCCATTGGATGAGTGTGAATTCAACGAGTACGCGATTGACACTAATTGGAGAACTCAGCATTCCTCTGCACCCCAGTGGGTTCAGACACTTTCAACTCTTTCATCACAGTCACAGGATGAAGTTCCGAAGAACTTTTTAAGGGCTACACAAATATCCCTTACTTTTGCACCAACACTACAGGTTATTATTACTATAAAGGGGGTTGAAGCAAGTGGCATAGAATCCTCCTCAGCCATGTCAGCAACAGTTTATATGATACCAGCATTCTTAGATATATAGATTTTTAATTAATTTTTCAGGTCCATGAGCAATTGATTGGTTTGGACACTTTTTCTGGTGCTGCAGGAGAATTTAAATTAAACGACGAAAAGTCTTTAATGAAAAATCAAACTGAAGTTCTGACAAGGGGTATGTTCAAAAAGCTTCTCAAGATTGTTTGGGTTACAGCGAAAAAAAATCAATTTAGATGGGCTACTTCGAGTTGGGAAAAGATTTGTAAAAACTTCAACGGATGAGACCTATTTAGTGTCTCAAGAGAGCCATGAACGTACCAAAACCCACTTTGCAAAGCAGCACCAACGAAACAAAACTCGTCTGGAAGAAATTGAAAAGGAAAGGAAGGGTCGTCGACGGGCTCAGGTTAACCTATTATAAAAAAACCCCTAAATCTTTGCTACATCAGTTTTGTTTTTTGTCGACAGGTCAACCTTATGCGGAAGTATAGAATCGGCGAGCTCCCTGACATTCAAATTTCATATTCTGACGTGATTCGTCCATTGAAGAATCTTTGCTTTTTTGACGAGCAGTTTTCAAGAAATCTTATTGTTGAATTGATCACATCTTTAACTTCAACTGCAAGTTCTGAAACCCTTAAAACTCTACGAAGGTCCTTAATTCATATCCTCAACAGTTATGAACTGAGTGATAGGATTTTGGTGGCAACCCTATTGGAGGCCCTTGTTCCTCTGTTGGAAGCTGATCTATCTGCTGATGAGGTCAGTAAAATTTTTTCTATACACATTATCAAGTGAAAACAACCTGTATGCTTTCTGTAACTTAGGAAATATTGAGCACTGAAAAGTTGGTCTCCATTTGTCGAATGCATGACCTCGAACCTCTGGGTATATTGACTTTGGAGACCTTAATTCCTTCACGGGCAGAGACATCATTTCTGGAGGTACCAAAAAAGAGACCTCGGCTCGAACTTCGAGTCAATAAATTCGGATTGAAACCATCCCCTAGCGATGTTTTTTGTTTGATTAAGTTGTACAAAAGCAAAGGTGACTTACAATCTGCCAGGTATTTCGTGACATATTCTGTTTTTTCTCTAAATTTAAGCTTTTAATCAATTTATTTTGCAGAGAGCTTTTTCAGCAAGACGTAGCTTCAAATACTGATGCCAGTATGGCATTGTCTCTTGAAACCATGGCAAAATACGAGGATGCAAAAAAACAGTATGAAACCTTGATCCGGACCAGTTCTAGCCAACAAGATGCTAAAATGTGGAAAGAGGGTTACATAAATTGCCTTAATAACTTGTCTGAGTGGGAAATGTTATCATCTTTTACACAATCTGAGTTGGGAGCAGATCCTGTCCGATCTATAATTGAAGATGACTGGATGGATTCTGTGATTCTTCCAAATTTCATAAAATCTAAATTGCACATGATCAGTGAAAAAAATCCAAATCGTAGCTCGGATACCCGATTTCTTTTCGAAACTATTGATGGAATCCGAAAATCTGGAGCTGCTTTGAAAAAGTCATTTGAGAAAAGATTTGGACTTCCTCTTGCTTTGCTCTACTTTCACAAATCAATGCAAACAGATGTTGAGGTAGTTTATAAATCAAAAAAAAATTAATTCAGTTTGATGATAGTAACTTTTTTCAGTTTTGGGTGAATCGTTGTCTTCAAGAATACTTGTCTGATTGGACCAAGAGAAACGAATTTTCGACAGTTTCTTACATTGACCTCCTTTCATCTTTAAGACGTCTTGTTCAATTGAGAAACTTCTTGACTAAGCCAGATTGCTTCAATCTTTTTGGCAGGCGACAAATTGATCCCAAAGAAAGTTTACTAAATTATGCAGGTAAAAAAATTGATATCTTATTTCCAAATTTGCCATTTGATGCAGTTTATTTACACTCCCCTTAAAAGTTATTTCATTACCCCCACTTCGATGTCCAGGCTGACTGTCAAAGATACTACTCACTATAATCCTGCATTCGGTTTGCCACACACCTGCTCTGTGCCTTCCATCAAAAACATTCGTTCATTACTCACTCCAAAGCACCTCACTAAATTATTTCATTTTTACAGAATTCTTAAACGATGCATCTCTTTGCCTTCCTGTTTTGAATGTTGAAAATTCATCAGAATTAGGCTTTCAAATTTTAGAAGTAGATGGATTTCTCCAACTTGCAAACGAGTCTCTAAAAAGAAACTTATTCTTCTTATCAATCAAAACTTTGGCAAAAGTCCGCAACCTAATGGTAAATTGGTCGAAGTTGGACTCGAAGCTTAGACGATATTCACAACAATAATGATTAATTTTTGTATTTTTAGGAATCGATTTCAGATGATGAACGTAAAGCTTCATTAAGCAAGAAATTTAATCTGACTTACTTTAATGCAAGTGCCCTTAAATGTGAGGTGGATAAAAGTCTGCCACCAGGTCAGAGAAATATTTATTTTGCATGTGGGTGTTTTGAGCTATACAGATTCAAATTTTCAGAGAAAAGGCTGAATATTCTCTATGGCTTCCTGCTGAAAGTTCGCGCACAAAACCTGAACGATCCCGAAATCATTGCTCGGATGCTTCAAGTATGCTCGAAACTCATTCAAGTGATCAAGACCAGAGATGGCTCACCTGACCAAGTGGAGGAGATCGCAACTGTAACATTTCCTGATGAAAAAGGTGAATTTAGTCTGATTCATTTATTGATTAAATCTTATCTCTAAATTGGTTTTTTTCCTTTTTAGATTTGATGAAAGCTGATCACTTCAAAAATCTTGTGGAAGGTCTCAATACCCGGGATCAGGTCCGATATAGGTTTGAATACGATGCTCTAGAGATCCTTAGTGAAATACCCCACAATGAGTGGACTGACGAAAAGAAATTTTATCAGACAACACTATTTTACGACCTCTGGAATCACTTCCCTACAGAGCGATCTTTGGACCTAGCCTGCTCCTTAGTTGAGAGTCACATGGGAGCTTTGAAACTCGGAAGCCAGAGAGCAATGAAAATGTTCCCCAACTTATTGTCTTTCTTGGAAGACATCTCCTCAAGTGGGGAATACTCCAGGGTCTTGAATATTTTTAGGGTTGAGTCGCAGTTTGTCCAACCGTGGATGTTCATTCCTTGGATCAATCAGGTTTTGATTCTTTTTTTTTAATAAAAGAGTAGCTCAACTGGTGGTGTTGTACTAAAAGATATTTTTCCTTAGATCCTTGCGATATTTAGTAGTTGCAGTGAAGAAAACTTTGGATCAGTTTTAGGTGCTCTAGCTTTACGTGTGGCAGAAAAATATCCGGAGGCCATTCGTTTTCCGTTCCGTTTCACATTAGAGCAAATGAAATCTGCAAACCAAGATTATGAAAGTCTACCCTTTGTAGGCCAGATAAAGCACCAGCTTAGTGGGTCAGCTCTACTGGAGCAAATTATTTGCAGTATGAGCGACTTGTGCTCGCCCGAAGTCAAGTTGAAAGACATGCTATTCGAATTGAAAAGAAACATGCGTGAATCGGATGGGTCTATCAGATCTGAACAAGTTTTAAAATTGATCAAAAAGTTCAAAAGTGACATCGAACGGAATTCGATTGAGACGATTGGCGGAAAGATTCATACCGATTACTCGAAAAAGTTTTCTTCAGAGCTGAGAGACCTATTCGGGTTGACTGCTGAAACCTTGGAATCAAATCTCGAAGGAATTCTTCTTCGACTCTTTAACCATGTGAATTCGAAAAAAAGCTCTAAGGAAACAAACCTACTAAAAGAATACTCATCTTTTCTGCACTCATTCAACATGGTAAGATTGATATTAAGTAGCTTTTACCAGGAAGAACTGCTTCTCATTATTTTTTCAGGGAAACCACGATGAGTCCGTCGAACTCTTTGGCCAATATGGAGGCTACGGTGAGCCAGATCCCAAGCGACATACCAAAGTATCCTCTTTTAAAGAAAAAGTGGAGATCTTTTCCTCCCTTCGGAAACCAATGAAGATCACCGTGATTGGAGATGACGGCAAAAGTTATCCTTGGATTGTAAAATACGGTGAAGACCTACGCCAAGACCAGCGAATCCAGCAGGTGTGAGGCCAAATAAATTTTATTTTTCCCCATCTACCATTGAACCAAATATTTTTACAGGCCTTTGGCGTAGCGAATGATATTTTGTCAGATAGAGAGGAGCGACTTCTGCCCATTCGAACTTACAAAGTTGTTCCATTCTCAACAAGGCTGGGATTAATCGAATTTCTTGCTGATACCACGACTTACAAGGATCTGTGTCAGCCCAACGATAAAAGGTTACCGCCCGTAGTAATCGATAATGCAGCTGCATTTTTGAAGAGTCTTAGAGGACAAAAGATAGGATCTGATTTCCTTCATTTTATATCCAAAGACTTAGGAGGTAGCAATAGCACTATAAACTTTGTAAATCTCGAATTTTTACCAAACAAATTCTACTGTTTATTTAAGGCTGCCAGGACTTGAAGAAATCTTTTCACATCCTCAGCGCATCTCTCGAGGGATTCTTTTTCTTACGAGAAAATTTCCTCAAAAGCCACGGCACTTCCTCGATTGTTAGCTGGATAATGAGCATTGGAGATAGGCACGCTGATAACCTTTTGATCTCAAAGAGATCTGGGGAAAGTATTCCAATCGACTTCGGCCATGCCTTTGGTTCAACGTGCTTTCTTTCATTGCCTGAATTAGGTAGGAAATCATTGTTATTCCTGTAATGGAGGTGAATTAAAGGGTTTTTTAATCATCTTCTACAGTTCCATTTCGACTTACCCCCGAAATTCAATCTCTAATGTGGCCTTTCCACTGTTCAGGTACAGCTTTAAAATATAACGTACTTGAAAATTCACGGGCTGGACTAAAATTTAATTTACAGGTCCTCTACGCGTGGCTATGATTCAGACTTTGAAAGCCATGGTTGAAAGAAAAGATGTCCTTTTATCAGCCCTGTCAGTCTTCATAAAGGTACAAGAAGATCTGATTGTTAATCATGTAAAATTTAGAGACTACCTGTTAAATCATTGATTCAAGGAGCCCACTCTGGACTGGCTCAAGTTAGCCAAGGAAAATGCAAAGAGAGAGAACTTGAGTCAAACAAGGAACCAAGTAAACGTATTTATTATATTTGTAGATATGATTACGAATATGAACTTTTTTCAGATCAATTATCCTGCAAAAAAGTTAAAGATTGTCGAAGAAAAACTCTCACTTGTGCACCCCTGTCGCACATTGATGGAAGAGTTGAGGCACGGATGGAGCGGCACACCCCATCAGGTTCAATACCTTTTTTTGTCACGAAAGTTTTTATTTTATATTCTGCTTGAATAGATGAGGGACGTTCAATCCCTTGTCTGGGGCCCCGATGGGTGCAAACGCAGAGCCTTGAGCAACTTGTGCCCCGAGGAGAGGGACACGCTCGACGAAGATACTGAAAGCATGGAAATAGATGACAATATCGATAAGGAGACGCCTAGCGGGGACTTGTCTGTTGAAAATCAGGTTTGGAGTGGCCTCATTGTTTCTCTGTCAAATTCTTTATTTTTTTGGTGTTTTAGGTGGACACCCTTTTGGACTTGGCCACAGATCACGAAATCCTTTCCCGAGCTTACATGGGTTGGAAGGCTTGGCTCTGATATATTTTAGAAACACGTTAATATTAAATTTTTCTTGATAAATTCGTTTTCATCTGTCTGTTGTCGTTTAATGTGTTAGCGGTTGGGCAAATTAATAGAAGTGTCTAACAATAAAAAGAGACGTTATTATCTAACTGTTGTCACGGTTAACTTTAAATTAACACTTTAAAGGGTAAAAGTGTGCTCACTGCTCAGGAGTCCATCAAAAGTTTCCATTGTCTCACGGCCCCTCCACTTCCCAAACAGGTACAAATCAGATAAGACGAGATCAGAACTCGTTTGAAAAGACATTAAAAAACAAAGACATGTCTCAGTCAGTAGCGATCCGCTCGTTTGTGCGTACGGAGCAATGAGCCAATGACATTGACGAAATAACGCAAAAGAAGAGCGCCTTCGTAGGTAAAGTCACAATTGTTTTGTCTCGAAAAAAAGATTGAAACATTTAGTGGATCTGGATGTGCCATTAAGTAAAAAATTACTGTACGTACAGTAACGTCGCACGTGATTACCATCAAGATTTTTTGCTTTGTTATTGTTTACCCTTAACATGAATTATTTATATATATGAATTTCGATTGAATCAACGAATTCCACGAATAGTACTTTGATTGAATTGACTAATAAGTTGTTGAGTTAAGTTTCTGAAACAAAAATGAGTTGATATGCATAAAACGTGTGTTTTACATTCTACCATAGACATCAACTAATTGAGTTATGCGAGTCTGTGGTCTCTTCTTTTGCTCGAACTTGAATCAGCTGACACGAAATTCAGCGTAAATCGCAGCTGCGGATTATTCCTTCACTTAGTTTTTCATTGTGAATAGAAATCTGAACCCTTTCATCTGAAGAGTGAATCCTAAAATTGCACTTCGGAAATATTCAAGCCCATGTTTCCGACTAACAAAATTCGTTTGAAACTTTACACTGCCTAATATCTTTTTTTTATTGAACAATTAGAGTGTCATCTGGACTTATGGCAAGACATTGAGCAGATCGAGTTTTCGTTGTGGGAAAAAAATTCAAATTTTTATTGACTTAAAATCATGGATTGTCGTCATGTTTCTGTGGCCAACCCAGGCTCTGAAGGAGTGGATCACTTGCAAGAAGAGGCTACATCTACTGACCAGGATTGTGACAAGTCTGAGACGACCTCGACAGATACGTCAAATTCAGACCTGAACAAATGCCACACGGTAGATAAGAGTGGTGACCGTCAGGTAGTGACAGTGTCGGCGACTCTGGGTCCTGTCAGAGTGGCAGGACCGTCTCAAAGTACGCCTTCTGTTGTCATGGTTAGGGTGATTTTTCGAAATGCAAAAAAATTCATTTTGTTAATTGGAGGCCATTTTTCTTTCATTGTTAGACTCCTCCTGCAGATGAATCGGCGTCGCCGCCAAGCATGGCTCAGGTTTTTCTTATACGTCTAGGATCTAAACTAGCTTCATTTCTATAACCTCATTCAACCCTTTTAGTTCCACATACCTAGCAGTAATATGAGTGAGACGGGACAGTCGGAGAGTAGCCTTGCATCTGAACACTTGGTTTACTACAGATCAGCCCTGACCAAAACAGAGTCTCTCTCTGCTCGACAACAGGTTTTGACAAGTGAAAATTTGCTGAGAAAAATCAAAAGAGTTCAAAATCAAATAGGTTGCTCTGTGGCTTACCAAAACGTCGATGACCAACCTCTCGAGCATGCCCAGCGTAAGAAGTTTAGTTCCTATTCAGTCCTCAACTCCTAGCGGAGAAAAGTCCCCAAAATCCTCCTCTGGTAAAGGGAAAATTAAGAGGAACCACTCTGCCAAGAGCTTGATATCTAGTCTGAGCTTTGGATTTGGGAGAGCCGAAAAAAATCCTTCTGACGATCCTGAGGTGAGCGAGGCCAAAAACATGATTCACAGGTAAACATTTTTGTGTAAATTTGCATGCCTCAGTTGTCGAAAATAAATAGTCGGATGTCAACTTTTAGTCCAATTCGAAAGTGCGAAACTGTCCTCGCATTGTCGGGCACCAGAGCACCCTCCTGCTGCCCGAGTAGAGCACCAACGCCTTCAACGGTAATTGCGTCTGGCAGTTGCAGCGGATCGTACAATTATCCGTGTTGTTCTGCAGCATCGCAAAAAAGTATTGGCTCAAATCTTTACTCAAGGTATAAGGCCCACTCACACTTTTGAGGTTGATTCGAAGAGCAAAGCTTTAAAATCCGTTTTAATGTTGAAATTATAGGCTTTATAATGACAACCCTGCACACGTTCGTAAACAAGTTGCTGGACACACACATTCTACGCCAGCAGGTGCCATAACTCCACACGCAAGAAGTGTTGTAAGTGAGGCACACTTTTCAGGAAGTGGATGTGACTCTCCATTCCCAGTAAGACCTTATAATTTCCTACTTTTGACTAAACTGTCAATAGTTGAGAAAGATGTTGATTTGCCAAATTCGATTCAAATTTTAAATACTTATTTCTTTTCCCTCAATAATTTCTTTCTCAAACAAGGAAATATTATGATTTTTTTGAAATAAGGTTTATCAGATTTTCCAATCAATTTCGGTCTTATCGTTCTATCTGAAAGCACGAAGGTTTTTTTCAATGAAAATCCATTGAATCTTAAATGCAGGTCGTAATTACTTTGATCAATCGATAAACTTCTTTGTTCATCGAATCACAAATGTGAGATTGTAAAAAAATACGGGGCTATTTTCAGACTAATTAATTCTGCTCATCAACAAATGAGGCAAATTGACCTCTAAAAAAAATAAACTTCTTGCATTTTTCAATAGGTTCCTTTTGACTAAATAAAGTTTTACTATAATGTAGGGACTCCGACCTCACAACCGTCTCCGTTACACCTCATCCCTTATGTGCTCAGGATGTTCGTCTGTCATATCAGCCAACGTTTCCAGAGTTGCATCAAGAATGACGTCGAGAGCCCAGAGCCAAGTAATTCAGGCTTTTCATTCATTTGAAGAACTTTGTTGATTGACATGGGATGTTTCTTTCAGATGTCGTTAGCAACATGTGGTGCTCGTCGAAAGTCAGGTGTCATTGGAACCTTGAGTGAAGAAAAGGAGCCGGAACTTATTTGCAAAATTTGTCTTTTTGAGTACCCTACAAGAGAGATGGCAAAACTTCAATCCTGCGGATGTATTTTTTGCA
>Ga0194133_10006086_pt1 | contig 15041 bp, 14 predicted proteins | sample TA2KigOf40mmetaG_FD_155448 | JGI IMG/M metagenome (GOLD analysis project Ga0194133, IMG submission 155448) | Freshwater microbial communities from Lake Tanganyika, Tanzania - TA2015055 Kigoma Offshore 40m | ecosystem: Environmental > Aquatic > Freshwater > Lake | place: Tanzania: Lake...
TACAAAGGCATCTGGCGGGTCAGCCGTTCGGCAATCCGCAGGGTGCTGTCGTAAAGCGACGGATCACCCCACACAAGGAAGGCAACATTTCCCGCGCCGGAAGGCAGGTTTGTGCGGATCGAGGCCGCCCAGACAGCTGCAATCTCGTCATGCCAGTCATTCACCCGCGTCAGATAATCAGAGGTTGCGGGGTCGCGGACCGGCAAATCAAAGCTTGCGATCCGTGTGGCCGGATTGGTAACAAAGGACCGGCAAATTTCGAGACGAAGCCCGGCGAGGTCTGCTTTGTCTTCGCCCTTCAGCGGGATCAGAACTAGGTCGGCGGCATTCATCGCCTTGATGGCTTCCATGGTCACATGGTTAGGGTTTCCGGTGCCAATGCCGATCAGGGACAGGTTGATCATGGCTCTAGTCTTCCATCAATGGGCCATACAGGATCAGCGCCGGGGCGGAGCTTACGGCGTCGGCGATCACGGCACCAAGAGAACCGATGGTCGCTCGGGTCAGGCGCTGCTCGGGGTGGCTGACGGCCTCTGCCATTAGCGTTGGGGTCTCGGCAGGCAAGCCGTGATTCATCAGTTCGGTGGCGAGCATGGCAAAGGTGCGCTTTCCCATGAACACCACCGTCGTCGCGGAAGGATCGGCCAAAGCGGCCCAGTTCAGCCCCTCTGGCAAGCCCCCGGTCACATCTGCGCCCGTCACGAACTGCACCCGTCGTGCAGCAAGGCGTCGGGTCAGGGGAATGCCCGCCGCCGCCGCCGCCGCACAGGCAGATGGGACGCCGGGCACAATCTCGAACGCCACTCCAGCGGCGCAGAGCGCGGTGATTTCCTCTTCAAGCCGCCCAAAGATGCCGCTGTCGCCAGATTTCAGCCGCACGACTCTGGCGCCGGTCAGCGCATGGTCGACCAGCAGGCGGCTGACATGATCCTGTTTCGGCGAGGGCCGGCCAGATCGTTTGCCCACGGCCACCAGATCAGCATCCGGGCGGCAATGCAACAGGATGGGGCCTGCTGAAAGATCGTCGAACAGGACAACATCAGCCTTTGCCAAAAGGCGGGCGGCCTTGACCGTCAAAAGCTCAGGGTCGCCGGGGCCGGAAGACACGAAAGAAACAAATCCACTGATGGGGAAACCAGTCATGGGGCAACCTCTGGGCTGGCGGGTGAAATCAGGTGAAAGAAGGTGCCACTGACCCGTCCACCGCCAGCAGTTTGACGACAAGAGCCGGTTTCCGGCACGGGATCACCGTTGGCATCTTCGACAGCGGCAAGCGGCTGGTCGGGCTGGTCAAGAATGGTGGCATAGTGGAATTCGTGGCCGCGCAGTCGGGCCATGGACAATGCTCCCGGCAAGGGATGAAGCGGGCGCGCAAGCCGGTATCCAAGGTGCATCCGGCGCTTGGCAAAGCTGGTCTCCAGCCCCAAAAGCCCCACCATACGGTGCCGTGAGCCATCCGCCGCAACCAGCCCCGCGCCCAAGGCCATATAGCCGCCACACTCGCCATGGACCGGGCGGGTTTTGGCAAAACTGGTCAAGCCGGTGCGAAAAGCGTTTGCTTCAGCAAGGCGCGCAGCGTGCAATTCGGGATAGCCACCCGGCAGCCAGCAGCAATCCGCGCTTGCATCCGGGGTCTCATCCGCAAGGGGCGAAAAGGGAAGGATGGTGGCCCCCTGCGCCCGCCAATCCGCCAGAAGGTGCGGGTAGACAAAGGAAAACGCGGCATCACGAGCGAGGGCGATGCGGCCGCCGGGCGCGGAAACCGGGGCCAAAGGCGACGGCTGCGTCAGCCCGGTCCGTGCCACGGCGCGGATCGCGTCCAGATCGCAATGCGCGGTGACAAAAGCGGCGGCTTCGGCAAGAATGGCGTGTAGGCGCGGCAACTCTTCGGCCTGCACCAGACCAAGATGACGCTCTGGCAAGGCAATGGCTGACCGGCGCGGCAGGGCGCCCAGAACTGCTATGCCGGCGGCTTCCATCCCGGCCCGCACCAGGGCCTCATGCCGCGGCGAGGCGACCTTGTTCAGGATCACACCCGCCAGCCGCAGACCGGGGCGAAAGCCCCCAAGGCCTGCGGCCACCGCCGCCGCAGTTTGTGCCTGCCCTGAAACATCCAGCACCGCAATGACCGGCCAGCCCATCAGCCCGGCCACATCGGCACTTGCGCCTGTGCCCGTCTCGCCCACCCGCGCCACGCCGTCGAAAAGCCCCATCGACCCTTCGGCAATTACCAGATCTGCGTCGCTCGCCGCACCGCTCAGCCCCGCAAGGCGATCGGCAGCCATAGCCCAGCTGTCAAGATTGACCGAAGGCCGCCCGGCTGCTGCCGCATGAAAGGCCGGGTCAATGTAATCCGGCCCGCATTTGAAGGGCTGCACCGCCAGTCCTGCTGCGCGAAAGGCGGCAATCAGCCCCAGCGTCATCGTGGTCTTACCGGTGCCCGACGCGGGGGCCGAGATAAGAAGACCGGGAACGGTCATTCCGGAAACCGTGGCTCGGTGCCAACGGGGCGATAGCGCCGGTCATAGTCGCCAGCGTAAAGACGGCTTTCCGCAAAGCCCTCTGCCCCCAAGGCATGGCCGATAAGGATAATAGCCGTGCGTTCGCCATCGCCGATGCTGGTTTCCACCGTCCCAAGTGTGGCACGGATTACCTTCTGATCGGGCCAGCTGGCGCGAAAAACCACAGCAACCGGGCAATCGGCTCCGTAACTGGGCAGCAGACGCGCCACGACATCAGGCAACACATGCACCGACAGATGAATGGCCAGCGTCGCACCGGTGCGGGCAAAGTTTTCCAGCGTTTCGCCGTCGGGCATCGACGAAGCCCGACCCGAAGTCCGCGTCAGGATCACCGATTGTGCAACACCGGGCAATGTCAGCTCGGCCCCCAGAACGGCGGCAGCGGCAGCAAAAGACGGGACGCCGGGCGTCACGTCATAGGGAATGTCCAAGGCGCGCAACCGGCGCAGTTGTTCCCCCATCGCGGACCAAATCGACAGATCCCCGGAATGAAGCCGCGCCACATCCTGGCCCGCAGCATGGGCGCTGGCGATTTCGGTGATGATGTCGTCAAGGCTCATCGGAGCGGTGTTGATGATCCGGGCGCCGGGTGGGCAATGGGACAAAAGCGCCTCGGGCACCAGCGACCCTGCGTAAAGACAAACCGGGCAGGCCGCGATCAGATCGCGGCCGCGCAGCGTGATAAGGTCTGCAGCGCCCGGTCCGGCACCAATGAAGTGAACGGTCATGAAGTGGGGTCCTTTTTTTCGGCCATGGCACATGTCGCCATGCCATCCGGCGCGCAAATCCGCGCCACGGTTATCTTTGCTCCGGGGCCCGCGACGGCCAAAGCGGCGGCTTCGCTGGCTGATCCGGTGCCATGCAAGGCCTGAATCCTTGGGGATTGGGTGGGGGTTGCGATGCCGCGCACATCGGCAGAGATCAGAGGCAGGCCGCATTCCAAGGCCAATGCTTGCAAGAGCGGAGCGGCGACCTTTTCGGGCAGGCTGGCAAGCGCGTCCGCCCTGCCGCCGATGGCTTCAACCGCCATCAGCACAGCGCGCAGGCTGCTCAAGGGGGCGTCCTTGCGAAACCCGATGCCAGCCACTCTCATTTTACCCCCCGCCACTGCACGACGGGCCGCGAAGCGCGCCAGTCGCGAAAGCGGCCAAGGGGTGTGGCCTCGGCCAGATCCAGCCGCAAAAGCTGGCCGCCGTGGCGGTTGTGCAGGTCTGCCAGCACGGCCTCGGTTTCCAGCGTCACGCCATTGGCGACGATGCGGCTGCCTTTGGGCAAAAGGGGCCAAAGTGCCGCATGAAGCGCCGCATCACCCCCGCCTCCGATGAAAACGGCGTCTGGTGCAGGCAAGCTTTCCATACCCTCGGGCGCCATGGCATGCAGGGCGGTCAGCCGATGGGCAAGGCCAAAGTGTTCGGCATTTGCGCGAATATTTTTCACACGGTCAGTCCGTGCCTCAAGACAATAAGCCCGCCCGCCCGCCAGACACCATTCCACCGAAACCGACCCCGAGCCGCCACCGATGTCCCACAAGGTATCGCCCGGGCGGGGGGTAAGGGCCGACAGTGTCAGCGCGCGGATCGGCGCTTTGGTAATCTGGCCATCGGATTGGAAAAGATCGTCCGGCAGGCCAAAACCGCGCGGTAGACCTGCGTCGCGCGGCAAGTCTGATCCGTCGATTGCCAAGGCCACGGGCGCCTCAACATCTGACCAACCGGCCCCTTGACGTATCCGTTCGCGCGGCCCGCCAACCGCCTCGCAAACCGTCAAACGTGCCTTGTCAAACCCATTGGCCTGCAACCATTCTGCCAGCTCTGCAACCGCGGCCCCATCTCGCAGGGTGGCAATCACCCAAACGCCCCGCGCCAGCACCGGGCGAAGACGCGCAAAGGGCGCGGCATGCAGGCCAAGGCAGCGGCAGTCTTCCAGCCGCCAGCCGAGCCGGGCAGCGATCAGCGAAAACACCCCGGCGACCGGAAAGGCCTGCCATTCATCTGGCCGCAAATGTGCAGCAATCGAGCCCCCTGCGCCAAACCAGAAGGGATCTCCTGAAACCAGCATGGCGACCCGCGCCGTCCCGCGCAGCGTCAAAAGTGGGGCCAGATCAAACGGCACCGGCCATTCTCGCCCTCGACTGCCAAGCCCTGCCAATTCCAGATGGCGCGGCGCACCAAACACGACCTCGGCCTTATCCAAAGCGTCGCGGCTTGCGTTTCCTAGCCCCGCTGGTCCATCTTCACCCAGACCGATAATCGCAAGCCAAGGCCTAGTCATGACGCGCATCCTTGTTCTGGGTGGCACCACGGAGGCCAGCCGTCTGGCCAGGGCCTTGTTTGAGGCAAGGGTGGATGCGGTCTTTTCCTACGCCGGGCGCACCAGCGATCCGGTTGCCCAGCCGCTTCCCACCCGCATCGGCGGTTTTGGCGGGGTGAAGGGGCTGGAGGCGTATCTGACCCGCGAGGGTATAACCCATGTGGTCGACGCCACCCACCCCTTCGCCTCCCAGATGAGCCGCAATGCCGTGACCGCCTGCACCTCGACGGCCACACCAATGATCGTGCTGGAGCGCGCGGCATGGGCGGCCGGCCCCGGCGATGACTGGCACTCCGTTCGCGATATTGATGCAGCCGTTGATGCCTTGCCCGACATTCCGGCGCGGGTGTTTCTGGCCATTGGCAAACAGACACTGGCACCCTTTGCCGCTAAGCCGCAGCACCATTACCTGATGCGCCTTGTCGATCCGCCCTCTGGCCCCTTGCCCCTGCCAAGGGCCAGCGTGGTGATTGCGCGTGGCCCGTTTGACATTGCAACCGACACCGCGCTGATGCGGGCCCATTCCATCACGCACATTGTCGCCAAGAACGCAGGCGGCGCGGGGGCCGAGGCCAAGCTTTTCGCCGCACGAGCCCTGTATCTGCCGGTTATCCTGATCGACCGTCCCGCGATGCCGCCCCGAAAGGTGGTCGCCACGGTGGCAGGGGTGATGGATTGGATCGGTCATTTCGCAACCGAGCGCGGCGTGTAAACCCAACGACCGACGCGCCGGGTTGCCTGATTGCCAACGATGACGACGGTTTGCATGTCGGCCATCTCGGGCACCGCTTCGGCCAGGGGCACACAGCCAATCGCCTCATCCGGGCGGCTGACCGCCCGGGCGAAGAGGATCAGCCGCTCAGGCTCACACTCTTCGCGCAGGATGTCCAACACGCGCGCGAACTGGTGCGGGCGGGATTTTGAACGCGGGTTGTAAAAGGCCATGGCAAAGCCGCCTTGGGCAGCGTGGCGCAAGCGACGCTCGACCTCGGCAAAGGGCTTGAGGTTGTCTGAAAGGTTTATGGCGCAAAAGTCATGGCCCAAAGGCGCACCAGCCCGCGCGGCGGCGGCAAGCATGGCAGTGATGCCGGGCAGGATACGAATATCCGTTTCATGGGCGCCGGGCCGGGCCTCCAAGGCCTCGAATAGAGCAGAGGCCATGGCAAAAACCCCCGGATCACCAGAGGAAACGATAACAACCTTGCGCCCCTGCGCCGCGAGATCCAGCGCAAACTGGGCGCGGTCCAACTCTACGCGGTTGTCGGACGGGTGCAATGAAAGCCCCTCGCGCGGGGTGATACGGGCGACATATGGAATATAGCCGACCACATCGGTCGCCTCGGCCAGGGTCGCAGTGACTTCGGGTGTCACCAAAGCCTCGTCCCCCGGACCAAGACCAGCGACAGCAATCCACCCGGCGCTCATTCTGCCGCCTCTGCAACCGGACGGCGGCCGTGGCCATGCACCAGAACAATCGCAAAGTAAGGGCAATCATCCGCATCGAGTTCGGCCAAAGACTGCAGTCGCTGCCCCGGCATTGTCCCGCGCTCAACCAGCCAGGCATCCGCCAACCGCCCAGCAGTCGCCAAAGCTCGCCGCACGCGCGGCAGGTTGCGGCCGGTCTTCATGATCGCCAAGGCGTCCGAGCCTTTCATATGCCGCACCAGATCATCCTCGGGCAGCGTGCCCATCAGCACCGTCAGCACATCATCGCCCCATGTGATCGGCTGACCTGTGGCATGCCAGCAACCCACCATGCCGGGAATGCCGGGGATCACATCGACCGGCACAACATCTTTCAGCCGAACATAAAGATGCATGAAAGATCCGTAGAAAAAGGGGTCTCCCTCGCACAGGACAACCACCTCTTCGCCCGCCTCTGTCAGCGCCTGAAACCGCGCTGTCCATTCGTCATAGAAGGCAGCGAGAAGCGCGTTATACTCGGGGCAGTCGAAGGGAATTTCGGTCGTCACCGGGTATTCCATTGCGTGTTCGATGACGCCGGGGGCAAGCATCCCGTCTACAATGCGCCGCGCCTGACCCTGCCGACCGGCCTTGCGGAAATAGGCGATATGGCGCGCGGTCCGAATGGTCCGGTCAGACCGGACCGAGATCAGGTCCGGATCGCCCGGGCCAAGGCCTGCACAGATGATGCGTCCGACAGGGGCCATGGTCATTCCTTCCGGCTGGCAAGAGCGTTTACGGCAGCGACAGTGATGGCTGATCCCCCCAGCCGCCCCTTAACGATCACGGCAGAACACGGCGGCGCCGCCATCAGAGCATCTTTCGATTCCGCTGCCCCGATAAAGCCCACCGGACAACCAATGATCGCGGCGGGGCGCGGGCAATCGGGATCTTCCAGCATGTTCAGAAGATGGAACAGCGCAGTCGGCGCATTGCCGATGGCCACGATTGCACCGGCCAGATGCGGTCGCCACAATTCGACAGCTGCAGCCGAACGGGTGGTGCCGAGTTTCGCCGCCAATTCGGGAACCGAAGGGTTATGAAGCGTGCAGATCACCTCATTTTCGGCAGGCAGGCGGGGGCGGGTGATACCCTCGGACACCATCCGCGCATCGCACAGGATGGGCGCGCCGGCTTCGAGTGCGGCGCGGGCAGCAACCGCCATGCCGGGGGTAAACTGGACGTAACGCTCCAGCCCGACCATACCGGCGGCGTGGATCATGCGAACGGCGACCACCTCTTCTTCGGGCGTGAAACGGGTCAGATCGGCCTCGGCCCGGATCGTCGCGAAGGACTGGACGTAGATCGCCGCACCATCGGTTTCGTAGACATGCGGCATCAGAACTGTCCTTTCAGATGAAGCGCATCGGGGGCCAAGTCCCGCACTTCGGGGGGATCAAAAGCGTGGCCGTTGCGGATCAGGTCAAAGCCTGTGCCCGTGGCCACAAGGGTCAGATCGGCGCGGCCCGGATGGGCGCAGCCTTTGGCACAACCCGAGACATGCAGGCGCTTGCCAATTGGCACATCCAAAGCCAGCCTTTCCGCAAGGGCGCGCACAGGGGCTTGCGCCTGCAGACAGGCGGGCGCGCCCGTGCAGGCCTCGACCCGGCGGATCGGATCATCGGCGTCAAGAACCAGCCCCGGCAGATCGGGCAACGCGCGCAGACCCTCGATCAGCAGCATCCGCCAAGGCGTGATGCGCAGGGCCCCAAGCGGGGCGAGCTGGGCAAGCGTTTCGGCCGCCATCTGACCAAAGGCAAAGCCGACCAAGACGCCGTTTGACACCAGCCCCGGCGCAGCGGCAAAACAAGTGGCGGCAGGCGCGACACGGCCCGACAAAGCGCCCTGCGGCATGACGCGCTGACCAATCAGGGCCGCCATGCGGCCACGGCCACCCGTCACACCACCGGCAGACACAAACCAATGTGCCAGCTCAATCGCCGCTTTGACGGCGTCGCTTTCCGCCACTGGCGCGCCAAGCGCCGCTGCCTCGCAACGGATCAGCATATCTCCGCCCTCCGAGCGTTCCAGCCGGATATCGCCCGCAATGCCGCCAAAAACCGGGGCGGGGCCAGTGTCGACGACAAAACCGAACTTGCCCGGCAAGGGCGGCATTTGTGCCATTGCCGCCCCAAGTCGCGCGGCCAAGGCATCGGTACTTGCGTCGGCAAAAGGGGTAACAAGTATGTTCCGCCGCGCCTCATCGCTGGCGTCCGCGTCGATCAGACCCAAGGCGCGGAGGTCGGCAATCAGGCCGGGATGCGCCGCCTCGGCAACACCGCGCAGCTGAAGATTGCCGCGTGCCGAAAGGTCTATCAGCCCATTGCCATGCTTGCGCGCTGCCGCAGCGATGCCTGAAGCCTGCACCTGGGTCAGCCGCCCCCCCATCGGACGCACCCGCACCACTAACCCGTCGCCCGACATCATCGGCCGCAGGGCACCGGGGCACCAGCCTTGCACCTGGAAGACCGGTTTGGTCACATCCCGCCCTCCAATGTCGCCGCAATCGAATTGCGGCGCGTCACCCAAAGCCCGGCCTCGGCCAGGCGCTGGAACAGATCGCGCAAGGCAGCAAGGGCGGCAGGATTTTCACGCACCATAAAGGCCGTGAGATCTTCACGCCCAAGGGTGGCTTCGTGATAAAGATCGAAAAGATGCGGTGGCACCACGCCCGCAAGATGGGCAAAGGCCGCCATATGGTCAGCCGTAGCCGCAATCTCGGCGGCCCCCCGGAAGCCGTGGGTCATCATGGCGTCGGCCCAGGCCGGATCGGCAGCGCGGGCGCGCACGACACGGGCGATTTCTTCGGTCATCGACCGCGCGCGGGGGCGGTCGGGCTGGGTGGCATCAAGGTGGTAAAGCACCGGTTTCGCCGCCCCCAAGCGGGCAAGGGCGGCGGCAAACCCCGCCTCGTGGGCCGCGTAATCGGCGGCCATCAAAACATCGCTTTCGGGCAGGTCTTGCGCATGGACAAAGCTGTCGGCCCTGCGAAGCCGCGCCTCCAACCCGGCGCGATCGTCGCGGCTTTGACCGTCAAGGCCAATCGCCCAGGATGAAGCTGCAAGCCACGCCTCGCCCGCCGCCGCCCGCGCCTCGGGTGTAAACGCGTCCAGCGCGACACCCATCCCAAGCCCGTATTGGCCCGGTTTCGGCCCGTAAACCCGCGCCGTGCGGTTGGCGTAAGGGTTATCAGCCGCCGTTTCTTCGCGGTCAGCCAGCATCGCGACCCCGGTTTCAAAAAGGGTCGCCAAGCCCGGAAACACATCACGAAACAGGCCCGAAACCCGCAAGGTCACGTCAATGCGCGGTCGGTTCAGCAGGGTCAGCGGCACCACCTCGACCCCCGACACGCGGCTGGACCCGGCATCCCAGACCGGTGCCAGGCCTGCCAGATGCAGCGCCATGGCGAATTCTTCGCCCGCCGTGCGCATCGTGGCGCTGCCCCAAAGATCGACCACAAGGCCCTGCGGCCAATCACCCCGATCCTGCAACGCCTTTCGCAACAGCTCTTCGGCAAGCTTGACGCCTTGGGCATGGGCGGCGCGACTGGGCACTGCCCTTGGGTCAACGGCGTAAAGATTGCGCCCCGTTGGCAGCACGTCCGACCGCCCGCGCGCCGGACTGCCCGCAGGGCCCGCCGCCACGCGCTTTCCATCCAAAGCCGCCATAAGGCCCGCGCGCTCTTCTGCTCCACAGGCACCTTGGCCGTAAATATGCAGACCCTCGCCGTATTGGCTTTCCTTGATGTCGCAAACGAAACGGTCGATCTGGGCGATGGCCTCTGCCGCACTGGCGCCGGGCAACAGGCCCAGATCATCCTCGACCCCAACGCTTTTCGCCTCGGCGCGGATCGCGGCAATCAGTCGGATGCGGCGCGCAGGGTCAAGCCCGTCGGCGGTGGAGAATTCGTCAAGTAGCCGCTCCAACCCCTGCATTCCGCTGGGCAAGCTTGCCGCGCGAAGGGGCGGCGGCAGGTGACCCAGCGTCAGCGCGCCGATGCGGCGTTTGGCTTGGGCGGCCTCGCCGGGATCATTGACAATAAAGGGATAGATCACCGGCAAATTGGCAGTCAGAACCTCGGGCCAGCAGGTGTCCGATAGGGCGACAGACTTGCCCGGCAGCCACTCCAGCGTGCCATGCGCGCCCATATGGACCAGCGCCTGCAAGCCAAGTGACTGTAACATCAGGTAAAACGCCACATATCCGTGCCGCGGCACGCGGGCGAGATCGTGATACTCGCCGTCACGCGCGGCACGCTCTCCACGTTCGGGTTGCAAGGCGATCAGGGCGTTGCCAGCCCAGGTCGCAGCAATGCGAAAGCTGCCGTCTTCACAGGTCGGATCGTTTTCGGGGTCTCCCCAGGCGGCGTACAGATCTTGTTGCAGCCGTTCTGGCAAGTTGCAGAGTGCTTTGCGATAAGACGCCAAGGGCCAATCAATTTTCGCATGGCTCAGCGCGGCGGCAAGCGGTTTGCCCGTCACCGCATAGCCCTGCGTGGCCAGATCGACCAGAAGCGCTTCGGTCGAGGCCAGGGCATCAAGGCCGACGGCATGGGCCATTTGCCAGTCGCGACCGGGATAAGTCGACAAAACCACGGCCAACCGTCTTGCGACGCGCGGCGTCTCGGCAAGCCGCAGCCAACCCTTGACCCGTGCAACCACGGCGGCCAGCCGGGCCTCATCAGAGCGATGGGTAAAGCGGGAAAACTGCAGATCCGGGTCGCGCTTTCCGGGGGATTTGAACGAAAGAAGACCCGCAAAAAGCCGCCCGTCAACCTCGGGCAACACGACGTGCATGGCCAGATCGGCCGGCGAAAGACCACGGTCCGAAGCCAGCCAATCCCGCCGTCGGGCCGTGGTGAGCGCCACCTGAAAAACCGGGCATTCGGCCACGTCAAAGGGCGTCGCACGATCTTCTCCCCGGGCAGAAAAGGCGGTGGAATTAATGATGGCAAGGGGTGGGTTGGCGGCAAGCTGCGGGGCAAGCCAATCCGCAAAACCAGGGGCTTTGAGCGAAGGGGCAAAGAGGCCAAAGGCGCCGATCCCTTCGTTGCGGATGGCGCGGATCAGGGCATCTACCGGATCAGTATCTGCAGCGGTAAGGTAGCTGCGGTAAAAGCTGACAAGGACATGTGGCCCCTTGGGCGGGGGCGGAATCACGCCTTTGTCAGGATCGTAAAACCCGATGTCGGGCAAGCGCTTGTCACCCGGAACCGGGCCAGCATACAGCCCAGCAGCCAGTGCAAGCTGCGCCAGGGCGGCCTGCGCCGCCACAGAGCCGCCTGTGTCGCAAAGGGCCTGCAACCTCCGCAAAGTCGACACCGGCAAGGTCGAGAGCGCGTCGAGGTTTGAGTCCGGTCGTCCGTCGGCAGGCAACACCGCCAGCGCGATCCCCTTGCGCCGCGCCAGATCCTGGACCGATGCGATGCCATAGGGCCAATAGGCCTCGCCTCCGATCAGGCGGATCAGAATTGCCTTGGCACCGGACAGGGTGCGTTCGACATAGGTATCGATGGAAACCGGGTGTTTCAGGGCGACAATGTTCTGCAGCCGCAGGGAGGGCAATTTTCGCTCAGCTCGATGCCAGCCCGCCGCGAAAGCGCCAAGGTCACTGTCCGAAAATGACAAGACGACCAGATCAGCCGGATCCTGAGCGGGATCATAAGGCGCTTCGGCAGCTTCCAGGCCCTGGGTTTCGCGAAAGACGACATGCATCGCTATAAACCTAACCTTTTACCCAGGGGGCGGGACGGGAAGCCCACCCACCCCATCCCTTTGGCAAGGAAGGTGACCGCCAATGGTTCAGGTCGCGGGCACGGGTCACGGGTTAAGCACCCAGAACGGCGCGGATGGCGGCCGGGTCTATATCCTGATGTTCGGCAATAACCACCAGCTGCGTTTGACGCGGAGAAGAACCCCAAGGCCGGTCAAACTGATGGCGCACCCGGGCGCCCACCGCTTGGACCAGCAAACGCATCGGCTTGCCCTGAACAGCGACATACCCTTTGACGCGCAGAATGTGCTGCTCGTCCGCCAACCGCTGGATACGGGTGACAAGGTCTTCGATGTTGGCGATTTCGGGCAAATCGATCACCACACTGTCGAAATCGTCATGCTCGTGGTCGTCATGGCCGTCGTGATGGCTGGGGCGTGCCGCCAGATCATCCTCGGCAGCGGCGTTGAGCCCCAGAATGACACGCGGATCAATGGTGCCATCCGTGACGGTCAGAATGGGCAGCGCACGCGGCAGTTCCGCCTCGATCAGCGCACGCGCGGCGGCAATGCCAGCCTCGCCCGCAAGATCGGCCTTGGTCAAAAGGACAATGTCCGCGCAGGCGATCTGATCTTCGAACACCTCGGATAGGGGAGTCTCGTGGTCCAGACTGTCATCTGCGGCGCGCTGAGCATCGACCGCCGCAACATCGGGAGCAAACCGGCCAGCCGCCACCGCCTCGGCATCGGCAAGCGCCACCACCCCATCCACCGTAATGCGCGAGCGGATCGCAGGCCAGTCAAAGGCCTTCAACAGCGGCTTGGGCAAGGCCAAACCCGAGGTCTCGATCAAGATATGGTCGGGGCGCTGCGGCATGGCCATCAGTGCCTCGATCGTCGGGATGAAGTCATCGGCAACCGTGCAGCAGATGCAGCCGTTGGCCAGCTCGACAATGTTTTCCACCGGGCAATTGGCATCGGCACAGGATTTCAGAATGTCGCCATCGACGCCCATGGTGCCGAATTCATTGACAAGAATAGCCAACTGCTTGCCCTGCGGGTTCTGCATCAGGTGACGGATGAGCGTGGTCTTGCCCGAACCCAGAAAGCCGGTGATGACGGTTACGGGGATTTTGGTCAGATCGGTCATTCAAATCTCCATCGCGGGGAAAATCGGGGGAATCCGGGCAAGGCTTTGCTTGCGAAAGATGACGGGCCGGTCGCGCCATGGCACAAGGCCATCACTGGTGGCAGCATAAAGCCCCGCGCCACGAAGGATTTCGGCCGCATCAAACTCGGTCATCCGGCCGTAGACATAAGACCATCCCCCAGGCTTGCTCAGCGCGATGGAACAGCCGTGATCGCAGGCAGAAAGACATTCTGCGGCCCGGATGGTGACGCCTTCCGGCGCGCCTACGGCAAGAAGGCTGTCATGCAACCGTTTGCCGGGACAGGCCTCGCCCTCGGGCACCGGTTGACCGGCGCGGCAGGTGGTGCAGACGTGCAGTACAGTGCCCATATTGGCGTCCCACAAGGCGCAAGGGGATGGCCAACGGTTCGGACATCCCTGCCCAATACCAGAAGGCTACGGAACACCCCGTCCGCGCGTTTCAATCGTGGCTCTGGCAGGTCTCCCGGCTTGCGGATATCGGGGCGCGGCATCTGCCTTGCCCCGGCGCCCTGCCCGCCTTCCCGAACCTTGCGGCCAGTGGCATTGGACAGACCTTTCCGGTCACGGTCGCGGGGGCGGCTGCGCTTCGGTGCTGCAACGCAAGGCGTCGCAAATCCTGTCGCATTCCCTTTTGGCCTGCCCTAAGACAGGCACCAGCGCCTATGCCATCACCTGTGGCACATCGCAGGCGTTGTCAAGGAAAAGGAAGCGCCATGATGGATGATACAAACGACATCGCCGCCCCGGCCAAGGGCGAGGGCGAGGGCGAAGACCTTGCGCGCCACGCCGCCAAGATGGCCAAGAAAAAGGCCGCACGCGAAAAGATCATGGCGGGAAAATCTGGCGAAAAGGGCCTGGTGATCGTCCATACCGGGGCGGGCAAGGGCAAGTCGTCATCCGGCTTCGGGATGATTCTGCGCTGCATTGCGCATGGCATGCCCTGCGCTGTCGTGCAGTTCATCAAAGGCGCATGGGACACCGGTGAACGCCGGCTGATCGAAGGAAACTTCAGCGGGCTGTGCCAATTTCATGCGATGGGCGAAGGCTTTACCTGGGAAACCCAGGACAAGACTCGCGACATCGCCGCCGCGCGTGCCGGCTGGGAAAAGGCCAAACAGCTGATCCGCGACCCTGCCATCCGCTTCGTGCTTTTGGACGAAATCAACATCGCGCTGCGATACGACTATCTTGACCTGGACGAGGTGCTGACCTTCCTGCGCGACGAAAAACCACCGCTGACCCATGTTTGCCTGACGGGGCGCAACGCCAAGGAAGCCCTGATCGAGGCCGCAGACCTTGCCACCGAAATGACGTTGTTGAAACACCCGTTCCGCTCGGGCATCAAGGGTCAGGCCGGGGTCGAATTTTGATGGCGGGCCATTCCGTTCAGATTGGCGAAAACGACCCCGCCAGAGGTCAGCCATGAAAGCCTTGATGGTTCAGGGCTGCGGGTCAAACGTCGGCAAGTCGATGCTGGTGGCGGGGCTCTGCCGCGCGGCGCGGCGCAGGGGGCTTTCGGTCGTGCCGTTCAAGCCGCAGAACATGTCGAACAATGCCGCGGTATCGGCGGACGGCGGCGAAATCGGGCGGGCGCAGGCCTTGCAGGCCTTGGCTTGCGGGTTGGAACCGGTCACGGACATGAACCCTGTGCTTTTGAAGCCCGAGTCAGAGGTTGGCGCGCAGGTGATCGTGCAAGGCAAGCGACTGACCACGGCACGGGCGCGGGACTACGCCGCCTTGAAGCCACAGTTGATGGGCGCGGTCCTGCAGAGCTTCCAGCGCCTCAGATCCGCCCATGATCTTGTCATCGTCGAGGGCGCGGGCAGTCCGGCTGAAGTGAACCTGCGGGCGGGCGACATTGCC
>Ga0194133_10006088_pt1 | contig 15034 bp, 16 predicted proteins | sample TA2KigOf40mmetaG_FD_155448 | JGI IMG/M metagenome (GOLD analysis project Ga0194133, IMG submission 155448) | Freshwater microbial communities from Lake Tanganyika, Tanzania - TA2015055 Kigoma Offshore 40m | ecosystem: Environmental > Aquatic > Freshwater > Lake | place: Tanzania: Lake...
TGAACAACGATTGCACTGCCGTGGGTGGATATTGAAAAGTTCATAGCCCTGTTTTTTCAAAGTTAATTAAAAAATCATCGCTCAATCTTTGCTGCGAGTAAATATATTACCGCCATTCGAATGGCAACCCCATTTTCAACTTGTTGAAGAATAATGGATTGCTTTGAATCTGCAACATCGCTTGTAATTTCAACACCTCGATTTATTGGTCCAGGATGCATGACCACGATTTCTTTAGATAAGCTATTCAGTATCTCTTTATTTAACCCGAAAAGCATGGTATATTCTCTTAAGGAAGGAAAAAATTTAATGTCTTGCCTTTCCAATTGTATACGTAACATATTAGCGACATCGCACCATTCAAGGGCTTCCACCAGGTTGTGAGAAACGTGAACTCCTAATTCATGTATGTATTTTGGAATTAGCGTTGTTGGTCCGCAAACCATCACTTCTGCGCCTAATTTCTGTAGACAATAAATGTTAGATAAGGCCACTCGCGAATGCAAGATATCACCCACAATAACTACTTTTTTCCCGGCAACTTTACCTAGTTTCTCGCGTATAGAATAGGCATCCAAAAGCGCTTGTGTTGGGTGTTCGTGAGTCCCATCTCCGGCATTTATGATACGTGCATTGACTTTTTTCGAAAGAAATTCGGCAGCCCCAGGACTTGAGTGGCGCATAACGACCATATCCACCTTCATGGACAAAATATTGTTCACGGTATCGATTAAAGTTTCTCCTTTTTTTACAGAACTTCCCGAAGCTGAAAAATTAACCACATCCGCTGAAAGACGTTTCTCTGCAAGTTCAAAGGATAAACGGGTGCGTGTTGAATTTTCAAAAAAAATGTTAGCTATGGTTATATCTCGCAAGGAAGGGACTTTTTTTATGGGACGGTTAATCACTTCCTTGAAACTATCTGCAGTTTTGAAAATCAACTCGATATCTTCTTTCGTTAAGTCTTTTATACCCGTAAGGTGATCAACACTTATATTCGTCATGCTATTCCTTTGTAAATAATACTACTGTATCTGCTCCTTCGGTTTCTTTCCATTCAACGGATACACGCTCGGAAATTAGCGTATCAACGGCTTTTCCAACGTAATCTGCCTGAATTGGTAAATCCCTTTGAAATCTTCTATCTATTAGAACCAAGAGTTCTACTTTTGAGGGTCTTCCAAAAGTCATCAAGGCATCTAAACCCGATCGAATCGTACGTCCCGTATACAAAACGTCATCCACTAGCACCACTTTTTTATTCTCAATGCTGAAATCGAGATTCGTAATGCTAGGAATGAGTGGGCGTTCTCTTCTCCTAAAATCATCGCGAAAAAAAGTGATATCCAAATTTCCACAGGTTACAGGTTTTTTTAGTATCTTTTCAAGTGTGGCTTTCAAATGGCTGACCAAATGGATGCCTCTTGGCTGTAAACCGACAAGTACAGTTTGTGAAAAATCAAGGTGGGATTCGATTAATTCATGGGAAAGTCTTTTCAATGTCAGTTCGAGGTGCTTTTCATTGAGAATGACTTGTCTTTCCATCTGAACAAAGATAGCTCTTTTACCAAATAAGCGAATGACTAAGAAGAAAAATTACAAACATCTTGGTCAAGATCTGAAATTAGGAAGAAACTGCCGGTTACTAAAAGAATATCGTTTTCTTCAAGCAGCAGCATAATCTGTTTTACTGCATTGTTCACGTTTTGATGTACCGCCGCGATGCGTGCGTCTGACTGCTGAATAATTTTTAATTCCTCAAGAGTTTTACTTCGAGAATTTGAAAGGGCGCATAAATGAAGAGAGCAATTTTGAGGAAAGAGTGACAATATTTCTAGTATGTTTTTATCTTGTGAACATCCGTAAATGATATGCAGCATACCTTTTGGTTTTATGTTCCGAAGCGTCTCTTTAATACCATCACTATTGTGCGAGACGTCAAGGTAAACTGTTGGTTCCGCTTTTATTTTAGTTAGTCGGCCAAAAATCCCGGTATGCTGATGAAGGTTCATAAGAAGTGAGTCAACTTTAGTTTGCTCAACATTAAAACCCAAGACTTTAAGACATGTAAGCGCAGTACGTAAATTACTAACTTGATATTGTGGCAAGTCATGTTTCTCTATTTTCCAGCTTGTTGATCTTTCATCTTCAGCGAAATAAATCGGAGCGTTATTATTTTTGGCAATTTGTTCAAATACCTTAAAAGTTTCTTTCTGACGTTTACCTATTACCACTGGAACATTCGGTTTGATGATTCCTGCTTTTTCAAGGGCAATTTCCTCGAGTGTATGACCTAAGAATTGGGTATGGTCTAACCCAATGTTTGTAATAATACTAATTTCTGGTCGCACCACGTTTGTAGCATCCAATCTACCACCCATGCCCGTTTCCAAGACAACCCAAGTGCATTGTTGTTGTGAAAAGTGAAGAAGTGCCATGGTAAACGTAATTTCAAAGAATGACGGTTGAAATTTAAGGTCCATGTCTCTCACTTTTTCACAGAAATCAAGAACCTCCTGTTCAGAAATCATGGTGCCATTTACCCGAATGCGCTCTCTGAAGTCGTAAATGTGAGGGGAAGTGAAGAGGCCGACTTTTTCGTTTTCGTTACTGAGAAATGAAGCAAGGTAACTGCATGTAGAGCCTTTACCGTTGGTGCCTGCCACATGAATAAAGCGCAAGCTTTCCTGAGGATTTCCAAGGCTAGTTAATAGGGTTCGCGTATTCTCTAAGCCGGGTTTGTAAGCAGGAGCACCAAGCTCTTGGTATGAAGGAAATTGACTAAACAGCCAATCAAGTACATTTTGGTAATTACCTGGAATCAATTCTGACAATGAAAAATGCGTGATCTTTTGCTCCCGAAGTTCTCATGTTGTATTTAATAGTTCTTTTTACCCGTGCAATTACATCATTTATAATATTAATGTCGTTACAATTAGATTCTCTCTTGACAACTTTTGCATTTCGGCAAGAGCCATCGTCGTTTAAGATTACTTTTAAGGATATTTTACAATCGTAATTTATTTCGTATTGCGGGATATTGGGTTTGTAAAGTAATTTTCTATCTGTGTCACCGCTGGTATTTCCCGTTCCGCGGTCGTCTGGTCCATCGCCTTGATTCCCCTTGCCATTGTTACCCATTCGTTCACCATCGTCATCCAGACCATCAAAATTACTACCCGACTGACTTTGAGAACCAGAGGGCGTTTCATCCCCTCCTGTTTGTTTGGAGGTTAACTTATTACGGGAGTTTGTTTTTCTATTAAGATTATTACTGGCGGTACTTTGCCCACCTTCTTTGTTCTCCACCTTCAAATCTTTCAAGTCCAATTCTTTGAAATCGAGAGGAGGAACAATTACGACTTGTTTTTGGGGATTTTCTTTGGTCGTTTCAATTTTTGGCCAAAGATAAACAAGAAATAATGTGGAAATTATTATCACAGCCGTAGCAACGCCTGATTTACGTTCGTCGTTAACATCGCTGTATTTTTCTCTATGACTTTTTCCATTATTCATTTTCGTAGGCTATTACTGGAGACCATTCGTTCACTTGACACAGCGCCATCACTTTGAAAACAGCTTCAAAACGTGCATTCCGGTGGGAGGCGATACGCAATTTTTTCTTTCCTGATTTTTCGACCGCTTGGTAAACAAGGTCCTTAATTTCCTCAATGTTTTGATAGGGTTGAGCATTTTCTGTCCCACCATCTCCTGTATTGACAATGTAGGTGTTATCCTCATTGATGATAACCGTTGCCTCAACCGGATTTTGATCCTTAGGTGGATTTTCGCTTGTCTTTGGAAGTTCAATAGGAGTTTGATTATTCGCCATTAAACTCATGATAATGAAAAAGATGAGTAGTAAAAACACCAGATCAGTCATAGATGCCATTCCACCTTCAATTTTTACCTTATTTCGTGCATTGAAATTCATAATGTGGAAATTAAACGTCCATATTTTTAGCCTTGCTTTCTTTCCTCCTTGCCGCGTATTCTACCAATTCCAGGGCTGCATTTTCCATGCGGTAAATCACTTTTCCAATTTGACCAACCAAAAAGTTGTAACCCATGAAAGCGATAATTCCAACAATTAATCCACCTACCGTGGTGATCATAGCCGTCATGATACCTGGGGCGATGGTTTTAATCTCTAAGGATTGTGATTCGCTTAATTCATAAAACACACTCACCATACCAATTACGGTTCCTAAGAATCCAACCATTGGAGCTGCACCTGCCATCGTAGCCAAGGAGTTGAGTCGTTGCTCCAATCGTAAGACTTCAAATTTACCTGTATTTTCAATTGTTGAAGTCAATTCTGAGGGAGGGCGGTCAATTTTTTGAATGCCTTTTTCCAACATTTTAGCAACTGGTGAATCGGAAAGAGAGCATTTTGCTGAGGCCTCATTGATTTTGTTATTGTCCAAGTCTGCTTTGACACTATTTAATAGATTTTTTTCGGATTCAACCGCTCTTCGAATTGCTAAAAAACGTTCTATAAATACAAAGATCGTCCATGCTGCCATGGCTAAAATGATTAAGTTAATAATCAATCCCAATCCCTCATTAGATTTATCGATGATGTCCCAGACACTTTGATAGGTCTTCGTTTTTTCTGTCTCGCCGGCTTCAGGTGCCACTTGCAATAAAAATGAAAAGTTCATAAGCTTAAAAGTTAATTATAAATTTTGGTTACTATTTTTTAGACACAAAATAAGTTGATTCGGTATCAATTGTTTTCGAATGGTGAGGTGTTTCTACCTGTTTTTTATTCTCTTTTTTCTCCAATTCACTTGGGTCTTTTTTAGGCATCAATAAGAATACTCCGATTCCACCAAAATAACCGAGTGCGGCCAATAATGAAATTCGTTTCATGTACCAAAAGAATGAAATCTTTTCCATTCCCATTGCCACAACGCCTGCTGCTGAGCCAATGATGAGCATGGAACCTCCTGTACCTGCCGCAAAAGCGATGAAATGCCAAACCTCTGCGTCCATAGGTTCTTGGAACATTCCTATAGAGGCCGCAACCAAAGGCACGTTGTCGATTATGGCCGATGCAACTCCCAACATGGTAACAAATACCCCTTCCGGAATTCCAGCATTTTTTACATCTTGTCCAAAATTGAAAATTAAACCTGCGGATTCCATCGCAGCAACTGTCATAAGTATTCCCAAGAAGAAGAGTACTGAAGGCATTTCTATTTTACTCAGTGCTTTCATGGTTGGACCGCTGTGACCATGACTATCCGTTGCATCTGTTAAATTAATCGCTCTGTTGCTTAAAAATTCAGCAATAATGGCAAATACAGCCAAAGACAACATCATTCCTAAGTATGGAGGTAAATGTGTTACTGTTTTGAAGATAGGAACACAGATGATTAAAAACAGCCCTAAATACAACATTAATTTGGAGTTTGGATTTGTTTGTTCATCTTCCATAACTTCTATTTGTCCTTTAAATGCCGGTAAGAAATTACCTACAATCAATGGTAGTAGAATACAAACCAAGGATGGTAAGCCTAAATGGATTACTAATTCACCGGTTGATACCTTATTTGCCATCCAAAGCATTGTCGTCGTAACATCTCCGATTGGCGTCCAAGCACCACCAGCATTTGCCGCAATAATAATAAAACCGGCATACCACATGCGGTCCTCTTGGTTGCTAATGATTTTGCGTAGTATGGTAATGAGAACAATCGTAGCAGTAAGGTTGTCAATAATAGCAGAAAGGAAGAACGCAAGGAAAGAAACAATCCACAATAATTTAGCTTTACTTCGCGTTTTGATCATTCCTTTTATAGATGAAAAACCATCAAAAAAGTCGATCATCTCAACAATTGCCATGGCTCCCATTAAGAAAATGAGTATTTCAGCAGTTTTACCGAAATGATGAAGCAAAGCTTCGTTTATCATTTCAACGCGGTGTTCATGATCTCCTGTTAATTTGGGTACGGTATATTCCCCATCACTTCCTAAAATCACACCCTTTGCCGGATCTAACCAAATTTCTAGATTGTCAACTCCGAGGATTAGTAATGTCCAACACGCCACCATCATGAGTAAGGCAGGGATAAGTTTATCCATTTTGAGCGTGTGCTCCATGGTTATTGCTATGTAACCTAAAACAAAAACAGTAAAAATTAAAAGTGTCATAATAGATTACGAAATTAACTGATTTAAGGCAATTTCAAAGGCAGCCTTGTATAGACCTCTATTTAACTTGTGTGTTTCGCGTGTTTTTAAAAGTGCATGTTTCATGGCATAAAAAGCGACATAACAGATAGGCACATCCTCTCGTTTATTTAAATCATCACCCATAAAATAGCCAATTCATTCAACGTACAACTGCAACAAAGATAAAAAATAGAGGCATGCAATATTTTCTCGTTTCATGATTTACCAACATATGCTATGTGCATAAGTTTTTACTTGGGTGTATGCAAGACTCCACCGCAGACAGGAGATTTTGCACCTGTTACATTTGGAACATTATTAGGTTTTCCATTGAGGTATAGCGCACCTAAATATGCAAAAATAATTGCTTCCTTGAAGTCGATAATGGTTTTTTGTGGCACAATCAACATAGTTTTACTTACCTGCTTTAGGCGAGCCATAAGAAAATTATTTTTTGCTCCTCCTCCTGTTACAAGCACTCGTTTCAGGCAATACTTAGTGAATTGCGAGCTTATTTGATTTACTATGTGTTCTACGCAGGTTCGCAGGGCATCCTCACAGGTAAGGGAAGTGTCAACTTGCGCATAAAAGTTGTCATCGAGCCATTCTGTCCCCAAGGATTTTGGGGCAGGCTGGGCATAGAAAGATAAATTGTCCCAAATATTAAGTTGTCGGGTATTAATATTTCCTCTTTTAGCTAAGTTTCCATCCAAGTCAAAAGAAAATCCTTTCATTTCTGCAAAACGATTTAAAGGGAGGTTGCAAGGACAAATGTCAAACGCAGTAATTAAGCCATTTTGTTTCAAACTAATATTTGAGAATCCACCTAAGTTCAAAAATCCATCTGCCTCATTACTGAATAAATCAAAATCACCAATAGGGACCAATGGTGCACCTTGTCCCCCTAGGAGAACGTCTTTGGTTCGAAAATCGTTAATGACAACAATTCCAGTTTTCAAAGAAATTGTTGATCCACATCCAATTTGTAGAGTAAACCCTTTATCTGGCTGATGAAAAACAGTGTGACCGTGGCTCGCTATGGCATCAATTTCGGATGTATTTAGTTTAAATTCTTTGATAAAATTATTCACTTGCTCAGCGAAAAATAGTCCTATTTGCTTATCGAGCAAACACAATTCTTCACCTGACAGCTTTTTCACATGACGAAGTATGGTCTCCAGCTTTTTTGGATAGGCTACTGTCTTGGTTTGAAATACTTCAAATGCAACATGCTCACCTAAAAATTCAAATGAAGAATAGGCGATGTCTAAACCATCGAGCGAGGTCCCCGACATGAGTCCGATAATTTGTAATTTCTGTCGGGTATTTTTTTTCACTACGGGTAAAATGAATTAATTTTGTCAAAATTAATCAAAAACCGAAACCATGAATTTCGAATTAACAGAAGAACATTTAGCAGTGAAGGAGGCTGCCCGTGATTTTGCACAAAATATATTGAAACCAGGTGTGATTGAACGGGATAATTTGCAAAAATTTCCCGAGGAGCAGATCAGGCAGTTGGCTGAATTGGGGTTTATGGGAATGATGGTTGATCCAAAATATGGAGGAAGCGGGATGGATACAATGTCATATGTCTTGGCCATGGAGGAAATTTCAAAGGTCGATGCCTCAACCTCGGTGTGTATGTCAGTAAATAACTCGTTAGTTTGTTGGGGCATAGAGAAATTTGGAACTGAGGAGCAAAAGCAAAAATATTTAATACCGTTGGCGAAAGGCGAGAAAATAGGCGCATTCTGTTTATCGGAGCCTGAGGCGGGTTCAGATGCAACTTCACAGCGTACTACCGCCATTGACATGGGCGATCATTACTTGTTGAACGGCACAAAAAACTGGATTACGAATGGTTCATCGGCATCCATTTATTTAGTAATGGCTCAAACAAATGCAGAACTTGGTCACAAAGGAATTAATGCGCTGATAATTGAGCGCGGCATGGAGGGTTTTATTGTTGGCGCGAAGGAAGATAAATTAGGAATCAGAGGAAGCGATACACATACGCTGTTGTTTAATGATGTAAAAGTTCCTAAGGAAAATAGAATTGGCGAAGACGGATTCGGCTTCAAGTTTGCCATGAAAGTGTTGTCAGGTGGTAGAATCGGTATTGCTGCACAGGCATTAGGTATTGCTGCGGGGGCACTTGAATTATCCACGGAATATTCAAAACAGCGCAAGGCGTTTGGAAAGGAGATTTACAAGCACCAGGCTATCGCATTCAAGTTGGCAGATATGGCAACGGAAGTTGAAGCAGCGAGGTTGTTGGTTTACCGTTCAGCCCTGGATAAAGACTTCGGTAGAAATTACGATCAGTCCTCAGCAATGGCCAAATTATATGCGTCGAAAGTAGCCATGGAGCAAACAGTTGAGGCAGTTCAGATTCATGGGGGATACGGTTTTGTGAAGGAATATCACGTGGAGCGGTTAATGCGAGATGCAAAAATTACCCAAATCTATGAAGGGACAAGTGAAGTGCAGAAAATTGTGATTTCTCGAGGTATTCTCAATGCCTAAATAGTGCTAGATTAACAATTCAATAGACACTTTACCCTGCGTGTTGGACACTTATCTTAATCAGTTGGGTTCATGCTTCGCTGTATTAATGGATTCATGGATTAAACTGAAAGTATATGGTCACTCCGATTTCATTAAGCTCAAAATAAATAGCTGATTTCGAAGAAACAACATTAAGTTAGCTAATTAATAAGGCTTGACAACCGAAATAAGCATTAAAAACATACATTTGTTCAATGAAAAATAAGTGGGCCTTAATCACCGGAGCATCCAGTGGAATTGGTAAAGAACTTGCGATCTTACATGCAAGAAAAGGAGGTAACTTGGTTTTAATAGCGAGGAGAGAAAAAGCTCTAAGCACACTAAAAGAGCAGTTGGAGCAAGATTTCAGCATTGTGGTTCATATTTTACCAATTGATCTTTCGGAGAAGGATGCGATTTCTAGGGTTATGATTTTTTTAGCTCAGCGTGAAATTACAATGGATATCCTCATTAATAATGCGGGTTTTGGCGGATACGGACTTTTTGAAGAGCGATCAATTGAATCGGATCTCAATATGGTTGACCTAAATATAAAGGCACTTGTACAACTCACGCACGCACTTCTTCCTTCGATGAAAGAAAAAAAATCTGGTTTTATTCTGAATACTGCCAGTACAGCTGGATTTTTACCAGGTCCACTCCAAGCAACCTACTTTGCAACAAAGGCATTTGTTTTATCATTTTCCGAGGCAATTGCATATGAGTTAAAAGATTCAGGCGTTTCTGTTACTGCCCTTTGTCCAGGTCCTGTCAAAACAGAATTTGAGCAAGTAGCAGGAATGGAAGGGGGAAATTTCTTTGAAAAAGCCATGTCTGCAGAACTAACTGCCAAAAGAGCGTATCGTGCAATGGAAAATAAAAAAGTGATTTTCATTTCTGAATATCCATTAGGTTTTGCTTTACGATTTGTATTGCCATTGATTCCAAGGAGATGGCAAGCGGCAATGGTTTATCGCCTCCAAAAAATGTAAAAATCATTAAGAATCTTGCCGGCGTTAAATAATGTCGTAATTTTGATTTATGATTGGTCCATCGTTATTTTTGAACGACGTCGCAGGAACTGAAATTCTGGTCATTTTCATGGTAATACTTCTTTTTTTTGGTTCAAAAAGTATACCTGGGATAGCAAAATCTTTGGGAAAAGCATTATTTCAATTTCGTAATGCAACCAATGAGATCAAACATGAAATAAAAAAGAGCAGCGGTGATGTAAAAGGAGATTTAAATATGAATAGTTTAATCAAAGAAACCGCCGATGAGTTTCAGCAACCGATGGATCAAGTCTTTTCAGAAGTAGATCATAGCGTGCATTATAATCCAGGTAGAACCATTGAAAATAGTCCCACATTCCCGGGAAATAATAAAGAGAATGAGCCATCAAATGAAAATACAAAAAAAGAATGACATGACTGAAGTAGGTATTATCATGGGTAGTAAGTCTGATTTCATAATCATGCAAGCGGCAAAGGATTTTTTAGACGAAATGGGTATTTCCAATGAAATTTCCATAGTCTCTGCTCACCGTACACCTCAATTAATGGTCGAATATGCAAAAGGAGCAGCGGATCGTGGTTTAAAGGTAATTATTGCCGGTGCCGGGGGTGCTGCGCACTTACCCGGTATGACGGCTTCATTAACCACTTTACCGGTGATTGGTGTGCCTGTAAAATCTGCCAATTCCATTGATGGTTGGGATTCTATTTTAAGTATTTTGCAGATGCCAAATGGAATTCCTGTTGCCACTGTTGCATTGAATGGAGCAAAAAATGCTGGGATTTTAGCTGCACGCATTGTTGGGGCATTTAGGCCGGAGGTTGCTGCTAAACTTGCCCTTTATGCAGACGAAATGAAACAAGCGGTTCTTGACAGCGGGAAATCTCTTTAGTTATGGGTAAAGGAGGTATTTTTTTCGCGTAGCCATGAAATCGCTAATTCCTGGTTTCCATGTCTCTCTAATTTCTTGAGCACTCCATCCTTTATAGATTTGTTCTTTCAAGCTTGCAGTTCCGGCAAGACGATTGAAAAATAAATTTTGATCAATGAAGACTGCCGAATCTCCTAATAAGTCTCTCGCTTGTATTAGGTAATTGAGGTTCAACTCATACGTTCTTTTCAGTTGTGATTTTGATAAATCAAAACCATGACAAAGTTTGTTTTGATGCATGGGGTTTTTTGCTCCAATTTTTGGTTCGGGTGTAAACGCATAATCGAGTTTTGGAAATCTTGGGTGACCAAAATATTCAAAGGGTCTGTCGGTTCCCCTTCCAACACTAACTGTTGTTGCTTCAAAAAAACAAAGACTTGGATAAAGTGCTATTGCAACATCTGATTTCAAATTTGGCGAAGGGGCAATAGGCAACGAATAGGAGATTTTATGCGTGTAGTTGTTACAAGGTACAACCACAAGGCGACACTGTATACCGTTTGCCAACCAACCTTCACCATTTATCATTTTTGCGTATTCACCTATTGTCATACCATAAACAATAGGTACGGGGTGCATACCAACAAAAGACTTAAATCTTGGTTCCAGAGTGGGGCCGTCGATGTAATGCGCATTGGGATTTGGACGATCCAAAACAATAAGTTGTTTATTGTTCTCTGCACAGGCCTCCATCACATAATGGAGTGTTGAGATAAATGTATAGAATCTCACACCGACATCTTGAATGTCAAAAAGCACAATATCAACGTCGGCAAGTTGTTCATTCAATGGTTTCTTATTATTTCCGTAAAGTGATACGATAGGGATTCCTGTTTTTTCATCAACTGAGCTATTAACACGTTCTCCTGCATCTGCAACTCCACGAAATCCGTGCTCTGGACTAAAAACCTTCACTACTGGTATTTTCATAAAAAGGAGTGTATCAACAAGGTGACTGTTTTTTATTACAGATGTTTGGTTAGCAACCACCGCAATTCGTTTTCCCGACAGCGAATCAATATATAAAGAAAAGCGTTCAACACCCAATTGAATAGGTTTTACCTGAGGTTTAATAGATTTTTTTATTTCGTATTTAATGGTGTCAGACTCCTCATTTAATTCACCCACTACGGTAAAAGTTTTTTTCTCGTAATTACCGCAACTGGCAACTAAAAAAGAGAAAAACACGAACAGACAAAAATCCTTTATGTACCTTTGAGTAAAAAATTGTAGTACAGTGTCATTTGAGTTTTTCATATCACGGCGACTGGCAGAAAGAAAGACGCAAGGTAAAAAAGTTTCTCGACCGATTGTACGTATTTCCATAATAAGTATTGCACTCACGATTGTTGTTAACTTGATATCACTGGCAATAGTCACAGGTTTTCAGCACGAAGTTCGTCAAAAGGCCATGGGTTTCTCCTCTCCACTTTTTATATCAAAAATCAATCCAGACGAATCAGAACAAAGGATTCGATTATTTGAGTCAGAACCAATAAAGTACTCCAATTTACTGCACGAAACTTTGCGAAGAAAAGATGGGGTAAGTAAAGTTTGTCCAATCTTATATCGTCCGACTATTTTACAATCCAAAAAATTCTCGGATAATATTACCCTTGCGTCTGGAAAGGATACGTCTGTAACAAGACAAGAAATTTCAGGTATAATGATGAAAGGTGTCGATGAGGCGTATGATTGGTCTTTCATTCAGCAACACTTAGTTCATGGAAAAATTCCAACAACCTCGCAGAAAAATGCGTTGGTTTTATCCGAGCATATTGCAAATAATTTAAACTACAAGTTAGGGGATACGGTTTTGGCCTCATTTTTCACTACAAACCGAGCTTTGAAAAGAGATTTTGTGGTGAGCGCAATTTATAACTCGGGATTTAGTGATTATGACCAGCAATTGGCATTTACCTCTCTAGCCTATTTACAGGAGGTTAGTGGATTGGACTTTCGTGTGCGACTCGAAATTAAACCTACTTTAAACCCCGATGGTTTTTTAGCGATGGAGGCCGTGACTAACAGGGGTGAGAATGTTGCCCGATTTCGTTGGAATGGTAATTTAGGTTCCTCAAAAATTAATTGGGAAATAGGAGGCCCAGAGAAAATAGAACTTGTTGCGTTTATGAAGAGTGAAGAAGGTAAGATGGAATCAGACACCATTTTAATCTCCCTCAATTGGAAATCAGTGTCCCGAGTTGCAGATTTGGCAGATAACGAGGAATTAAATATTGTATATAATCAAGGCACATTTCAGATAGGTGACACAGCAAAATCTTATTTATTTGTGCATGTCCAAAATCCAGTTTATAAGGATGGAGCATTCATTTCGGGCTACGAAATTGGTCTTGAGGATATCACTCTAATTGACGATAAGGTTCAATCCCTGAGGAAAGATTTTGAACTAAAACCGGATAAATACGGGAACATCCTCCGAGTTACAACAGTAAAAGAGGCTGAAAGTGAGTTATTCGCATGGTTAGATTTTTTGGATGTGAATGTATATATTATTATTTCCTTAATGTTGCTTATTGGTGTGGTTAATGTGGGTTCAACAATCTTGGTTATCATTGTGGTGCGCACCAATTTTGTCGGTATTATGAAGGCGATTGGTGCGAGCAACTGGTCTATTCGAAAAGTGTTCATTTTTGAAGCAGGTTATCTGATTGCAAAAGGATTGATACTAGGCAATATAATTGGGTGTGGATTATGTTTTCTTCAGTTGAAATGGAGAGTTTTTTCGCTAGATCCTAATGTATATTACTTGGATGCAATTCCAATTCATTTCTCATGGTTGAATTTACTTCTCATTAATTTTCTCACGCTCTTTGTTTGTCTTTTGGCATTGGTGATTCCTAGTGTTGTGGTGTTGCGTATCAATCCTATTAAATCAATACGTTTTAACTGATATGCCAAGCTTCATAATTTCTGAACGAGTTACAATCTTAAATGAGGTAGGTTTTTTTTCAGTCAAAGAAATCAGGGGTGAACGTTTAATTTTAGTCGATGATTTTGGATTTGAAAGATCTGTATTGTGTTCATATGTCTGCAAAACACAGCATGTTGAAATTACGCATATCTCTAAAAAAGACATACCAGAAATTACAAAAAAAATAAAGTCTGCTGCTCACGAAATACCACAATTGGATTTGCATGGGGAGTCCTTAGAGGAGGAGTATGGAGTGGTGATGAAAAATGAGGAAAATATCCTGAGTGTTCAACTCAAAGAATTAAAACGATTTTGTAATCGAATGATTGATCAACGTCAAACCCGTTTTCGCGTAATTCATGGCATTGGCGCAGGAATCCTTCGTCAAGAAATTCGAACATTACTGGACGGAAGAGAAGGGTTTACTGTACACGATGATCAGATGAGCTTTGGTCGTGTCGGTGCCTCAATTATTGAGTTGCGTTTAAACGATGTGGAGAAATTTTAGGTATACCCTCCAATGAAATTGGTAAATTGAAATGAGCTTTCAAAAATAGATAACCTAGATTTTCAGTGGCTTACCCTTGTTCGGTTTAAATGAGTGTTTCTTGGTCAAGATTTTTCGATTTAAGCAATTTTACCCCAGTTGGGTTTGTTCGCCAGGAGCGAATGCAATACGATTTTAATCCTCTGGTGTTCTGCTTGTTCTAAAGCATAATCTTTGGCTATTAATTCTTGTACTGTATTTCGTGCTAATTGAATGATTTGGCCATCTTTTGCGAGATTGGCGATTTTGAATTGTAAAGCTCCACTTTGTTGTGTCCCCATTAAATCTCCTGGCCCCCTCAATTGTAAGTCTACTTCTGAAATTTCAAAACCATCCTGTGTTTCAACCATTGTATCCATTCTTTTTTTGGATTCTTTAGAAAGGGCATCACCAGTCATTAAAATACAATATGACTTTTCAGCACCTCTACCTACACGGCCCCTCAACTGGTGCAATTGCGACAAACCAAAGCGTTCAGCACTTTCGATTACCATCACCGAGGCATTAGGCACATTTACTCCAACTTCAATAACAGTTGTAGCAACCATAATATGAGTTTCACCTCTCACAAAACGTTGCATTTCATAATCTTTAACTTCTGGTTTAAGCTTGCCATGAACAATGCTAACCTGATAGTGTGGCATGGGAAAGTATCTCGAAATTGCTTCAAATCCGTCCATTAAGTTGTGAAAATCCATACTTTCAGATTCTTTAATCAATGGAAAAACAACATAAACCTGACGTCCTTTGTCAATTTCCTTTTTCATAAATCCAAGTAAGGCAAGACGATGACTTTCGTAGCGATGAATTGTGCTAATTGGTTTGCGACCGGGGGGTAATTCGTCAATTACAGAAACATCTAAATCTCCATAAAACG
>Ga0194133_10006092_pt1 | contig 15030 bp, 37 predicted proteins | sample TA2KigOf40mmetaG_FD_155448 | JGI IMG/M metagenome (GOLD analysis project Ga0194133, IMG submission 155448) | Freshwater microbial communities from Lake Tanganyika, Tanzania - TA2015055 Kigoma Offshore 40m | ecosystem: Environmental > Aquatic > Freshwater > Lake | place: Tanzania: Lake...
AAACCTAATGGATTGTTCGCACCAATGTTCATTGGCTCAATTCTATCTCTTGTTCCGGATCTGTAAAAATTTAATCCGCCTGGTACTGTTCGCACAGGTAATATAAATCCATCATCAGGAACTAATAGTGGTGGATCAACTTGTTTCTGTGCAGCTTTAATAGTTGTCTTAGACATTTCATTTAACATTTTTACATCTGGCAATGCAGTCATTGCTGGTGATCTGCCATAAATTTCAAACGATGCTTTTAAATATCTTGGCACGACATAAGGAAACTCATTAAATCCAGATTGTGATATTTCATGTTTGTTATCTGGTTCAATGTAGCAAGATGCAAATGGCATATTCTTGTTATCACGTTTATTAGGATTATAATTTTCTCTTGGATAGACTACATGCAAGATAGAAACTTCTTCGTATGGATCTTTTATAACTGTAGATTTAATTTGTTTTGAAACATTTTCTTCACCAAATTGCATGACTACAGCTCTGGCTGAAATTCTAAAATGTCTAAATACTGTATCTATTCTTCCTTTATTATTTTCTGAAATATAAATTTCATTTATATGTCTAGTTGAAAATCGTATGATGTCATTTGGATCTTCTTCAATATACATTGCTGAAGTTCCAAAAGTAATTAGATCGTGATACAGTTCAAAAATTTCTTGTTGAAAGTTAGATCTATTAAATGCGTCATACATTTTTTCAGTTGCATCTTCTAACCATTCATTAGCTTCATCTTCATCTACAAAATCTATATTTTTAAATTTTAGAGAAAACCAAGGCACAGATGGATTAGTAAGCATACCATGTAATGATGCTGATAATAATTCAACCGCATGTAGTGGTGATGAATCAAAAATTAATTCTGATCTCTTATCGCCTTTAGATCGTTGCTTAGTTACATCTGCTTTTCTTGGCAACATATAATCCGCAACTTCTTGCCAATGCGACTCCCACGTTTGACGTTGTGTTTTTAATTTATGAAATCTTGCAAGAAGATCTTTAACTAAAGGTGATTCAGCCACGTTATCCTCCTAGCAACGTAGATGTTCCAAGCGTTGCTGGTTGTTGAACCCCTGTTGATGATGTGAGTATAGTTGGCGATTTTCCTCTTCTTCGTTTTTTAACTGTCATTGGTTCTGTTGCACTAGCTGCAGTTGCTTGAGATATTTCTGCGGTAGTTGGTGCAGAATACATAGATGCAGATTTAGGTGCAGGTTGTGATATAATACTTGTAATTGGTTTTGTAATTGCTGATACTGCTCCACCCATATTAAGCTCCTAGTAAAGTTTTCTTCTCAACTCTAGCTTCCTCAATTAGTGGAGAAGTTAGTATAGTTGATTTTCTACCTCTACGTCTTCTTTCAATCGCATCTTGTTCTGCTTTAATTTTTGCTTTTTCTGTTTCAGAAAGTTCTGCCTTTGGCGGTTCTGGTAAAGGTTGCACAGGTGGCAACATTGGCATTTTTGGTTTAAAAAGTGAACCCATAATTATATTATCCTATACTCATTCTCTGCTACAACTTGTGGAGCATTTTGTCTAGTATTTATTTCCTGTAAGCCAACACTCAAGTACCTCATAGCATCACAAGCATGAGAACTCCAATCGTGATTCGGTTTTGATCTGAACATCCTGTTCTTATCAACAAATTTTCTATGGTAATGTCTTAACGCATCTATTAATTTTTTGCAATGGTCGGTATCAATCCAACATTTAGGTAGGGTTAAAGTAGTTGCGTGTATACCATCTTCTAATGGAATTTTAGGTACAACTTTAAATCTTATACCTAACTGGTAAGCAATTTCACGTCTAGTTTTGCCATTACTAAAATCAGTTACTTCAATGTCGTGTGGTGCAAAATGATCTTTGTAAACATAATCTTTTTCTTTAATAAACTGAATATAGTATGGTAACCCTTGACCTCGTTCCTCATGGTAATCAATAATATTTATTGCTCTGCCTAACTGTTGAAAAAATATAATACTACTGTGGTCAGAGACTCCTAAATCCCAGCTAGTGTTTACTGGTAGGGATGGATCAAAAGGTACTCTAGTTATTTGTTTATTGTTTTCCATTTTAGTTAATACATCTGCGTAGATAGTGCCTTCAATGTTAGCAATCCAATCACATTCAAATTCTTGCAAATACTTCTTTTCACCCATAACTTCTTTTGCTTTTAACAATTCTTCGCTATCAACAATATTAGTTTCACTTGCTTTTGCTTTATAATTAAACCAATCTTTAGCACCTTGTGCGTGTTGATACAGTTCATAGAAGTTATTATTCATTCCTTGAGGTGTACCAATAAAGACACAGTAGCCTTTACGATCTGATAAAGCAGGTCTAATAATTTCTGGAAACAGTTTACTATGAACATTAGCATATTCATCTATGACACAACCATCTAGATATATACCTCTTAACCCATCTGAGTTTTCAGCTCCTAGCAAGGTAATTCTTGAGCCATTAGGTAAGTCTACTCTTAGCTCAGTTTCGTTAAATTTAATATAAGGGATCTTATCTGTAAACTGTTTCATATAATCCCAAGCAATAGATTTTGCTTGTTTAAAAGTTGGTGCAATATAAGCAAATCTAGGGTTTTTTAATTTAGAAAGTAATGCTGATCTAATAAGATGGTTAATCATACATACTGTTTTACCAAACCTTCTATGACAAACTAATACACTCCACCTATATTTATCTATTTGATTATGAAGAAAACTTTGATGTTTTCTTGGTGTATAAGGTATTTTAATATCCATATTTAGTGGATCATTGTACTTATTAACTCTTCTTCTACAATGTAGTTAAATCCTAATGTTGCCATAACATATTTAGTGAATAATTGTGATGATTGTCTATCAGGAAAATTAAAAAATTTAATAACTACGTTGTTATTATTCTTATCTATATAACAAACATAATCTAAATCTTCTGAGTAAAAATAGTTCATATACCATATTTAGTGTATTTAAAAAAAAATAAAACAAAAAAGATAATTTTATAAAGAAAGGTGACTAGCTTTAAAGGTGTCCTCAAGTCCGATGTATATATATATAAAAAAAGTGTGGCGTTTTGTGGGTGATATGGGGGTAAATAAAAGAAAAAATGCACAAGATTAGAATTATAAAACAAGTTTTTATAAAATAAATATCAGTAATACTGTTCCGATAATTAATAGTTATCAGAAGTTAACACTAATAATAATAAAAAATTATAATGATTGTTTTACAGATTAGAATTATTCTAATCGTTCTTTAACTCGTATAAAAAAAAATTGACGTTGACGCATTAGAATAGTGATCTTCAGAGATATTGACTTGGAGTTTATAGACTTGGAGTTTATAGACTTGCAGCTCATTAACTTAACAAATTACTAACCAATTAATTTATTAACTCATTAACTTGTTTAACTTATTATTTATTAATTATTGGTCTTTATAAATTTATAATCATTCTAATCTATCTGCGACAATTTGTCATTAAATAATAATTATAATTTATTTGATTATGTATCTCTTTTGTATATATATAAAAAATATAATAAAATAACAAAGGGTAATAAAATGATAAAAGTAAATAGGGAAGCTAATACAATTGAACAGGGTATTAATAACTTAATTGAAGCTGCAAAAGAAGATTATAAACAGTATCATTTAAGATTATTTGGCGAAACCAGTGGTCATTCTCAAAGAACATTGGAAAATTGGGATAGTTTCATGTTTTTTCAAAATGGTAAAAAATACTTTAAAGTTATAAAAGAAAATTCTGTTTTTGCTTTTATAGTTAAAGAAGATTTTAAACATTTTAAAAAAGGCGATATTTTAAAACCTGCTAGCTGGAAAACTCCTGCTTTAAATTCGGCTCGTGGAAATGTTTTAAATGGTAATTATCCAATTGAGTGGACTGGACCATTGTACTTAAGATAAATAATTTTAATAACTTATAACCCTGGAATTATCTAGGGTTATAGGATCTTAAAATAGTTTAGGATCAAAACAAATAACAACTGAAAGGGTTATAATATGTTTAAAGTAGGCGACAAATACACTAAAAAAGATGGTACTGTTAAAATTATTACTTTGTTTGATCAATTAGCTGCCTTCGGTAGTGCTGATTTAGAAAAAACATCAGCTAATCAAATTGGCGACATTAAACAATGGAATAGATTTGACAGGTTCGTTCATGGTTTTCTTGTTTGTAAATCATTAATGAAAAAAAAATCAGGCAAACAACTTCTAAAGGAATGTAATATTGAGCTTAACAATCTTACTATGGATCAAATTTTAGAAGATTATAAACTAGTTAATAATTTTTAAGGACCTATTACTCCATAATATTTTTATGGAGTAATGAGATCTTAAAATATGAGATCAAATACTTGATTAATAATATAATTATGATAGTATTAAGTACAAATATAACAACTGAAAGGGTTATACAATGACTATAAAAATAAAAAATATGCAATATCATAGAAATGGTATCTGTGGTGAGCCATTCTATGTTTTTAGTTTTTATTGTAATGAACAAAAGGCTGATATGATTGGTGTTGTTTTTGGTAAATTTAATCGTAAAGAAATTTATGAATTAGATTCAAATCCAAAAGTGGCAATCTTTAAATCAAAATTATTAGGTGAGAATAATATTAATTTTGGTGAAAATTCATTTAGAGGTGATCATTATTCAGATTATTTTTTAAATTATATAAATGAAAGAAAGGTAGCATAATGGAAAATATAATTTATAAAAATTGGAATATTACCAATGCTTATAATGATCAAGGCGTTGAGTATTGGACAATCTGGACCGCAGATATGTTGGATATGGTAGCCGAAGATTTTAAAAGTATTAAAGACGCTAAATCTTGGGTTGATAATCAGGAGGCTGCATAAATGAAAAAAATAATTAAAAAAATTAATGGTATTAAAATAGACGTGCGATCTGAAAAATGTCTATACATTACTATTAAAGACTGGATCATATACATTGACAACAGTACAAATGAAAAAATCATTGATACATGGAATGAAAAAAAAGACATAACAGTACAGGAGAAACAATGAAAGTTAGAGATTATAAATCAATAGTAGAAATCTTGAATAAAAAATATCCTAGCAAGAAATTTTTTGATTTCATGGATTTTGGAGACGTCCAGACTAGAATAGATCAAGAGTTTATTATTAAAAACAATGTTTTTTACTTGCCGGAAAACTACTTGAGTGAAATAACAAAGACAGATAGCCAGGACTAATGCTTATACTTGGTAGAACCAAACAAGAAATAAAAAAATCTATTTTAAAAAACAAATATAAATTTTATTTAATTTGTATTGGTATTTTAATAGGTTTTTTTATTAAATGTAATTAACAAAAACAAAAGAGGAATGATGGAAATATATATATTAATATTTTTAATTTCAAATATTGCTTACTATATTTTAAATAATTAAAATGAATAAACAATTACAAGATCAAAATTTAAGAGAGCTAATTAAATTAACTTTTTTAAATCTAATAAGAGCTAATGGCATCATGTTAAAAACTTTTATTAGAAATCATAAACAAAAAAAGAAATTAATTAAGGACCTAATTAAAGACTAAATTGTCTCAACTGTGGGTATAGTTTCAGCTGCAGTTACATCAATAATACTATCATCATTTGCAGATAACCAAGATATTTTAATTGATTGGTCAGTTTTAATAGATTGAACCTTATTATCAGAATAAAGGGTCGTCAACTTAGAAGCTACCCATTGTATAAACTTAGTTTTTTCTCGAATCCATAAAATTTGATTAGGATTTTCTAATTCTTGATGATTAAAAATTTCAAGCAATCGATCAATTAAAGTTTGAATACCTAATTTTCTTGCTTCAAGTATTTTTTTCTCAAGTTCAGGATTTTTTTCTAATATCTGATAAAATTCTCTCGAGCTGATCGCCAATGGATTGCTTATTTTTGATTGAATACAATGAGTTAAAGTATTTCCATTTATTAGACTGTTGAGTATAGTATCGAGATTTTGCACCAGACTTAATTCTTGTGGAGACTTCTCGGTTAAAATAATCTTCGAACTGTTGGTCTGTCCAGGATCTAAATTGCTTGAGTTTTCTAAGTTGTTTTTTTCTAGTGTCATCTGTATAATTTGGTTTATTAAAGCCTAATAAATTTTGCGAACCATGAAATCTGCAAAGCCAACGATTATTTGCACATTTATAACCTTTTGCCAAGCAATTTCTAGGTTTGCCTTCTCGAATACTTTTACGAGTAATCGCCTGACAGAATATTTTTCTTGCTGGTCTACCTGCCATTATTTTTTTGACCTACCTTTGTAATCTAAATTATTTCTTTGATTAAATTCTTTTTTTTGTCTGTATCTAAAGTTAGTTGACTTTTTAATTTTATTTAAAGCATTTGAGATTTTTTGAGGATGAACAAAATTGCTATTATTTTCAAGCTCAATTTCCTTTTTTCTTTTGATTGCTAAAGACACATAATAAGGGTTAGTTTTATCACCCAATAAGTCATCCAGAGGGAGCTTTGCTAGATTGTCTATTATAAGTTGTTTATTATCTCTATTATCCTTAATAATTGTACTAATCTTATTAATATATATTGCTTCTTCTAATACTGCTCTTTTATATACATCAGAGTGATCTTTATTATACATTTTATTATTAGGGATGTATAATATTGATCCATCTTGATCTGTCTTTAAAAATACCTGATTAATCTTATAGGTTTTCCCAGATTTTCCTCTAATAGTGGATATAATATTAAATTTTTCTAATATATTTAAGCATCTTCTAACAGTAATTCGTGAAAGTTTAGTGTCCTTTGCAATAGTTGAGTATCTTAACCCGCACTCATAATTGTTTTTCTTCCAAGCATATTTCATTAGAGCTAAATAGCAATTAAGACAATTAGATTTTTTAATACCGCTTAATTTATCAAGATGTCCATATAATTTGTAAGTTATATGTAGAAAAACTCGATTATTTACCATACGAACATTCATTTTTATGATTTGCTTGTAGGTCTAGCAAGATGTTAAGCCAAGTCTGTTCATCCATTATCTCAAATTCTGTATTAGAGCTTGTTATACGTTTAATTCTAAAGGTTAGGCTAGTTTCGGTCAATTTCTTATAAAACACTAAAAAACAGGGTATATTTAAGCGACTGGAGACTATCTTTACTAAGGTCGTGGTTTTATATTTCTGTCCTTTATCAAAACAAGTTTCAATAATGGCTAAAGGTTCAGAACAATTAGGACAAACTTCAATGCTGTCAATGTCAATCATAGCAATATTATCATATTGTCTATGCCAATCATTATAGGACCCATTAGAAAATGCGTAAGTACGTCTAGCCATTAGTTTTATTCTTTAACTTTATAATAAAAACTATCGTCATCTGACGTACTCCAGCTATCTGTCTCAACACTTGGGTAATCCATATTAGTTTTATAATCTGGTATCTGATCTTTGACTGTAAAGTTTGGTAGATTAAATAATATTTTATTGTTAGGCATTAAAGCATAATTACCTCGCCACTCATCATCTTTATTTAATTCTAAAATATGATGATGCTTATGCTCCTCACTTACTTCACTATAAGTTATGTTTAATAAATTCATATCAGGTTGGCAATAATCAATACTAAATAAATAATTAGCTCTATGTAATTTATTATTGCGATCAATAAATTTACATTGTGATGTGGCTAGTGCATTGTATTCAATAATATTAGCATAATAAGATAGGCAGTCCCAATACACAGTTTGTTTTAATTCTAAATCAATTACATTTTTTCTTTTGTACTCGTTTGAAAAAAAAGCTGTGATGGGTAGCCTTGCATAATTAGCACCATTCGGTAGCATAATATTAAACAATGGAGTTCTAGCTTCTAAGGTAGTTATAGAATGAACAAGACATACCTCTTCTTCGCCAATATGTTTTTCTTTATTGTATAAATATTCTAATCTGACTTTGGCTTTCCATACAGGAATGTTGTGATTAAGAAATGACATTATTTAATTTCTGTAATTGTAGATTGAGAGCTTCTACCTCTTTATTTAATCTATCTATTTCTTTTTCTTGTCTTACAATTATTTTTTTTAACTTATTATTTTCTAACTTAATTTTTTTTATTTGCTTAACACAATTAACCTCTGTCATCATACCTGAGTAAGTCATTTTAAAATTTCAATCTTTTTAATACAACCTCGAGGAAAACAAGTTAAGCCACCAACATCCATACCATTTTCATCTTCAGAGTATGAAGTGAATAGCCATAATTTTTCTTTAGTCTTTTTATAAATATAACCAACATCTTCACAAACAGATATGTCGTTGCTTTCAATATCATCTTCGTGAACCCATGCGGAAGGTGAGGATGTTATATCCCACCAAATTACTTTAACTCTTTGATACTTAAATTTTTTTTGACTGCCACCAACTTTCATACAGATCCTTTATAGTAACTTTATTTTTAGTTATATCTAAAATTTTCTTAACCATATCTGGATCAGGAAATCTTTTTATTTTTGCAGTTAAACACCATCTCTGCACAGAGGTACCAGGATTTTGTACTCCTTTTATACCAAGTTTTAACCCTAAGTTGTAATAAGATAAGTTTTTTTCTTTACGATATTCTTCAAGTGTCATAATTCCTTTCGTTTTTATATAATTTGTATTTATATATAACATATTTAATTGTTTACAAGTAAATAAATAAGTATATAAATATGAAAAAATAAAGGAACTAAATATGTTAAATAAAGATACCTACGAATTGCATAAATTAATCAAATCAAAAATTAATAATAATAAAGGTCAAGATCATTTTAGTCCTAATCAAATTGTTAATAAACCTTTTGCTTGGTGGATTATAAAATATTTAGTTAGCGATCAAGATGAGCGAAGAAAATCATCTGCTAATTATAAAATGCACTTTGGTAATTTAGTTGGCAATACTACTCAAAAATTAATTTCAAAATATATTTTTGTTGGAGCTGAAAGAGAAGAAATAAAAGATAAAACTTATGAAAATAATTTTAATTATGAATTAAATTTAATTAAAAAAGAAAATCCAAGAGATGAAAAAGATAAAGAGTGCCGAGATATGATGATTGAATTTTCACACTCAACTATTAAACAAACTTTAAAAGCAGTAAAACAAATCTTTGGTAATGAAAATATTCAAAGTGAAAGATATGTTGATAATCAACCTGAAGAATTATTTTTACCTATAGTTGGCAGAATTGATTTTGAAAGTAATGAAATGATTGCTGAGTTAAAAACAAAACCACCTTATTTTAGAGATAATAAAAGTGGTTTAAAACCTTACACACAAAAACTACCTGAAGAACCAAACTTAGATCATGTTGCTCAGTTAAGTTTTTATTTTCATTGTACAAAAAAAAAACCTATTTTATTTTATGTCAATAATGAAGATTTTAAAATCTTTGATGAATTTAAAGAAGAGTATTTAGAATATTGTTATCAAATCAATATAGTAAGAAGAGCAAAAACAATACAAAGATTATTAGAAGCATCAAGAGGTAATGCTTCTTTAATGGCGGAGTTAGTTGAAGCACCAGATTTAAAAAATTATCTGTATAGCGATCTAACTGAATATCAACATCAACAAATAACTAAACTATGGGGAATATAATATGAAAACAAATATCTATCAAAAATTACATAAAGCATCTTGTGAAGCAAGTGGAGTAATCAAAGGCAAGAAAGTTCCAGGTATGCACTTTAATCCATTACAGCATGATGAAGTACAAAAAGTTGCAATGGAAACATTGTTAGCTAATGAACTATATCCTATATGCACTTATCAAAATGAAATAAAAGAAACTTTTATAATGATTACTTGCAGCATGAAAATCTACGACATTACTGAACCAACATCTTTTATTGAAATTAATGGTTGTTCGGCAATGGGAAACTTAGATAAGTTTGGTACTGGTAATGGTATGAGCTATGCTAAAAAATATGCTTTCTTAAATGCTCTTAATTTAAAAACTGGTTTAGATAATGATAATGGTTATGATGCAAAACCTTTTTCTACTCAAAAAAACAATGTTAAAAAGAGTGAACTTAAATCATTAGAAAATAAAAATTCTGAGGAACAATCCGAAGAATACTTGGACGATCAAGTAGATGTTGAAATAATAAAATCTAAATTAAGAAATGCACCGCACTTACCTAGATTAAATCATCTGGTTAGTATTGTGTACAAAGATCATATTGAACATTTGCTCAAAAATAATTTACGAGCCTATCGTCAAGTTACAGATATAGCTGATACTCGTAAACAACAACTAAACAATCAATCTAAAATATAGGAGAAAATAATGTCAGAGAAGATATATATAAAACTTCAACCAAACTACGATAAACAACCTGGAGATCATAAACCTAGTTGGGTAGCACCAATTAATCCAAAGTCTCCGGAAGGTAAGACTTGGAGATTGGGTGCTAAAATCGGAGATGTTTGGTATAATCAATGTGCCTTTGATGATATGGATGAACAAGGAAATGCAACAGGAGTAATCAATATTGTACTAACCCCTAGTGAATCTAAGGCAGGACCTGCCAAACCAACAGTAAATAAGGGATTTGCAAATAAACCTGTTTATGCTAATAAACAACAATATAAGTTTTAATTATTTAAAATTTATATAGTCTTAGAGGGGGTTTTTTTTCTTAGTTCCCTTTCAGAGTTTCCCCTCTAAGACACTCATTAATAATATGAACCAAAAAATAACAGACATAGATCAAGAAATTCAAAAAAAGATTATTGAAGAACGTCAAAAAGAATATGGTAATTATGAGGAAAACTTTAATGTTTTAGCTGACATATTTACTATTATCTTAAATCAGAATTTACATAAGAAAATAAAACCATACCAAGTAGGTCAATTAATGATGGCTTTAAAGCTATTTAGAAGTACCAAAAATTATAAAGCGGATAATTATATAGATTTAAACATATATTGCAAGATGACAAAGGAAATACACAAAAAAGAGTTTGCCAAAAAGGATAAAGTATGACAAAATATGTTAGGATCAAATCTGGCGAGTGTAGTTTTAAACTATCAGAAGAGTTTGATTCAGTTGAGAAGGCTGCAATTAGTTCTAATGAAGGAATTAATGCAGAAGTAAAAATCGATAATATAAAAATTGATTTTACAACAGTAAAAAAGGAGCATGATGGAAAACATCAGATTGCATCTGCAAAAGTACAGGGATCTTCAAGAAAAGAAACACAGAAAATTCCTGGAAACAAAGTTTAAGGCTGAAAAGTATCATCAAGATAGTATTAGATTGATGGAAAAAGTAATGCAGACTCAAGAAAAATTAATGAGCAAATAGTCATTAATTTTTTTAAAAAAAAACATGAAAGGAAATTTAGTCTTTCTATGACTAAAAATAAAATATTTAGTGAGATTAAATTAGCTTTAAAAGCTGGACATTATGCCAGTCTTTCTCATAGAGAAAAAAAAATATATAAAAACGCATTTAAAAATGGTTATAAGTTAGCTAAACTTCATGCCAGTAAAAGTGAAAAACTTTATCAACCAAAGAAAATTACTAATGCTTCTTTCATTAAACTTAACCATGATACTTTTAATAAAATTGTTGATGTGGTTTGTCAAAAATATTCTGTTAGTAAAAAAGATTTATTTACTAAAAACAGAAGTCAAGATTTAGTTAGGGTTAGAAATATTATTCATAACATTTTGAATGAAAAATATAAAATGAACTTAACCAACATAGGAAAATATTTTCAACAAGATCATACCACAGTCTTACATTCAATTAGAATGAAATTTAAAAAAGAAAGATTTTGGGATGCAGGTCAAACTTTATGGCAAGAGTATCAAGATTTAAACCAAAAGTTATAGGAATTAATTGGTCCTTAAAGTACCGGTTAAAGATTGAAGATCTAGAACATAAGCTAGATGATATGCGTTTGTATGTTAGGCAGCTAGAAAAGAAAATTAAAAAATTAACTTTTAAATCCTGATAGCATAGATTTATATGCTTTAGCAGTAATCGTAGATTTAGATTTACTTCTAGATGTACCAGCTTTTTTACGTTGGTTTATATTGTAGTATAAACCTTTACGAGCTATCTTACCTGATTTTGTTTTGTGTGTTTCTTTCATAAATATTTTTTTGTTTTAATTTTATCATACAATATTTATCATAGCAAGAACCTTCTTTACCATCATGACAAAATCTTTGTTTCTTATGGTTAATGATCCATCCACCCATATCACTAGTTAGTTGTTTATTACAGACTAAACAATAACCACAAATCAGAGATAAAACTTTAGATTTAACCCAAGTTTTATTTTTCTTCATCCTTTTGTTTTTTTTTGTTTTCTTGACCTACATCGTAAGTTAAAACTTCTTCAATCTTCTGATTTAATTTATCTAACCAACCAAAAAATTTATAAAATAATTTATCTACCATTTTTTACAACTCCAATATCTTGCAGTTAATTTATTGGTAGCTGTAGCACATCTGTGTCTAGCACGAAAGGATTTTCTTCTTGCAGGATTAGATTTTTTAATAGTCATATTGGCATCACCATAGCGAATTAATTTTATTTGATTGCCAGACTTAGCTAATACTGCAAATTTTTTAGTTTTAGTTCTGGCATTTTTAGGTTTATTATAACCTGAAAATGTTTCACCTCTATAATTGATTGTCATGTTTGTTTTTTTTTGCTTGATAGTCTTTATAAAAACAATGTATACCAATTATAAAACCACCTAGAATTACTACTTTAATTTCTAAAGGTATTACTGCAAACATTATTTGAAAAGTTTCTACTATCATCTTACAATGGGTAAATAGGTTGCATAAATAAAGCCATGAATATTATAGCAAGTATTAGTATTATTGTAAATTTGTAATTTGGTTCGTAGTCCATATTACAATCCTACTTTATTCACACATACCACCAACAAATTGTCTGCCATCTTTTAATAACCATTTATTTGTTTCTTTATCAAAGACAGCAATTTTATTTCTTACTTCATCTATCGTACTAAAACAATTATTTATTTTATTAGTAAAATTTATACGATATAATTCTAATTTGCTATCAATAGTAAAATTAGTGTTAGTTGCTAATAAAAATATTATAATAGTTTTCAAGATTTACCTTCTTATTATACTGCTGTGCATAAAGAATAGAAATCATTTTTGATTTGTTTTAATTATATCGGTTGCTTTTAATCCATAGATTGCAGCAACTACCGAAATCCATAAACCAGTAATCCACCAAGGCATAGCTTGTAATTTTTCAAAATACAAGTCTAATTTTTTTTCCATTTCTTTGTCATCAGTAAAAACTGCATAAGCTAAAATAAATAAAGGACTTGAGATAGTCAAAAGTACAAACTCATCTTTCCAATCTTTGTTTTGATTTTCAAAAATTTTTCCTGAGTATTCAATTTCACCTCTTTTCATTTTTTCTGCGTGTTCTAATTCAGCTTGTGAAATAGCAATTTTAGTTGCTTGTTTATTTTTATAAATTTCAGCTCCGGTTTTAAATAAGGTAGGTAATAAATTAAACCAAATCATTTTATTTTTGGTAATCCATTAGTATATTTTTTTCCATCAAAAGTTAAAATTTCTTTTCGATTAGAGTTTTTATCATTAAAAGATACATGAATCCATCCAGCATTTATCTCATCAGGGTTGTAAAACTCAAGTATTAATTGATCGAAATCACAGTTATCTTTAATCCAATCAGCAATTTTTATATTAGCAAGACCATTAATTTCAAAGTCTACTGCCATACCTTTAGTATGTTGTGAGGTATCTGAACTACCAATTTTACGATTTAATTCCAAACAACGATAACCAGAATTAATATGAATAGGCTTTTCAAATTTAGCTCTAACAGGTTCTAGTATTTCATAACAAACATTTTCAAGGTTTTTAATTTGTTCTGTATTAGGAACATTGTCAATATTGTTTCTAATAGCAATCATTGATTTAGTAAACTCTTCTAATTTAAAATGTTTAGATAGTTGCATATAGGATTTTGACTTTTAATTTTTTTTGTTCATCAGTCGTTTTACGATTGATGAGAGATCCTTTAGTTTTTCTTTTATAACCATCTTTAAACGTATAATTCGTTTTTCTATAGTTTTTACTTTTAACATCATAAGCATTATACTCACCTGTAGACATATTTAAAGTAATAATATCTATAGGACCAAGTCCACCAAGTGGTGTAAATACAAGAATATTAGGATCTTTTGCAAGACTAAGTTGTGCCATTAATTCATTAACTAATCCAACAACTGCTTTTATCCTTCTTGCCATAACTACGTTTATTTTTTTTAATTGTTTAATTTAAAAAAACCAATAATAGTTGCTATTAAACCAGCTAAAAATATTAAAACATTAACTGCACCTTTGCCTTTATTTATGTCAGTTTTTAATTCTTGAATTTCTTTTTTAACTTCATCTATAGATTTAAAAAGAATTTTCATTCTTTCAGCACAAATTTTTTCGTGCATCGATAATCTGATGCCATTATTATTTTGAATATTATTACTTTTTGACATAATTTTTTTTAAATTTAATTTGTATTAACTTGTTCACACATGAAATTTATTAGTATTTTATTATCATTAACAAATACTTCCCCCATATTGTAGGTTATGTCATTTGCTACACTAAATCCAGTAGTAACACAATCGTAAAATGAATCAAATAATTTTGGATCAGTTTGTTTTTCTTGGCAAATTCCTAGTGTTGCAGAACATATTTGCAACACTAAAATAAAGTGCATTAAAATGGTTTATTAGGAAATATTTTTTCTTTTACTTGTTCTACTGTAGATAATCCTTCTGTAATATCTCTAAGTGCCTGTCTATAAGTTGCCATAGCAGGTGTAAGAATATTATCAGACAATGCAAGGTAATCTGTAGAAGCTAACAAAGCATTTCGTCTGAATCTTAAAGAACTCATGGCTCTATCAAA
>Ga0194133_10006093_pt1 | contig 15025 bp, 11 predicted proteins | sample TA2KigOf40mmetaG_FD_155448 | JGI IMG/M metagenome (GOLD analysis project Ga0194133, IMG submission 155448) | Freshwater microbial communities from Lake Tanganyika, Tanzania - TA2015055 Kigoma Offshore 40m | ecosystem: Environmental > Aquatic > Freshwater > Lake | place: Tanzania: Lake...
GTAATTGACGTAATAAAATCTAGGCAATGAGAAAAATATTTGAAAATGGAATAAATGCAAACATAAAATAATCAAAGTAAATTTGAGAGATAAAGCGATTTACTATAAGAGACTATAAATGTTTCATTAGTAATCCACTAATTTTGATAAAATGAATGGCTACCAAATCTAAGGAGATAATGCCTAGAGCACATATCAAGAAGTGTTAAGTCTTGAATCAGGAGCTCAGTGATTGATTTCACCCTAAGAGCTTTTGCAAAAACTTATAGTGTAATAAAGTAATTGAATATTTCTTTTTGCCATGGTTAAATGATGAGAATTTGACAAAGTTTCTTTTGCAGGTATCGTGAAACTATTATTGGAGCTTGTTTAAATATAGAACACATGAATGGTAAGGTAGTTGACAACAATAGCAGAATCTTGATGAAGAATTTACATGTGGCCAAGGAGAGGAACTCAATTCGATCATCTTCACTCTCTTCACCTATTTTAATTAGCTCATCCAATTCCTGCACAATCACTGAGAACTCTTCAAGTAATGAAGAAAGCTCAAAATAAAGTTGTTTGATTGGAAAAATTTGGAGATTTTCTTTGTCTGTATTCAATAAATATTTCTTTGAAATAAAGATTACTGTTAAAATCTGCAAGGCCTAATGTTTCTGAATTTAAAAACGGGAAAGGGGTAGTTATTTTTCTAAAAAATTATTTTACATGACTAAATTTTTCAGTTGTCTGATGGAACAGATCGCTTGGACAGAACAAAATTCAGGGAATTTCTGCATAATAGTTTTGACATGACAGACGACATCCTTTTAGACAGGTAAGCAAATATTGGTTGATTGACAGCTTAAAGTCGGTTGAAGAACTGATTCTTCTAATACCGAAGTATTAGACTTTACAACAATTCCCTGCACTGTTATTGTGTCTTACAGTCACCCGAACTATCTCCGGTTAAACTTTGGGAATAGTATTTTTTCTGATGTAATTAATTTGTGTTTTCAATAATTAAATCAGGTTTTTTTATTCACGTGATCTGCACAACCATCCATCCAGACTGAGATAACCATCATGTTATGTGATTATTTAAGACAATATCCTAGGGTCAAAGATTTGCTCTGACCGGGGATTGAACCCCAGCCTCCCAGTCCACAGTCAGATTCCATAACCATTAGGCCATGGTGACCCCATAATACAAAATGTAATATAATGAAATATATATTCTTTATGTGTGCAATCAGTTTTTGTTTGAAAATTCGAATGCTTGCTTTCTTTCTGGATCAATATTTCGAGCAATTATTCTGCAATTTGTGTGAAAAATAGTTTGCAATTATGTACAGTAAAAAATCATGCAATTTCTTTACATGAGAAAGTTATTGAAAGTCTCTAAAACTTTTTTTTTGATCAAGAAATGCTTTTGAAGAAAAAAAAATTAATAAGTACATTTTTTCCTAAAGGGTCTTCAAGTATTTTGACAACGACAATGACAGCTTTATTGGAAAAGAAGAATGGATCACTGGTTTGAGTGTTTTCCTGAAAGGTAAATTTGAGTTACTTTCATTTTCCAGAATCTTTCAAAAGGGTCTTTTTTATCTCTCTCAATCCTCATTTTAATAGGCAATACTGATGAGCAGATAAATTATTGCTTTGATATTTACGATCTCAATGGTGATGGGATGATAAGCAGAGAGGAAATGTTGACGATGTTGAAGACAAGGTAACTTTATTCACCTTTCAATAATCATAAACCCTGTCCAATTTGAATTTTTTTACAGCTTAGGGCGTCAAGGTCTTGATGAAGATCCTGATGAAGGTGTCAAGGTATTATTTTTGAAAAACTCGAAATCAGGACTATCCAACTCAATAACACTTAACCTTTCTGGCCAAAAATAAGGCTGTGTAAGCACGTTAGAATGGAGTACTATGATTTTAAAGTGTTTTGAGGCGGTTTATGACAAAATTGGCACATGTATTCAGGTGTGCCACCTGTAAACAGGGGTGAGACAGGTAAAATGCGGGTGGATACACCTGAAAGTGGTCATTCAGCGTGTCTTATTTTTGGTAGGGTTACCAAGCTGAACCAAACCAAACGAAGCCTTTTTAACTCAATCCAATCTTTTTATATAACATAACGAGGTTACCCAGGCAGAAGGGTCATAGGCATCTGACTTAGAACTATGAGATCAAAAGTTGTGAGTTCAATACCCGGCTGTGATAGAAATGTTTCAATCCCAGATTGCAAAAAATCAACCGGCCATTCCAAATAAGGGTAATAGTAATATGCCTCTACTTTAATAAAGGTGATCATCGCTTGAGTCATAGTACTGCACCAGATTATTATCACTATCACTAACTATAGCATTACCCTACCCTTACCAGGACAAATTTTTCCTAAACAAACCTATCACTTACAAACTTTATTTTAACCAAACAGCTAAACAAACCTAACCTCTAAACTAGTGATGGGTCCGGGTCAAAAATTTTTGACCCGGGTCGGGTCAATTTTTTGTGGCTCAGGTCGGGTCAGGTTGGGTCAGCCATTTATGGTTTGGGTCAGAATTTGGAAAATTACCCCTAAAAATGTCAAATTTTTCAATTTTTTTCCCCTCGGTTAAAAAAAATCACTTCGGGTTGGGTCAGAAAGTACCTAACCTTTCTATTCATTGATAAAACCTTTCCAAACTTAACCTAACCTCAATCCAATTAGTCAGACCTAAGCCCTTTTTAATCTAACCTAAATTAGACCAAATCTAACCAAACTGTAACCTCTGTAAGAATTTGGTAGTTCGGGTTGCCAAGTCGAGATTATTCAGTTGGACTTTTCAAATAGAGATAATTAGGGTCTGGTTTGTTTGGGTTGACTAGGGTGTGAATTTACTTGTGTAAAATTGGGGTCTTATCAAATTCAACTGGTATATTTTTAATCAACTGACAAAATTTTATCTTACAAAAAGGTAATTGCCTAAACTTTACTTCGTTATCTTTCAAAGCTAAATAATTTTTGGCATTAGGTTTTTTTAAAACTAGGATTTAATCGACATGACCTTGCGTAAGCTGGATGTGGACAAGGATGGGCGTGTTTCCCTCACAGACTGGTCAACCACAGTGAGAAAAGAGCCTTTGATGATGGAAGCCTTTGGACCTTGTTTGCCCACTAAGAAGCATATTGATGCATTTATGAAAAAAGTCGAGTCTGACGTTTAGATTGACTCAAAAAGATTTCTTTTATTTGTTGATATACAACTGAAAATGTTTAGATGAACTGTCAAACTCACGTGTCTCTTTCAGTCATATTTATTTCTTAGAGCTTTATAATTAAGATCTTTAAGAATCTAAAAAGATGTTGATGAAGTTGAAATCAGTTAGATTCAAAACTGATTAAATAATGGCAGGAGAGGTGGTAGAATTGTAAGTTTTTAAACAGCCCAGATTTTAGAATCCAAACAAGATTTCAAATTAAATCTCAATTGCCTTTAAAACCAACTACAAAGATTCTTTAGGTAAAGTGTTTATTTCAAAGGTTTTACACTAACATAAATGATTGCAATTATAATGACATTTGTTTGTTAAATTGTTTTACTGACTCAATCATCAAACAATCATGATTTTTTTGTTCCAACAATAAATCATCTTACTCTACATCTTTAACTGCGAAGGGTATGAATTGGAGTAAATGTTAGAAAATTTAGCACTTTCATTATCTTCTTTCACTCAATTCATACAGAGATTCCATCATAATGCACAGGTTCTGATTACAAGCCACAAAAAGATACAAAATTAAACATTTTCTTGGCCTTTTTAAAACAGAGTCTGGGTATAAAGAGTTCAAGTTATGAAACAGCATTGGCACTTTTTTGTGATATTTTGACATTAATTACCTAATATGCTGGCATCATTTTTTCCTTTGTTAAAATCTTTCCCAAAACACTTTTTTGTGGCCTTAGTTAGAATTTGATTCAATGTACCTTTGTGGAACAAATAAAAAAATACAATAATGCTCATCATGGGGAAAATAAATTCTTGCACCATGGATTTTTGCAACATACATTGGACTGTTGTATATTGAGGGAAAATAAGGTCTCACCAAGAACTATGTCAGTTTTTCTGAAACTTTGCAGGATCATCAAGAGATTTGGTTTGTCACTGAATGAATTTACTCATACTCCTCAAGGACCATATCCAAAGTTCAGAATTTTTCTTGGAAAAGTGTCTTGAACCTGTATTGGAGAATCTGACTAGGATAAGGAAAAGATAGGTTGACAATTGATTCATGTCAAGCATATGTACAAGGGGTAGTTTTCCTTTCCATTCTCACAATATTTAATAAGTTCAGTCACAAAATAGGCATTTTACCAAGTTGAGCTAATTCAAACTAGGAAATGGTCTGAGGAGTCACAACGAATGCTTATTTTGCAAACTTGTTAATTACTCTCAATGAACAAATTTATCATCTGTGACCACTGTCCCGACCACTGTGTTGCTGTGAGTGGGCCTCGCCGTCAGAGTCGGCTGGGAATGTGACATAGTAGGGTGTGGGTGGGTAAGCATGGGGTGTAAGAGTTCCTGGGTATGACAAAGGGTGATGTGATCCTCGTGAGACGACTGTACCAGCACTCAGATAACTGTGGGCACCAACAGTTCCATAACCATTGATGGAGTTTGCTGGTGGGGGGAGCATCTTCTGTGAATTGACAGTTCCATTTCCAGCCCATGTGAGGGCGAGAGGTGGCCCTCTTGCATGATGGTGGGCTACTGGAGTTGAGGGATAGGAAAGGTAGCCCCCATTTGTCATACCTAAAAAGGTTTGAAGAGTACTTTTATGGTTGTTGCATTAGGTTGGGATAGTTTTTTGATCTTACCTGGAGGTGGTGGAGGTGGAAGTGAGGCAGCTCCATACAAAGTTGGGGGGACTGGCTTAAGACATGTGCATTTTCCTTGTGCTCTTAGGGCAAGTGGGCCAGCCAGCGGCCCACCTCGATATTGACTATCAGTTAGTCTTAGTCTGACAACACAAATGATGATGATAATAATGGCAATAAAGATGACCACTCCACCAACAATTCCGATGATAAGAGCATCCATATTATACGGAGTGGCTTGTTTGGCCTGAGGATTGCCACCTTTGCCTAACAATTTTGGATTCTGAGTGGTTGCTGAGGAAGTTGACTCATCGCCTGATCCAGTAATTATATCTGGCTCAGATGTTGTGGAAATCTGCCAAAATATTGAATTGAAAAAACATTCAAAAGCTTTCTTAAAATAATTGCATTCTTACCCTTTCAGTGAGAAACTCAAGTTCAGTTGTGGTAGTGGTTGTTCTACCTTCACAAGTGAGCTCCTCTTCTGGTAGGTTAGCCAACAGCTTTCCAGCCAATATGTCTGGAGCAGCACATCTGACCTCTGCAAGGTCATCATACCCAGCATCAGATCCATATTTGTCCTTTAACCACCGGCCCAATGCCCTTGCGTTGCAGTCACAGAAAATTGGATTTGTGGCAAGGCCTTCCAATCTATAATTATTGTGAATTAATCCAGATTCTTTGTTCACACAAAGTTTTCTTTTGTTAATTACCGTATGTGGCGTTGCTTGCTGTCTAATGTATTCAGCAATTGGGGACTCAGACTTGACAGCCTGCTGCCTCTCACATCCAGGTTGATCCGCGAGGACATCGGTACAGGAAAGAAAATGGCAGTTGGAATGTTGGTTATGTTTGTGTTTCGTATCATTATGTCTAGATTTTGGCTAGTAATTCCAGCAAATGCACCGATGGCAATATTATCAACCATTGGTCCACTAACCCCCAGTTTTCTCAACCTTGGTGAATAAGCTGGTGAGAGATGGTCTCCAATTAATGAGTCTTTAAACTCAACCTGAACTGATTCTATTAGTTCAAAGTTGGACAAGATGCCTGTGAGTAAAGATTACAAGTTAGCCATCTCTGAGGAGAAAATTTATCTTTTATAATGACAATCAATATACCTCGAATGTCAACAAATGTAATCTTTGGTAGTCCAAACATTTGGAATTCCCTGATTGCTTTCAAGTTTGAAAATGATCCAGTCTCAATCTGAATTTTTTTTAAGGCATATTGAATATGTTATAAAAATGATAGTATGAATATCATATTTACCTTATTGCATTTTTCCAAGTGTGCCATTTTCAAAACTTCCAAACCATCCAGATACTTGAAATCTCCCTTGATCACAAATGTGATTGGGTTGTAAGAAATATCCAAATATTTCAAATTTCTCAACTTTGTCCAAGCAGATGTGAGTCCAAAGCTCAAGTTAGGTATGTCATTGTGAGACACGTCCAATGACAAAAGAGATGGTTTATTAAGAATCTCTTCATTGAGAACAGAGATAGCATTGTGTGAGATGTTTAAATGAGTCAGGAATGGCGTTTCCAAAATTGGAACTGTAAGGATTCCTGTGCCAGCCATGTTCAACCTTCTGACAGTTTTGGGCTCATTCAAGACATTCTTAATTGATTCTTCTGACAATGGATTGAAACTCTATAAATGAGACCATTAGTTTAGAAAAAAATTTCTAATATCCATGAAAAATGTTTTGTAAACTCATACCAAATCAATTTCTTTGATGTTCACAAGGATGTTGGCGTCAGATGGAATGCTTGAAATGCGATTGTTGGAAATAATGAGAGTGTCCAAGAAGAAATATTGGCTTTGCAACACATCAACAGGAACTGATTCAAATCTGTTGTGGGCCAGGTTTAAACTTTGCAGCTTAGCTACTTTCCTCCTCTCGAAAATTGCTTTTGGCATTCCAGTCAGGTTATTGTTGGACAAGTCAAGCAATAACCGTACAAGACCAGAAAATGTGTCACTCTTCAATTCACTGATAAGATTGTGGCTCAAATTTACATCCTGAAACAAGATTCCAATGAAAGAAATTACCAAAAAACCTTCTCATGATTACAATCAATATTTACTTGAAGTTGTGAAGAATTTTGAAATCCAGATTCGCTTATGGAACTGACTTCATTATTGCTCAAGTTGATTTTCCTCAGCTTGGGTAAATTGGCAAAGTCACCTTCATCTACTGACTTTATAAGATTACTGCTCAGATCAAGTGTTTCCAATTGTGAAAGTCCCTTTATAAATTGGGTGGGAAAGAAGCTGAACTTGTTCTGTGAGAAGTCCACAAACCTTAGGTAGGGATGGTAGGAGAATGATTCTGGGTAGAGATAAGTCAACTCATTGTGACTGACATCCAGGGTGTGTAAATCAGTCTCATTTCCAGTGTTGGAAAAGAAATCACCTCTGTATGAACTCATTCTAAACAAAAATCAAAGCTTATTTGAAAATAAATCCTGGTTTTAATGTTAAATAATAGCAAAAACAAACCTGTTGTGTGAAAGGAACAATTTCTTTAGTCTTGGAATATTGTCAAATGCACCATTTTTGACGCCAATGATTGAATTCCTTGACAAATCTAAAATCTCTAGAATTGGCAATTCGCTGAAAGTTTGTTGTCCCAACTCCTTCAGAACATTTCCAGAAATGTTGACCTCATTCAAATACTGATTGGCAAAAACACCAACACCGATTTCTGTAATTCTATTATCACTGATGTCAATACTGATGAGATTTTCCAATCCAGATAGAGAGGCTGGGGTCAGTGTCCGGATTTGGTTCTGCTTTAACACCAACACATTGACATTTGAAAGTTTTCCAAAAGCTCCTTCCACCTTTTAAAGATTGAATTTTTAGAGAGTTTTGTCTTGGAAAAAGAAATCAAAAGCGTATCTGATTATTTTTTACCTCCTGAAGAAGATTTCTTTCTAGATTCAAATACTTCAAAGCAGGAAAATCAATCTCTGTGATTTTTGATATGATATTAAAGCCAAGATCCAAGTATTCCAGATTCTCTTCTGTTCCAAAAAAAGTTTCACGGCTCACAGAAACAATTTGGTTTCCATACAGATTAAGAATTTTCAAGTTTGACATGTCCCTAGAAGAAATTTATGAAGATAAGCTTGTTGGTTTTAGAAGGTGTTTTTTTAAAAGATCTCACTTGAAAGTTCCCTCTGGTATTTCTCTGATAATATTATAAGCTAACGATAACTCCTCCAATCCTTGAACAGATCTCAAAATGTCGTAACTCAAAGCTCCAATCCTTTTCAAAAGGTAATTTATTTGATGCATCTTTAAACCATCAACTTTAGCGATGAATCTTACCTATTGTAGTCAGCCTTGAGCCTTCTTAAATTTGGCAGCCTCCCCAAAGCAGCCGCTGGCAACGATAAGACTTTATTGTCACTCATATCAAGGTATTCAAGGCTTTGCAAACCCTCAAAAGCATCATCCTCAACCTTCCAAGAAAATTTTATGTTCATAATTTGAAGGGTAAAATAATTTTTAAAAGACATTTTTTTGCACCTTTCTTATTCCGTTTACACTAAAATCAAGACCCTTTAGGGCAGACATGGCTAAGAATGTTGCTGGCATGATTTCTCCAATGAGGTTGCGGCTCAAGTCAAGGTATTCCAGTGATTTTAAGTACTGAAGGTCACCTTCACGTATTGCCTTTGAAAATGGATCATTTCAAGTAAGATACTTTTTGAATTTTTGTGAAATTACATTATCTACCTGAATCCTATTTGAAGCCAAGTTGAGAAACTTTATGTTCTTGAGTTCTCTTATAGCATTGACAGGAATAGAGTCCAAAAAGTTGAAGGAAATGTCCAGTTCAACAAGATTGGTCAAATCTGGTTGTTGTAAAAAAGATCAATAATTAGATTGCTTTTGACTTCTTGTCTTTTTTTAATCAACTCACCTGATAATACAGTGTCTTCAATACGTTTAATGCGATTTCTTGTCAAAATGAGCCTGACTAATCTTGTCATGTTAACAAAGGTTCCCTTCTGGATATCAGTTATGAGATTGTTTGTTAAGTTAACACTTAGCAATTTGGGCTGAGTTTCGAAAGCCAAAGGGGTTAATTTATCTGAAAGAAACAATCAATATGATTTTAGATATCCTATTTCAAATGTGAATCAATCAAACAGTCAGTAAAGTGAGTGACTGCAAACTTAATTTTAAATATTAGATACAGTTTCACAAAATCAATTGACTGGAAATGTTCTTTGTTACTGGCCACTGATCACTCACATAATTCAATTTGTCATGCATAAACTGTCGCAAAAGAAACTATATTTTCCCCTCTTTATGATGACCATATAGTTATACTATCGTGCAATCCGTTCAATCCGTAAAAATTGACTCTTTAAGGTATCATTAAAGTGAGTATGGTTTCAAAATATGTAGCGAACCATTGCACTTCTCAATTTAAAAATGAAAATGTGATGTATGGAAATGTCCAGGCGTCACTTTTTTGTCATCCCAAAGGCAAAGTGTCACTTCGACTTAAGCCATGAATTTTCATATTTCAAATTTTTAACCATGAAAATAATCATTATGGCTGTTAAACAAGGCATGAAATAAAAAGGATGCATTTTCAATTTCCAACCTAATGTGTAATTTAAGAACTTGGCTCTAAGATGTCATGGAAATATCATTTCCTCTGAGCTATTCACATCTGGTTGAAAACTTCAATCAATTTGATGTCAAACTTAATATGTTAGAGTCAGATTTGCAAAAGGTTACAAGCATAGATAATTGAACTTAATGTGATCTGAAGAAAGAGTTGAAGCAAAAGGCACATCTGTTCTCAAAACAAACTTAGAACAGTTTTAAAGAACAAAATGAAATTCACAATCATCAATTATATATAAACTTACCAATCAGATTATCTTGCAGTTGAAGATTTTGTAGAGATTCTGGACCTTTCAGAGCCTCAGTAGGGACTCTGGTCAATTTATTTCCATTGAATTTTAAGTCCTGAAAGACACACAAAAAACAATAATTAATAACTTCAATAAAAATTTCTTGTAACCAAATGGCTATATGATTTTGCTTATTTCAGATTATTCTTCCAGTACTGATCTTGGGTATCATACCTGAGATCTCATTTTAATTGAAAAAAGTCTTTTTTCATAGGAAAAGATCTCAAAGTAGGAAATAAATGCAATCAATAATTCACAGATGAACAAAGCTAAAAAACACCGGCATGAAGGTGATGCCTAAGAGTAAAAAAATTAGCCTTGTCATGCATTCCACTGTCTAGTGGCTTTGATTTGTTTAAACACTTACTCATATCAAACACATCCATTCAGCATGCAGAATCAGAGAAACTTTGCAAGCTACCGCCATACTTCTGGAATGTGTTTCAAATCATCCATCAACAGATTTTCCGATCATCACAGCTATTGCTTTAAACCAAATTGTGGAAAAGTTTGGAGAGCGGAGGGGGAAATAAATAATGTCTTAATCATTAACAAAAGTTGCTCCCAGCAATAAAGACTTTGGTCAATTCAACCTCAAGCTTGAAAACACAGTTTCAATATTTTTTTGAATTTCCATGGGAAGAAAAATAATAAGCATAAGGAATAAATGTGAGGAATTCTAAAGTACCTTTTTATGGTTTCATAATTTTGAAATGCTTATCATCAACATTTTTTCTCTTTCACATGCCAGAGAAAAGGGTGACCAGAGAAAACTTTTGTAGGATTTCTTTTTTCTTTGGTGATGAAAAGTGAGAATAAAATCTTCAATTTATAAGTTCAGATTATTAAGTTCAACAGGCATGAACCAATTGTGAATAATTTTTGATGAAAAAGTTTGAAAAATATATGTAAAAAACCAAATGGATTTATTTGAATGTAGCTTGTCAATTGTTTCTGATAAATGAAGTTAGAGAAATTTTTTGTACTGTTTCATATTAACTGGCAAAACAAGAGAATTTTACCAAATTGCTCAAGTGTTTGAGAAGTGCAGCAGAGGTATGCGTAAAAGAACTCAAGAAAGAATGAGTGTTTTTCTTTAACTTTCTCCCAAATGTGCTTTTCTGTCTTCACATGTGTGTGTGTCAGGGTGTGAGGTAGGTTGCTGATGTTGGAGTGGCACGGACACCCTAGGCTATGTAGGTAAACCAAACGCCTAGCCTCACATCACGTGGGCCCAAAACTCACAGCCAAAAGTGGTCGCCAATACATTGAGCAGAAAAAAAATTATCATCAAGCACGTTCAATAACTACAAACAAAGAAATTTGCTACAAAACACTTGAAATTGGTGTCTTAAATAACGTGGACCAATTGAGAATTGTTTTGCTTTTTCTACTAGTTACTTCAAGATTTAGGCCAAATGTTTTGTCGTGATTTCTCTTTGGTAAAAGAAAAAATTCCAACTGAAAAAAAAGATGTGAAGGATTAGCTAGAGACAAAAAATATCTCAGTGACTGACCATTTTATATGGAATTAGTCTCAAACGTTTCTACTTTTCCTTTGGAGAGGAAAAAAAATTGGAGAATTTGGAAAATTCTCGTTTGAAAAGGAAGTTGTCTTGAAGAAATTTGCATTTTATGAGTCACTTTTGCAAAATAAGACGTGACTTACGGCCAATTAAAGATTCAAATTCTTTTCAAATAAAATAAATGACTTTTTTTGCTGATAAAAAATAAGAAAAAAAGGTTCATTGAATATGAAATGATTGAAGACAAAACCACAAAAAGTATCAGGATAAAAAGATGGAACAAAAATAAAGAGCATTTAAATTATCTTATGAAAAACTGTAGGAGGTTTCTTTTTGTTGTGGTCAGACATCAAAAACACTTCGACAAACTTTCTAGAGCATAAAGTGAATTTTTTTAGACGAAAAAACCCGTCTCTAGTTAACGTTCAAGTAAAATTTTTCAGACATGAAATTCATGCTTGGCTAAGTTTCTTAATTCTGATCTGCAGAACAAGCATACAAGAAAATTTTCAAAAAAGTGGTTTTTCTTGATATGATTCTCGTTGCTCCTCAACCATGGAAACCAGCTAATGACCTGAGATTCAGCAACCATTTTTTTTGGAAAATTTAAGGTTTATGCATCATCCACAGGGAAATGCAATTTCAGTAGGTTTAACCAGAACAATGATGAAAAGCTTCACAACCCGCCAAACTTTTTTTTGGTCTTAAGTCTTGGAAATATTTAAAAAAAAATTAGATTCAGTACTTTTAGGAAAGTCATTTTAGAAGTTAGCTTAATCAGTATTTTTTTCCAATGGTGAGAAAAAATCACATTTCTATTTTTCAAAATGCTTTTTGTATGAAATTATTTTTTGTCGGTCAAATGAAAAACTGTATTCTAGAAGCAATGCTATTCATTTTTTTCGTTGGTTTTGATATCAATTTTCTCATCAGAAGATTTTCATGCTGTGTGTGAGACTGCAAACGGACTGAAAAGAATTTCCTTGCTGAAAATTTTCAACCATGTATGAAGGTGATGGTTTTTTTACAAGTCTCTCTTTTCACTTTGAAATTGGAAAAAAACAAATACATTCATGTTTAAATGATATATGAAATATATTTTAACCTTAAAAGAACAAATTCAAAGTGGCTATATCCCACGTTTTATGGATTTGAGAAGTATAAAAAAGGTGAAAATATATCCATTGTTTTTCTGATTTTGATCAATTGTTGTGGAGAAATGCTTGGAATCTCTAAAGCCTAACTCACAATGGGTGATCTCTTCTGGCAAAGTTAAAGATGATGTCTTTGGTAACTTTGCCAATCAAGATGGGGTTTTTTTTCTTTCACTAAATTTGACATACTTTAAGGTCACAATAAGTAACATCATTGTTATCTCAATCTGTCTGATTGTCATACTGGTTCCAATTTGCAGTATCAAAAAAGGTTTTTGAGATTGAGCAAAAAAGATGTTCAGAAAAGTTTGAGTTTAATTAAAAGACAAACAGCTGGATAAATATTTATCATAGTTTCAATAAAATCTCTGCAGTTCATCTCATCATCATTATGAATGGTTGCTCAAAGTGCATGGGGCATAATAGTCTACATAAACAAAAATTTTAATTGCCAAAAGATCTATTTTACATTTAACTTCTACCTTCACTTAAATCAATTAAGCTAATTATTAGTTGTCATAGAGAAACTTGTTCAAAATCGCCCTTAGGCTAAAAGTTCTGAAACAAATATTGAGATTATTCCACAGCAGATGTGCAACAAGACAGTCTCATGTCTCACAATCATTTACTTAAAAAAAAGATAAACCAAAGATGAATGGAAAAACTTGAATTAATAATTTATGAAAACCACCTGACTAAAGAGATTCGTGAATCTCTATGGATTAAGCAAGATCCCCACTAAGACTCTTTTTGAATAACTCAACAATCATCTTCATTTTTGCCACCATTGTCAAGAATTGTGCAATATTTGAATGAGAATTTTAATCAGTAGACTGAAATAACTGTAAATACACTGCATTTTTTCTAATTTTTGAAACAAAAATTGTTCCTTTCGTTTCCGAAGATATTGTCCAGGGGGTTTAAACACTTCCGGCCGGCTTTAAATCTTCTGCCAAAAGCGCAGCAGCTTTTTATAAATATCACAAATCTCTCATGGATTTCAACCAACGACGTGAATAAACAAAAGATTTTCCCATGAAAATATTTTTCATTTGAAGCCTGGCCATAATACATCAAATGCCTTTATCATAAAACTAGAAGATTAGGAGGGTTTTTTTTATTTTGTACTGCTTACAAAGAGAAAATTCTTTTCAAATCGAATAGAAGATGAAAAGAATCTATCTTTAAGAACTTTTTCCACGAATAGCAGGAAGTTCTTACAGTAAAAATATGTACAAAAACCAACAGGCTTTTGCCTTCAGAGGAAGAAAGTTCAATGAACGCTTATGTTTTTCCACGGTTGAATGGTTGAAAATTTAACTTTTGTGAGTGAGTGTAAAAAAAATCTACAAAAGCGCAAGAATAGCGGAGAGACAGAAAAATCTTGGCAACAGCATTGGTTTTAAAAGGCAACACTTTTCTGCAAAAATTCAAGTCACATTTATGAGTGAAGTGGTCAAGCAGTTTTTTTCTGTTTAGCTCCAATCAGACTGGATTGTGAAATCAATCCAACATGCTAAAAAATGCACCAAGGTTTTACTAAGTGGTGCTTCGTTTGTCTCATCAAAAGTAGGTTTTGTTCAGGTCTTGACAAGGGTTAGGCCGGGTCAGAGACGCCCACAAATTATCTTTTGTCACTGTTATTAGGTTGCATTAGGCTTGTATATACCAATAGGTTGTTAATAAAAATATTTTTGGGGTCGTGTATAGATTTTTTTTTCCAAAAAGAACTTTCCATGCAAGAGTTTTCTAAAAAAGCCTCTTTGCAAAATTTCGGTTTGCCATCAAACCGCATGTCATGGTAGAATCTAATCAAGTTTTTTTGTCTTTATGGGATATTTCTTTGAAACTCAAGTGATCGAGGTGAGAATTTTATGACTTTGGTGTGAAAGAATTCACATTTTTGGAAGCTATTTTTACTGTGATTTTATTACTCTTTCAAATTTGCAGGAAGAAATTCACCTTTTTAAAACTATATACCATGAAAATTTTTCCATTTGAAGTCGTTTATGATATTCAATGGTCACTCAAAAATTCAATTTAAGGGAAAGATGGATTAACTGAGTTTGGGAATAGTGTAGAGTTTCTTCAAATTTTACAACTTTTTGGTTACATACAACCTTCAGATTTATGTGAAAATAGAGAATAGTTATATCCTTGAAAGGCTTTGTAATTATGACAAGCGGCCATTTTGGTCAGTCTTTTTAATGGAAATTTAGCTGTGGCCATGAAGATGCCTCAACTAAAATTCCAGCAATTTGGGTAGAGATTCTGCAACATGAGGAGGACGAATGAAAAAAGTTCATGTATTCAGTAGTTTGTAAAACCAAAGCCGCCATCCACAAAAATCCTTGTACCTTTTTCACATCAAGGTTATGGTTTTTAAATGTCAGAATTGAAATGGCTTTGAACACATCATATTTTTAAAGGTCAAGCGAGATCAATCTATCTTTTCATTTATTTGCAATTATGGATTTTTATAAAAAAAAAGGCTAAAAACAAGCTCAAATGATCACAATTAGTCTAACATCAAATATAAA
>Ga0194133_10006094_pt1 | contig 15019 bp, 11 predicted proteins | sample TA2KigOf40mmetaG_FD_155448 | JGI IMG/M metagenome (GOLD analysis project Ga0194133, IMG submission 155448) | Freshwater microbial communities from Lake Tanganyika, Tanzania - TA2015055 Kigoma Offshore 40m | ecosystem: Environmental > Aquatic > Freshwater > Lake | place: Tanzania: Lake...
TAGTGCAGGCGCTGGTGCGGAGTGGCATGTCGGCCGAAGGCGGCCAGCAAGCACGCGAGCGAACACCCTGTGCCGATACCCAGTTCGGCCACGGTCCATTGGCGCTGAGCCGCCCACCGGCCCGGCAGGGGATCCGAGACAGCCGCGAAGCCCTGGGCCCGGAGGTATGTGTGGCACTTCTCTCCCCAGGGGTCGGCCTCGTGGAAGGGGCGTGGGTTGCTCGGATGGGCGGAGAGGGGCCCCGGGAAGGAGGAGTCCTCAGTCAGTCCAAAGTCCGTTTGCCCACGGTTCGGCAGCGGTTCAGGCGTTGTAAGGGGCACGCGGAGCGCAGTATGGACCCAGATCGCCCGAAAGACGCAACATGGCATTCAAGGCGATCAAAAACTAGGAAATCTTACGCTGGAAATTTGCACTGTTTGGGAACGGGGTCACTCTCCCTCGTCCCGGAGTCGTGTCCGGGGCGTCCGGGCCCTTACCCGGAGCCTTGCAAGGTGGTGGCCGGTCCAAGGAAGCCCAAGCCACCCATCCCTTTCCTTAATCCCTCTTCGTTTGGAGAAAGACATGAAGAACCTGAAGCTTGAGATGCACTTCGCAGCTGCGGCTGCCCTGTGCGCCGCCGGCGCAGCCAACGCGGCCGTCATCGCGTGGGAAAACTGCAATCTGGTCATTCCGGCCAACGTTGACGGCCTTTACATCAACATTGAGACGCAGGCCACCGGTTCGACCGGCAGTGCCGTCGCTGGCTGGGACATCAACCCGTACGGCGCCACTGCGATCCAATTCTTCGGCTCACCGGGTGGCGGCTACATGCGCTACCCGGGTGCCACGGGCGGGGTCGGCAACCTCGCCATCGGCATGACCGTCGGCGCGACTAACTCGTTCGGTGGGGGCGGCGCCGCCTTCGGTTCGGCTGCCGGCCAATGGCAGTTCAACGCCACCAACATCTTCGGCTTCCGCTTCGTCGCGGCTGACGGTGGCACCAAGTACGGATACGGCACCATGTCGGTCGGCGCGACCGCCGCGGTCCGCACCATCACCAACCTGTACTACGAGAGCACGACGGGCACCGCAATCCAGATTGTTCCCGCTCCGGGCGCGCTCGCGCTGCTGGGCGTGGCTGGCCTGGCCAGCCGTCGTCGTCGCTGATCGCAGCGACCCGACCAACCAACCTGGTTGACCACGCACGGGCGGCCTTCGGGCCGCCCGTGTTCATGTGGCGGATGATCTGCGCGTGATCGTTAGGATCCGGGCATGGCGACTCGCGCGGCACAGCGGCTGCTCATCGTGGGCTGGGACGCAGCGGATTGGCAGGTGATCGATCCGCTGATGAAGCAGGGGCGGCTGCCCGTCCTGGCGAGTTTGATCGCGCGCGGCATTCGTTCGGACCTGTCCACGCTTGAGCCCAAGCTGAGCCCGCTGCTCTGGACGACGATCGCCACGGGGCGCACGCCCGATCGGCATGGCATCGCGAACTTCGTCGAGCCCAAGCCTGACGGCAGCGGGCTTCGTGTGGCATCGAGCACGAGCCGGAAGGTCAAGGCGCTCTGGAACATCGCGTCGCAGTCGGGCCTGCGCACCCAGGTCACGGGCTGGTACGCCAGCCATCCAGCTGAACCCATCCTCGGCAGTGTGACCAGCAACCTGCTCATGGAGGGTGATCCGGGCGAGAGCGGAGCGTGGCCGCTTGCCGCTGGGGCCGTGCATCCGGGGGCCTTGTCAGAAGCCATCGCTGCATCGCGTGTCGGTCGCGCGGCCATGCGTGCCGATGGTCTTGGCACGCTCGTGCCGAACCTGCCCGCCGGCCTGGTTGGCGATCCACGCGTGGACACGCTCTGCAAACTGATGGCCGTGGCCGCCAGCGTGGAGCGTGCGGCGCTGACGGCGATGGAGCATGCTCCGTGGGATCTCTCGATGGTGTTCTTCGAGTCGATCGACACGGTGGGGCATCACTTCATGCAGTACCGATCTCCGCGCATGAAGCACGTGAGCGAAGCGGACGTGCGCACGTTTGGCGGCGTGATGGATGCGGTCTATGCATGGCATGATGCTGCGCTTGGCCGATTGCTCGATCGCGCGGGGCCGGATACGACGGTGCTCCTCGTCAGCGACCACGGTTTCCACAGTGGGCAGGGGCGGCCTCATCTTGAAGACCTGCCGCCCGAGCGGCGCATGGAGAAGGAAGCGAGCTGGCATCGACCGACGGGGATCCTGGTCGCGGCGGGGCCGGGCATTCGGGCGGGTGCGGCCGTGGCTGCCGCGAACATCGTGGACATCGCGCCGACGGCCCTCGCGCTGCTCGGCCTGCCCGCTGCCGCGGACTTCGCCGGTCGCGCCTTGGCCGAAGCGATCGATGCCACGATTCCCGCACGCATCGATTCATGGGAAGCGGTCGATGGCGCTTCGGGCCTCCATCCTGCGGATGCGCGACAGGATCCCTACGAAGCGGCCGATGCCATCCAGCAGTTGGTGGACCTTGGGTACATGGCGGCCCTCCCCGAGGATGCGAAGGCGCAGGTCGACCTGGTCCGACGGGAGAGCGCGTTCAACATCGGGGTGCATCTGCTGTCGCGGGGCCTGGTGCGATCGGCGCTTCCGCACTTCGAGATGCTGGTCGCTGGTCGGCCGGATGAGCCACGCTACCGATCGTGCCTGGCCTCGTGCCTGATCGGTCTGGGCGACGCATCGCGCGCCATCGATGTGGTACGAGGCACGTTGCAGCGCGATGGTGGCAACGCCGAAGCGCGACTGATGCTGGCCCGTGCGCTGCTGGATGCTGGCGACCGTGACGCGTCGATGCGCGAAGCCGATGCTGTTTCCCGCAGCGTGCGTTCGCAGCCGGCGCTCATTCCTGCCTTGGCGGATCTCTTCCTTCGACAAGGCAGGGCCAAGGAGTCGGCCTCGCTCCATCGCCGTGCGCATGAGGCGGATCGCACGGCGATCACGCCGCTGCTCGGGGTGGCACGCGCGCTGCTGTGTGAACTGCCGAGCGAGCCGAAGGCCCGAAGTGCGCAGCTCGAGGCAGCCGCACAGGCTGCGCTTGATGCCATGGAGCGATCGAAGGCCGTGCCCGAGGGGCACATGCTGCTCGGCGCTGCGTTGGCCTGGTACGGCGATCTGCCGCATGCCCAGCAGAGCCTTGATCTGGCGTTGACGTTTGACCCCAAGCACGCCGGGGCCTTGCGGCTTCGCGCGGTACTGGCGCTGCATGCGGGCCAGCCTGCCGAGGCGGCCTCGTTTACGGCTCGCGCTCATGTGGTGTGTGCTGGCACCGAACTCGCAGAGCCTGCCGCGCTCCCATTCGAGTGGGAGGCGTTGGCGGCGCACCTTGGGGTCGATCAGGCCTTGTTGCGATAGAGCGACGGGTCGACCGCGCGCACCATCGCAGTGCGGTCGAGTTGACCACCGATGAAATCGGCGATGCGCTCGACCTGGGCTGAAGGTTCGCAGACCAAGGCCCGGTAGGGCACGCGCAGCACCGCGAAGTTCGGCCGCGCGGCGAGCCACTCATGCACCTGGCGGAGCTGCTGCTCGTAGATCGCCCTCAAGCGATCGGGTGGCAGTGCTGCGCCGGCGCGGCCACTGCGGGCGAGCATGGTCGACTGCGAGGCAAGGACCTCGCTGAGCTCTCGCTCCATGAACACGACCCGGTACGGACGGTCATCGGGTAGTTCGGGCACAAGCATGTGGATGACCTTGACAACCTTGCCGGCCGCGCCCGCGAGCCATGCCTTGTCGGTCCGCAACGCCTTCACGCGCTCGAACTCGTAGTAGCCGCGTGGATTGTCAGGGTCCGCCACGCGCTCGCCGTCGGTCACTGGTTCGATGCCGCCGGCGTGGATGACCTGCATCGCCAGGCTGGTGCCCGATCGGGGGAGGCCGCTCACGACGATGACGGGCTCGGGCATCGGTTGCTCCGTGCTGCACCCGCCTGAGGGGCGGGCAGGAATCGGGGTGACAGGATTTGAACCTGCGGCCTCTTGCTCCCGAAGCAAGCGCTCTAGCCAAGCTGAGCTACACCCCGTCGCCGGGGCGACGAGTATAAGGGTAGCGGGGTCGGTTCGCGCAGGGCAGGCTGCGCTTGGGCTATCAGCACCGCTTCAGCCCCCGGGAAGGTGCCCATCCGCGGGAATCATGCGCAATCGATTTGGAAATCGGACCGCATGGTCTAGGTTTAGCGGCCGTGGGCTTCGCGGGAGAGGCGTGCTTTTCCGCAAGACCCGGCCGTGGCGTGGGCACGCCCCAGCTGCGGAACGGTTGCCGGTGGGCAGAAAGCCAGCCGGATCCAGCGACCGCCGGATCGAGAACTTCAATCCTGGAGACATGATGAAGAACCTGAAGCTTGAACTGCACTTTGCGGCGACTGCCGCGCTGTGCCTTGCCGGCGCTGCGAGCGCCGATGTCGTGGCGTGGCAGAACTGCAACCTCGCCATTCCTGCCAACATTGACGGCCTTTACATCAACATTGAGACGCAGGCCACCGGTTCGACCGGCAGTGCCGTCACTGGCTGGGACATCAACCCGTACGGCGCCACTGCGCTCCAATGGTTCAACTCAGCGGGTGGCGGCATGATGCGGTTCCCCGGCGTGACCACCGGCTCGGCCGGCAACCTCGCCGATGGCACCGTCGTCGGCCCATCGGGCAGCTTCGGCTCCGGCACGGTGACTGTGGGTGCGAACCCGGGCAACTGGGTTCTCAACTCGGTCAACAAGTTCGGCTTCCGCTTCGTGGCGGCCGATGGCCAGACCCGCTACGGCTGGGGCACCTTCCAGATCGGTTCGTCGATCAGCGGCGCTGACCGCACCATCACGAACCTGTACTACGAATCGGTGCCTGCGACGTCGATCACCGTCGGTAGTGGCGGCGGGCCGCCTCCGGCGTATGACCCCTGCGCGGACACGAACCCCACGGTTGCCAACGGCGCGAACACCAAGTCGTATCGCGCTGATGCTGCGAATCTTGCTGTCTCCTGCGGCACGATCTTCGGCGCGAACTACTACAAGTTCACGCCGGTTGATTCGGGCTCCTACACCTTCAAGAGCTGCGTCTCGAATGCGGCCGTTCTGCTTGCTGTCAGGTCTGGTTGCGAGGGATCCGCGTCTGAACTGGCATGCGGCACTCCAGCATGCGGCGGGTCGGGTTCGGCAGCGACCTTGTCCCTGACCGCCGGCGTGCCGGTGTACCTGGTCGTGGGCGGTTCGTCATCTTCGAGCGGCCTGACGTCTTCCGTCAGCGTCGACGTTGAGGCTCCCCCCATCCCAGCGTGCGTCAATGCGACCGTCGCCGCCTACGGCGACAACGCGTTCGACACAGGCGTCGGCAACAATGGCCCGCAGGTCGTCCAGAGCAATCTGGCCGGCACTACGAGTGTCACGTTCCAGAAGTCACTCTGGTATGCGTTCACGCCGACGGCTACCGGGCAGTTTGCGTTCAAGACGTGTGGTGCGAACGGTGACACGCTCCTGGCCATCGGCACGGCGTGCCCGGGTGGTGGTGCGCGGTTCAACTGCATCGCCTACAACGATGACGCGCCGCTGTGCTCCAGCGGCGGCACCGGCAACCTGGCCAGCTTCATCGATGCCACCAACAACGGGGCGACCGGTACCTTCGCCGGCTTCCCGCTGACGCAGGACCTGGTTGCTGGCACCAGGTATTACATCTGTGTGGGCCAGTACAGCACCTCGGCGACCGTCACGGTGGCCGGTTCGCTGAACATCAGCGGTCCCGAAGGCAGCGCCTGTGCTGGTGACTTCAACAATGACGGCACCCGAGATGGTGCCGACCTTGGCTCGCTCTTGGCGTCCTTCGGCACGGATGCCGGCGGCGACATGAATGGCGACGGCATCACCGATGGTTCTGACCTTGGTGCGTTCTTGGCGGTGTTCGGCACGACCTGCCCGTAATCCGCGACAGTCCTGAGGAATCGAGTCCGGAGGGCACCCATCTGGGTGCCCTCCGGCTGTTTTTGAGGGCAGTGGGTCAAGCTTCGGGTTATTCCGCATCGCTGATGGTGCCGATGGGTTGATCGGCCCGATGCATCAAGAGCAGCCCGGTCACGAAAGGACGCACGCATGTACGGCATGGTCAATCAAGCACTTGAGGCGCTGGTGACGGAACGGTTCGGCGCCGAGACGTGGACCGCGGTCCGCCAGAACGCTGGCATTTCGGACCCAGCCTTCATCACCATGAAGCAGTACCCAGACGAGGTGACCTACGCACTCGCCGGGGCGCTGAGCAAACACCTTCAGGCTCCGGTGCCGGACCTGTTGCGGTCCTTCGGCATCTCTTGGGTGGACTATGCCAAGCGTGGACCGTGGGGCAAGCTCATGCTGGCCAGCGGCGAGAGCACCTACGAACTCCTGACGACGCTCGACGCCATGCACGCGCGCATCGCGATCAGTTTCCCTGACCTCAAGCCGCCGTCGTTCAAGGTGCGGCCCGAAGGTGACGGGGTGGTGGTCGACTACCAGAGCCATCGGCCCGGGCTTGCACCCTTCGTGGTCGGCTTGATCGAGGGCATCGGGGCGCTCTTCGGGGAATCGGTGACCGTCGAGCAGATCGCATCAAAGGACGCTGGTGCAGCGGCCGATTCCTTCCGCATTCGGGCAAGCAAGGCTGCCTGAGCGATGGCCATGCGAGACCTCATCGACGAGCTCTTCCCGTTCCAGGTCACGATCGGCCCAGCCGGCGAGATCGTGGCGGTGGGGCGCAGCCTGCGACGAGTGGTGCCAGAGGCCCAGGGGCGCTTGTTCGTGGAGCTCCTCGAGGGCGTGCGGCCCACGCTGCAGACCGTGGCCGATATCGAGGGTGCGATCGGTGATGTAGTCCTGCTCCAAGTCCGGGGATCGCCGCTGCAGTTGCGGGGGCAGTTCGTACGGATGTCCGACGAGCAGATCGCCTTCGTTGGAAGCCCGCGCGTGGTCGGGCTGTCGTCGATCGAAATGTGGCCTGTGGGGATCCAGGACTACGCTCCGCATGACGCGAGCGCGGACTACGCGATGGTGCTTGAGGCGATGTCCTTGCAGCTCAAGGATCTTGAGACCATGGTCGGCCGGCTGCAGGATGCCGAGCGCATCGAGCGTTCGCTGCGCGAGCGCGCCGAGGCAGCGAACCTGGCCAAGTCGAACTTCCTGGCGAACATCTCGCACGAGATCCGAACGCCGATGACGGCGGTGCTGGGCTATGCGGAACTGCTGCGCGATCCGGATCTTGGGCGCGAGGAACGGGCCGATGCAGTTGAGACGATTGTCCGCAACGGCAATCACCTGATGCGGATCCTCAACGACTTGCTCGACCTGTCGAAGATCGAGGCGGGCCGCATGGACATCGACCGTCGCGAGTTTTCGATGGTGGGGTTGCTGCGCGATGTGCGCGATCTCATGGAAGTGAACGCGAGCGCACGCGGCAATTCACTGGCGCTGCGACTTGATGTGCAGGCTGCACATGACCAGGTGCTTGGTGACGCCACCAGGATCCGGCAGGTGCTCCTGAACCTTGTGGGCAATGCAGTCAAGTTCACCAAGGGCGGGTCGATCACCATCGATGCGGCTACCGAGCCGCGCGGCGACAGGATCGCCCTGCGCGTGTCGATCACCGATACCGGCAAGGGCATCGCCGCCGATCAGATCGGGCGCCTGTTTGAGCCGTTCAGCCAATTGGACCGCGAGTTCGTGCGCGAGCATGGCGGCACGGGCTTGGGGCTTGCCATCAGTTCGCGCATCGCCAGCCTCCTTGGGGGGCGAATCGATGTCACGAGCACGCCAGGGATCGGCAGCACGTTCACCCTTCATACGGTGGTTGATGTCGCGCAGCGACCTGCTGAAGCGGGTGTGGTAGCTGGTGAATCGTCCGAACAGCCGCTGGCCGGCATGCATGTGCTCCTCGTCGAGGACAGCATCGATTCGGCTCGGCTGCTCTCGGCGATGATGGGCAAGGCAGGAGCAAGGGTCGAAGTGCGTGGGGACGGGCTCTCTGCGGTGGATGCTGTCGATGCGCAGCACAGCCCCGATGTGATCCTGATGGACCTGCAGTTGCCGGGCATTGATGGCATAGAGGCCACCCGACGCATTCGCGCCAAGGGATGCAGGTCACGCATCGTGGCGCTGACGGCGGCGGCGCTGGGGGCGGACCGCGAGCTGGCTCGAGCGGCCGGCTGCGACGGCTTCGCGCTCAAGCCGATCTCGAGCACGGACTTGGTCCAGGCGTGCCGCGGCCAGCCGCGGCGCGGCGAACTGGGCTAGTTCCGCGATCATTGATGCACGGCTTGGACGCCCGAGGGCGTCTTGGACGCGAAGCCGACGCCGTCGAGGAACTCGACCTGGCCGGTGGCCACGTCGTACATCGAGCCGACGATCGCGATCTCGCCGCTTCGTGCCATCGCTGCGAGCGTGGGGCTGTTGTCCTTGATCCACTCGATGGTGTTGCGCACGTTGATCGCCGCGACCCGGTCGACGAACGCGCTGTTCTTTGCCGAGCGGTCATCCTGCGTGCGCGTTTCCATGCGCACGGCCTCGGCGATGGGTTCGACGATCGAGCCGAGGTTGGTGAGGCCCGTGGCTGCGACGGGATCGACGCCTTGGTGCACGAAGTCGCAGGTGGCCTTGACCGCGCCGCAGCGCGTGTGGCCCATGACCAGGATGAGCTTGGCGCCGGCCATCTTGCAGGCGAACTCGAGGCTGCCGAGCACCTTGGGGCTGGCGACGTTGCCGGCCAGGCGCACGTTGAACATGTCGCCGATGCCCTGGTCGAAGATCAGTTCAGCCGGGACGCGCGAGTCGATGCCGGAGAGGACCGCGACCATGGGGTGCTGGCCGGCGGCGGTGGCATCGACCTGGCGCACGAGATCGCGCTGCAGTCGACGGCCCGAGATGAACCGCTCGTTGCCTTCGCGCAACAGGGCAAGGACCTTGCCGGGCGTGAGCGAGGCCTGGACTTCCTTCGTACTGTGATCGACATACTGCACGCGATCGTCGATGTTGTAGTGGTCCTTGAAGCCGACGAGGCTCGTGGTGATGCCGCGGGCCGGTGCGATCTCCTTGACGAACTCGTTGATCTGCGCGAGCGCATCGGGATCGATGTAGTCGGTCATGCGGGCATCGAGCACGACTTGGTCGCCCTTGCCGAAGCCCGCGAGCGTGGTCGCGAGCTGGGCTCGGTTCAGGAACGTGGCCTGCGTGCCGAGTTCCACGCGGTGCACAAGGCCGCCAATATGGTCTTCCTTGATGACCTTCGGTCCGGCGCGCAGGTTGCTCCAGAGGACGAACGCCAGGCTGGTGGCCAGGCCCAGGCCGACGCCAAGCAGCAGATCCGTGAAGACGATGGCCGACACGGTGACCACGAAGGGCACGAACTGCGCGAGGCCGGTGGCCCACATCGAGCGGAAGATCGAGGGGTTGGCGAGCTTCCAGCCGGTGAAGATGAGGACCGCGGCGAGGGCGGCCAGCGGGATGCTGTTGAGAAGCCCCGGGACCAGAAGCACGCTGCCCAGGAGCAGGATGCCGTGGAAGATCGCGGCGTTGCGCGTGCGACCGCCGGCGCTGGCGTTGACCGAGCTGCGCACGATGACGCTCGTCATCGGAAGGCCGCCCACCATGCCGGCGAGCATGTTGCCCACACCCTGCGCGACGAGCTCGCGGTTGGCCGGCGAGACGCGGCGCTGCGGATCAAGCTTGTCGGTGGCTTCGAGGTTGAGGAGCGTTTCGATCGACGCGACGACGGCGAGCGTGACCGCTGCGACCCAGACGCCGCCGTTCATGATCTGGCTGAAGTCGGGCAGCGTGACGAGTGACGACCACGTGAAGCCATTCTGCCCGATCACGGGCACGTTCACGAGGTGCGTGCCGTCGATGGCTAGCGACGAGCCAGTGCGGATGAGGAGCTCGCTGGCCAGCGTGCCCAGGACGACCGCGGCGAGCGCACCCGGGAACAGGGTTTTCTTGAGCGGTGTCTTGTCCCAGACGATGAGCGTGGTCAGCGCCACCGCGCCCACGATCGCGGCACCGGGCAGGAACGCCTGCAGTGCATGCACAAGGGCGGTGAACGTGTTGTCGCCGTCGGCTTGCGCGAACGACATGTCGCCTTCCCAATCCTTGTCGTAGCCGATGAGGTGGGGGATCTGCTTCAGGATGAGCAGCACGCCGATGGCGGCGAGCAGGCCCTTGATGACGTTGGTGGGGAAGTACTTGGCCAGCACGCCCGCCTTGGCCAGGCCGAAGGCCAGCTGCATCGCACCGGCCAGGAGCACGGCCAGCAGGAAGGTCTGGAATGAGCCAAGACCATTGATCTGGGCGAGCACGATCGCTGCCAGGCCGGCTGCGGGGCCGCTGACGCTGACGTGGCTGCCGCTCAGGGCGCCCACGACGATGCCGCCGATCACGCCCGAGACCAGGCCCGAGAAGAGCGGTGCGCCGGAGGCGAGCGCAATGCCGAGGCAGAGCGGCACCGCCACCAGGAACACGACGAGGCCGGACACGAGGTCAGAAACGAGGGATGGGCGGTCTGCCCGGGCGGCAAGAGTGGTCATGGGTGGAAAGTGAGGCTTCTCTTTGTGCGGAGGGAACTTTAGTGGACTGGTGACTTCTGAGTTTGACCGACTTCAAGTTTTATTGAAACTCGCGTGGGGAGGTAAGCAGGCTGGCATGGTGATGAGACGGCCCGAGGGTTGAATGGTGCAAGCGACCACCAAGGCTGCAGATCCTGTGAGCATTGACTCCCCGGACAAGCTCTTCCCGGAGCTCGGCGAGGCCTACGCCGAGTGTGCGAAGGTGCTCAAGAGGTTTTATGACAGCGGTGGACAGGATGCACCAGCGTGGGCCGACGCCTTCACGCTCGAGTGCAAGCAACTGTCCCTGATCGTGCGATCGAATGCCATGCTCGCTGCGCATCCGGAATGGAAAGACATCAGCAGGCAGTGGTACGACAGCAGTGTGAAGCAGGCTGCTGCGGGATACCGCAAACAAGCCACACGATTCTCAGAGGTCATGGGAACCAAATCGCGGACTCGCAAGGGGGATGAGGAGGCCGGAGAGCGCTTCCATGCATTGAATCAGAAGGCCTCGGAGTACCTGGCGTCAATTGATCCCTCGATGAAGGCCAAGTTTGACCAGCAGTATCTCGCGGGGCCTGCTTCAAGTGCTACTCGTCAGGAAGCCAACAAGGCGAGGACCATCTTTGCGCAGCACCTCGGTCTGCAGAGCGATGCTTCCGGTCCTCAATGACCCCTTGACCATGACACTATGCGACGCATAGTATGCCGTGTGGAGGCTCTCCCATGGCGAATGTCGACGGTGAATTCCTGCGCGGTGCCGGTTCGGTGGCGGTGCTCAAGCTGCTTGAGCGCGGCGAGATGTACGGCTATGAGATCGTCGAGGCGCTCGAGCGCCGGACCGACGGCGTGCTGGCCATGGGGCAGAGCACGCTGTACCCCATGCTCTACAACCTCGAGTCGAAGGGCTTCGTGACGGCGCGATGGGATGAAACGGGCGCGCGACCGCGCAAGTACTACCGATTGACGGCTGATGGCCGCAAGAAGCTTGCGGCCGATGCCAAGAGCTGGCACCGGCTCACCGTGGCGATGGAATCGCTCGGGCTGACGAGCGTGCAGGGGGTGCTGGCATGAGCCCTGATCCCGAAGCCATGGGCCAGGCGCTGCCCGCCGGGATCGCCGCACTCATCGAGCGCGTCGTCAGGGCCACGCGGCTGCGACGCGCTGAGCGTGACGAAGTGCGCCGCGAGCTGGCGTCGCACTTTGCCGAGGCGCTTGCGGCGGGGACAGCGCCCGCAGCGGCGATCGCCGCGTATGGCGATGCGAAGGCATCGGCGCGTGCCCTGCGCGCTGCTGCGATCGCCAAGCGATCACCGATCGATCGGGCGCTTGGCCAGATGTTCCGGTTCGCAGCCTTGGGTGTTGGCACGTTGGCTGCGGTGTATGTCCTGTTCGGGCTTTACTTGGCGGCGAATGGGCCGCGTGTGTCGTTCGATCCGTTGGCGCGGTTGGCTGATGTCCTGCCCAAGCCGGCCCGTGCCGAGGATGTGGCATGGCCGCGCTACCGCGAGATCCTGCCGCGGCTGGGGCTCACGGAACATGCGGACGATGCGAATGTGGCGACGGACCGGATCGATGGTGGTGCGAACTGGCCCGGCCGCGCGCCGACCGATGAGCAGGGGGCCACATGGGATGAGCAGCGTGCATGGTGCGATGCACACGCGGCTGATCTTGCCGCCCTGCGGGTGGCGACGAAGCTGCCAGTGCTTGGCATGCCGCTCACCGAGCCGCTCACCGAGGCCGATCGAGCGGTGTTCAGCGAGAGCACGGTCGCGAACAGTCGCCAGCTTTTTGCGGACACCCAGCAGCCGTTCCGCGCATTCGGTGTGCTCTTGCCGCATCTGGCGTCGATTCGGCAAGCAGCGAGGATCTTGGCGCTCGATGCGACGGTGGCGGCGAGCCGCGGCCAAGGCAGCGCGGCGGTCGATGACCTTGCTGCCATCATCGCGCTGTCGGTGCAGGTGCAGCAGCCGCGCTTCCTGATCTGCGATCTGGTGGCGATGGCCATGCGTTCGGTGGCGTGCAGCCGTGCGACGATGCTGCTCGAATCGATGCCCGAGGCCTTCACCGACGCCGATCTGGTGCGCCTGCAGCAGTCGCTCCGATCGGTCCCCAAGGCGTTGACCGAGATGGATCTGCAGAGCGAGCGCATCGGGTTCGAGGATGCCGTGCAGTGGATGTACACCGACGACGGCCACGGTGGCGGTTGGTTCAATCCCTCAGCCGCCAACCTGATGATGCTTGAAGGCCTCGGCGATGGCTCCGTCAACGGTTCGGGGGATGATGCCGTGGCAACCTCCATGCTGGTGCTGACGGGGCCCGCGGCCGCGATGTGGGTGGCGGATCGGCGCGAACTCATGGAGTTCTACGACGCGTGGAGCGATGAATTGCTCGCACGCAAGGCCTGGACCTTGCGCGAACTCCACGATGCACCGCCGACGCAGACCGATATACCGCTGCGTTCGGGTGATTGGGTGGTGAAGTCGCGATACCTGATCGCGGCGCTGCTCATGCCAGCACTGGAACGCGTGAACTGGAGCTTTGCAGCCGATCGTGCGCAGCGCGAAGCGGTGGACACCGCTGCGGCATGCGCGCGATTCAAGCTGGCGCATGCAGCATGGCCGGCGCGCACGGCCGACCTTGTTCCCGCCTTCCTTGCTTCGGTTCCCAAGGATCCGTGGTCTGGTCAGCCTGTGCAGATGAAGGGCGAGGGCAGCGAGTTCCGGGTGTGGAGCGTGGGAGCTGACCTGATTGATCAGGGTGGTGCGATCACTCAGGACGGCCGTGGACTGTCGGCCACCACATCGCCTCGATCCTCGCGCGGGGGATCAGCTGAGCCCGCGCCCTGCGACTGGGTCTGGTTCGCTCCCAGTGGATCGATCGATCGCTGGTTCGCAGAGTGATCGTGCGCCGGGCTCAGGTGTGACCGGGCTCGATGCACCACGCGTGCAGGTGGTGGCACCTGCGGTCGTGGAGCGCGATCCAGTCAGCATGGATCTGGATAACGCTGGCATCGGATCGTCGAGCGTGCGCTGGAGCGCCGATGGGTCGTCGATCGCCGTGCTCGATGAGCCCGAGGTGGTCTGGCCGCAGGATCCGCTCGTGCCGGACATTCTGGTTCCCTCGCCCGATCGAACGGATCCCCGCGCCATCGCGATGATTCGCACGGCTGCCGGCCGACTCACGGCGCCAGTGACCTCTTCATGCTCGGGACACCCATCTTCATGCACCTCGCGGCACTGGGGGCTGCGACGTCGGATGGCGCTCAGGGCATCGAGTGTGCTGCGTTCCACGCGACGAAGGCGCCGGCCCCCAGCAGCAGTACGGCGGCGATCCAGCGTCCATTGGTCTTCATGAAGGCTTCGCACGAGGCCTTGATCGCCGCGCTGCCGCCGGGGCGCACGAGTTCGACGATGAGCGGCGTGCAGGATGGTGTGAGTGCCACGGCGGCGAAGAGCGCGAGACCGAGCGATCGGTCGCCTTCGCCCGCGATCTGCATCGCCTGGTGCCCCGCGGCGATCGAGACCGAGAGGCACTTGGGGTGGATGCCCATGGTCGCGAACCCGATGACCCCCGAGCGAAGCCCGCGACGCCATGCCGGGATCTCGCGGCCGCCGAGTCCCTTGAAGCGCTCGGCAAACCAGAGCTTCACGCGCGAGGCGATGCTGGGCTTCGAGGCGCCGGCCTCGACGGCCTCTTCATCGGCGATCGGTGCACGCCGCACTGCGTTGACCGCGCGCTGCAGTCCGACTCCCACGAGCAGGCCCGCGATCAGCGCGCGCACGATGAACTGCGTCCAGGTGTGATGCACGGGCGCGCCCTCGGTCACGGGCGGTGGTGCGACCATGAAGCCGATGGTCAGGCCGAGCGCGAGCCCACCGAGCGCGCCGACGGCGTACATGAGGGCGGCGAACCTTGGCGACTTCTTGTCGCTGGCTATCACAAGCCCGATCAGCAGGTTCTCGGGGCTGAGCAGGATGGCAAGCCCGAGCGAGACCAGGACGGTGAGGTGGGCGGACATGAGTGAGGTCAAGCCTACTTCCGTGTCGAGGCGGGGTTGGGTGGGGCGAGGGACACCATCTGTCCCTTTCAGACGGGCGGTCTTTGGGGCCTGAGCACAGGCTTTCGACGAAGTCCAGCTGAAGGACTGGATCGTCAATGCCACCCGGCGCGGCGGCAGCCGGGACGCCCTGCGCCCATGAAGCGAGAGAGCGCGCCCACCGAAGGTGGCCGCGCTCTCGAACGGTGTGTCGATCAAGGGATTCGTCGCCCGCGCAGCGGGCGCGAAAGCCCGGCGCGGCGCCAGCCGCGCGCGGGCCGGCGAAGCCGGCACGCACTGCGCCCATGAAGTGAGAGAGCGCGCCCACCGCAGGTGGCCGCGCTCTCGAACGGAATGGGCGAAGAGGGATTCGAACCCCCGTAGGCATAAGCCAGCAGATTTACAGTCTGCCCTCGTTGGCCACTTGAGTATTCGCCCG
>Ga0194133_10006095_pt1 | contig 15017 bp, 10 predicted proteins | sample TA2KigOf40mmetaG_FD_155448 | JGI IMG/M metagenome (GOLD analysis project Ga0194133, IMG submission 155448) | Freshwater microbial communities from Lake Tanganyika, Tanzania - TA2015055 Kigoma Offshore 40m | ecosystem: Environmental > Aquatic > Freshwater > Lake | place: Tanzania: Lake...
CTAAAATGAGAGCATTCATAGGTACTGAACTTGAATTAGATGGGCCACACGGCATTGAATTTGGTTATATTTACGATACATCGATGAATTTACCGGCACCATCCACGCGTCATATTCTGAATCTTTCTTACGTTTTCAAAATCAAAGACAAAAAAAGAGGAGGAAGCAATAATTAGTCGATGTAGTTATTTTCTTCACGACGTTGCGCCACTTTTAACATGTTCAAGTCTTTGCTCTCTTGCCTCGACCGTATAGCCGTTTGGCTGAAATATTGGTGCTGTTTTAAAAACCTTAGCTGAATTTCGTCCCACTGCCTGTCGCTTTGAATTTTCCCCATTTCACGTAGTTCTCTTCTCAATTTGTCCGCAATTTCGTCAAAGTCATCTCGGCCTAAGTAATCCAAATCGGCGTCGCAAATAATTTCTTGGATTTTATTCAAGGGTTTGTGAGGAATTGCTGTCACATAGATGAGTTCTTTAATTGTCTTTATGTGTTGTTCAGAATAACCATATTTAGGCAGGATTTCTGCTGCCATTCTTGCCCCAATCTCCTCATTATTATCGTATTGTTCAATGAATCCGGCATCGTGAAATATTGCTGCGGTTTTTAACAAAAATAAACTCTCATCAGTAACGCCCTCACTCAACGCTATTCGTTCCACAGCATGAACAACATCTTTGGTATGATGAATCGAGTGGTAATAGTAGTTATCTGAAAGTTTTTTTTCAAGAATTTTCATTACGTGATGTTCTGCTTTATAGTATTTGATGCTCGAATAATGGTGAAGTTTTTTGATCTCATCGAATCGGGCATTAGGATACAGGCCTTCTCCGTTCATTGATAATTCTGGTTTAATACTTTTCACCACATACATTTCCACCCATTTTTTCGCTTTTGATTGAACTTTTCCTTTGTAATCACATTCAAAAAAAGGCTCGATAAAATTAAATGTAGCACCTGTAATGGTTACCATCCCGGGTTCGCCCAACATTTCCATGCGTTGCGCAAGATTTACCGTGGGCCCCCAAATATCGTAGGCAAGGCGTAAATTCCCTATTATTCCTGCGGTTAATGGGCCCGTATTTATTCCCAAACGTATCTCCCAATAGTCCTGGTGGTTGGCGATTGCAGCATATTTTAGCTTGGACATGTAGGCCTGAATTTGTAAGGCCGCGCAGCATGCATCAATTGGATTTGTTGAGTTTTCAGTTGGTACTCCACCTGCACACATGTAAGCGTCACCGATCGTCTTTATTTTTTCTAATTTATTTGCTTCTATGATCTCGTCAAATTTTCGAAAGAGCACGTCTAATTTTGTGACCAAGCGATGTGGTGTCATGGTTTCAGAAATTTTACTGAAGCCGACAACATCTGTGAATAATACGCTTACTCTTTCAAATGCTTGCGCAGGTACCTTGCCTTTTCTTTTTAACGTTATCACCGCCTCAGTGGGTAAAGTATTCGTTAACCATTGTTCTGTTTTATCCTTTTCAATTTGCAACAACTCTTGTTGCTCCAATACCTTATCTTTTTCTTCTTCAATTCGTTTATTCTGCACTTCAATTTGTGCTTTTTGTGAGCGGATCTCTTTTGTTCTGTGCGCTATTGTCATTTCCAATTCAACTTGTTCCTGACGTGCAGAAGCAATGCGTCTTTTAAAAAGAAATAACGTAAAAAGTAGTAAAAATAAGGCTATTAATGACCAAAACCACCAAGATAACCAAAAAGGAGCTTTAATTACTATTTTTAGCTTTGTGGGCTCAGACCACGGAGCCTCCCCAACTCGCGCATAAACTTTTAATACATAATCTCCTGGGGATAGTGCATTAAAAGAAAGCTCATTATTGGAACCAATAAATTTTTCGCCTTCATCCGTCCCCTCTAAAATGTATTTGTAATTTACCAATGGAGTATTGTTGAGGTCATTGGTATGAAATTTAACAGTGAATGACCGTTGGTTGTAGTCTAATTCGAGTATTTCAGTGTTGGAGAGAGTGATTTTGAGTGGTGAATCTTCCCCGGGCTGCACCCATTTTTCTCCCAATTTAAGCTTACTCAGTATAACCCGTATTTTCTCGGTTGGTTTGGAGAGGTTTGATGGCGAAAAATGGTTAAAACCATTGATTCCCCCGAAAAATAATTCTCCATTTTTTGATTTGAAATAAGCATTTGAATTAAATTCATTACTCACTAATCCATTAACCTCCTTGTAGGTGACGATATGATTTGACAATGGGTCGAAAAAGGCTAAACCACGATTCGTACTTAACCAAAGGTTATTCTTATCGTCTGTAAGCAATCCGTAAATGACATTATTTGGTAACCCATTTTTATTGTTGTAGATCGAAATTTGTCCAGTCTGGAGCTTCAAATGAATTAGCCCAGATCCAGTGGTACCTAGCCACAACTCATCTTTTTTCAAGGAGACAATCGTAGAAACATAATCTTTAATTTTTGTTATAAATTTCGAATTTATAGGATGTGGTTTTATTTTCAATTCTCCATTTTCCTCAGTTAATACATTCAATCCGCCCCCGCTTGTTGCGAACCAAAAATTTCCACGAATATCCTTGTGAATAACTCTGCAAATTCCGATACCAATGGTTTCCTCTGAATTTTTGCGATCATGTTCAAAAAATTGAGCTTTACGTGTCCTCAAATTGTAGAGAACAACCCCTCCCTTTGTTGCCAAAAAATACTCCTGATCCTTAAAGGGGACAATGGAATAAATACGCTCATGTTTCCTCTCATTATCGCTGTCTGCAAAGGTTATCTTGGAATAGCGGTATGTATTTCCTGTTACTGATAATTCATATAAACCATCGAAGCAACCTACCAAAGCCTTGTCTTTGGTGATGCTGTAAATACTCAATACAACCTCTTTCTCGTTTTTTCTATCACTATCGCTTTGGTTCGAACGGGGGAATTGACTGAACATTGCTGTACGTCGATCGTACCTTGATACACCCACATCGGTTCCTACAAAAATAAAGTTGCCGCTCGGGTCTTCACTAAAACTCCAGACATTTGGGGAGGGTAAGCCCTTTTTTAAATTTCCCGACGGGCCAACGCTAAGGAAACTAGAGCGCATGGGATCGAAACTTGAAATTCCCCTCTCCGAACCAATCCAGATTTTTTGGTTATTATCAACGTATAAATCAGTAAGCGCATTAAATAATAGGGCATTTTTTTGAAAGAGGTCCTCTGTGCTGTTGTAAATTGCATTTTCATTAATATTAAACAATCCGTTTCTGGCAGTGGCAACAAAAAGTTGCTCATTAAATGCGTGAATATCCGTAACACTCAACCAACCAAATTTGTCAAGTTCAGGGAAGGAAGGAGTTACTGCTTGTTTTTGGAGGTTTAAGGTGTAAATGCCTTGATTTGTACCAATAAGAACCTCGTATTTTGATCGTTCAACTAATTTCAAAATGGAAACGGCATCTCCATTTTTACTTTTTATGGGAAGAGGGATAATATTTTTATCTGATTTGGGAATTAAAAATAGTCCTTTATCCTCCGTATCCACCAATAGATTTCCGTTACTTAACCCTAGTACCAAATGTATTTTAGATGCCGGAAAGGAGCGGAAAGGAAAATCAAAATTCCCAGACTGTGTGTTGAACCGAACCACTCCAAATTCAACAGTTCCAAGAATTAAATTTCCATCTATGTCTTTCGTTATGCTCTCGACCTGCATAACCTTTTGTCTGTTTACGCTGTAGGATTTGAATTTATCACTTTTGGGATTAAATGTAACCAGGCCCGCAGAAGTGCCAAACCACAACCGTCCATCTTCTGTTTTCTCTGCACATTTAAAAAAATTACTTTCAATGCCCTCATTTTCTCCGGCATAGAAAATTTCGAAATCTTTACCGTCAAAACGATTTAATCCGTCTTGTGTGCCTATCCATAAAGCACTTGTTTCATCTTGAATGATGCAATTTACAAAGCTCTGCGAAAGCCCATTGGTGATGGTGAAATTGTTGAATGTGTAATTACCTTGGGCGCTAACCTGTAGGGAGATCAAAAAAATCAGCCAAAGAAATAAAGTGCGCACTTGCAAGGATTAGGTTCCTGCTTTCACTTGGTTTGCAGGTTCAATGACTGCATTTTCTAAATCGCGATCAAACATGTATAAACCGCTATTGTCGCTACCAATCAATTTAAGTTTATCTAAGATTGTTCTTGCCAAGGCTTCCTCTTCAAGTTGTTCTGAAACATACCATTGAACAAAATTGTGAGTCGTGTAATCTTTTTCTTGTAAACAAATGTCGACAAGATTATTGATACTGGCCGTAACACCAATTTCATGTTTGAGCAAGCATTCAAACATATCTTTCAAATCCTTAAATTTAACTGGTGGTTGATCAACGGATGGAATAATCGCCGATCCGCCACGCTCATTTACAAACTTCACCAATTTAAGCATGTGAAAACGTTCTTCGTCTGAATGGGCATACATAAACTTTGCTGTTCCATTAAGCCCATTATTTTCCGCCCAAGAGGCCATCGCGAGATAGTACTGTGAGGACGATGCTTCTTTTTTAATTTGATCGTTTAATGCCGCTTCAACTCTATTGTTCATGATCTATGTATTTAACAAAATTACAAAGAAAAAAAGAAAATGTTTCGGTAATTAGGTGAATATTAGTTCTGGAGAGGAAGAAATTCTTAAATGACTTAATTTATTTTTTACAGATAGGAATTTACCAATCCTTTGTTTTAAATGATCTCACCCAACTATTTGAAAGTCATTACGGTGAAGGAAAACCATCCAATGGAAAAACAAATAATTTCATGAGAGAAATTTAAAAAGACATAAATGCAATTAAAATTAGCGCTAAAACAATTCCTAATAATGTGCCAAGAACTATTAACCAGTTGCGTGCAACACGTTTACCGATTAATGCTGTCCTTGCCGAAGGAGCATTTGGAGCTAATTTAATACTACGGTTTGCTTGGTATATAGCGACAATACAAAGAATTAAACCCAATCCAAATAAGAGCGTGGTTAGAACTCCCAGAACCGCAAGTAATACACTGGCATTTGCCTGAGAGCTGGCTAATTTAAGATTCTCACTCGATTGATTGTTTGTATTTTCATTTTGTTGAATGACGACATTTTCCTGAACGTTCGTCGTATCATAAACAATATTGTTTTCATTGTTTTCTATAATAACTTCTTGGTTGTTGCGCGTGTCCTCTACACCTCGTTTTATTAACCAGGAGAAGAGTCCGATTCCGCCTGCTGTGTAGCTAATGTGAGATGCTACTCGATAGTTTCTATAGTCATTTGTACTTGAATAATTTGGATCAACTTGATTATTCGTAAAATTGAGGTAATTCATTAGGCCTCCAATTCCAATTGCCCCTATTGATGCCCAAAGTAAATTTCGATTGAAGCGTTTGCGTTTTAAAACTTTTTCAATCGAATCTGTTGGTTCTGTGGCCTTGACTGCTTGGAAATCAGCTATTTCAGGAGTTGAATCATTGTAATTTTGTTCCGTCGCGAGCTGAAGTACCGTGTTATTTGAAGCCAGCTCCTGGTCATTTGAAGGGGAGGCGACAGTTTTTGAAATACCTTTATTTAAGCTTACTCTGTGCCAATCAATCGTATATCCTCTCCTATGATACCGCTCCTGCACGGTACAGGAAAGCAGCATCATAAGAAACGAAAGAAACCAAATAAACTTTTTCAAGGTTCAGTTTTTACATTCGGGCTATCGCCCTGGGTTTAATACTTTTTTACTCTTAGCAATATTGAAACCGACGTTTAATCCTGCAAAACCACCTCCGCTTTGAGAGGAGTAAAATAGGTTTACAGGAATGTTGAGTGCCCCCGCTCGGAAGGTGCGACCAACGGCAATTACAAATGTTGTATTCAGGGACGTTATACCTTTTCTGTGCGCTATCGATGTCAAAGCATATCCGTAATTACTTAATTGATCTTGTGTAACCGGGATCCCGTTGCCGTCTTTTAGCGTATTTTCTAGGTTCTCACCATTACATAATTGTCCTTCGCCATCGGGACAAACGAACCAGAAATCACCACCTGCTCCAAAATTATTGTCTGTGTCCTCAAAACCTTGAAGTCTTCTTTTTAAACCAAAGCCTGGTCCGAAACAAATTTCCCAATTCCCTTTTCCAAAACGGAAACCGTTCAGCAAGGTAAATGTTGGGATGAATTGACCTTGTTCTATCCCGGAAATATTTATAAGTCCTTCAACAAGAGCAGAGAAATTCTCCGTTCCAACGTATTGGCCTTCTAATTGATAGCCAATCATGCTTACTGCAGGAAGTATATCTAAGCCCCCCATTGCCTTACTTCGTGTCGCAAATTCATAAACAGATCCAACAGCGCCTGCAATTCCAATTCTTGGACCGGAATTGTTTACTTTTCCAACATTATTTGAGGTAATGATATCGTTTTTAAAGGCCAACCGTTCCATTAACACCTTGTCTACCTCCACGGAATGCATTTCTTTTATCATAATTTCAATCATGCGTTGTATTTCGTTGGGTTGGTTTGCAAATTCCTTAATTGCCGATTTTTCAATGCTTTTTGATTTAACATTGATAATTTTTAGTGTCAACACAATTTTATTAGACAGCCCATCAATACTTCCGCAAATTACGAAATCTGTTTTGAGTTCCTCGCCCAGTTTTACCAGGCAAGTTTGACCGTAGCAGTTTGATTGAAATTCAGGATTGGCTTTGATCACGTCGGCCATATCAAATTCATCGTATACTTTGTATTTCCCGATTCGAATGAGCTCCAATCGGATCATTTTGGCTCCACTCTCACCTGAAAGTGCAACACCATTCACATTTGGGTTTGCAGCGGCGATGGAAAAATCATTCTGCGCCCGTGCTAAAAATAAGGTGCCAATGGTAAAGAAAGCACCTACTAACATTTTTTTCATGTTCTTTCGTTTTATAAATTATAAGACAAATGTAGGACCTAATTTTTACCTAATTAAATTGAATACAGAAAGATAGTAATAGGCAGTTGTGAATATCGCAACTCTAGATAGGAACATTTAAGTCGTCTTCTATTTTACGTTTGAAGTAAATTATCATCTTTTGAATCTCGCCAAAGTAGTGGTTGCGTTCTTTTTCGTTGACCGTCGAAATTAAGCTTGAATTGGCCAATTGTTTATCCAAGACTTGTTTTGTATCGGAAACATAAGCAGGATCGGCAGTGTGAAGGTAATTCATTACATTGTGATTAATGAAAATTCCTGTTGCCTCTTTGCTCGTATAGTAGAAAGTGGTATCGGTATTGATTGTTTCGTTTAAGTATATGGACACCTCGTTCCCGAATGCAGGAGCACTTGTACCATAAATGAATTTTTTGCCTTCGGCTGCCTGCTCCTTCATGTGTTCAATGAGTGCGTAGACGCGATCGCATAAAAAGACCGCATAACTCGGATCATCAAACAATTGAGCGCGGTAATAATAATGTATTTGACGCATAAAGCCTCGCATGAATTCAAGGTCGTAAATCTCAATAGATGGAAGCGAATTGTAGGTTTGAAGAATTTGTTTGCCCAATTCAAACGCCTTTGGTGTAGGTTTATCGTGTTTAAACTTTAATCCTTGATATTCTGGAATTTGAAGATGCGATTTTGCCCAAAAAAATAAGCGAAAACGAACCAATTGCGGAAAATTCATCAATTGAAAAAGGTTGCTATTGTTGATAGAAAAGATAAATTCTCCTTGATTCAATAGTTTCATTTGCTGCAATGAAGCCAAAATATCTTCTAAATAAGTCTCCAAACTGAAATCGTAATTTTTGAATGGAGGAAAGCTAAACATCACTTGTCCCTCACCCGTTTCAATTAGGCGATCAAAAGAAATATTAAAATGTTTACACAAGCGCTGCGTTTCTTGTACCGTTAAGCTAGTTTCACCACGGTAACGTCGGTAAACGGCATCAGTGGAGAGATGTAAAATTTCACTCAATACATTTCCAATAGAATCTGTTGCTCCAATTTTCTGTTTTATCAGTTGAAAAAGTACTTGCTGAATGTCTCGTTTCATTCAGTTAAAACTTATAAAACCAGCTAAAAGATGGAAGTGGGAAGGTTAAACTTCCATTAAAAAAAGCATCTGGATTTGAAAAGCGAAGCGACACACCCGATAAATTGAATTGAAAGGCAGAATTCTCTTTTCCTTGCACCCTAATTCCGGGCATTACGATGAGCACATGGGTTGCGTAGGATTGGTCTTTTTTTGTTACTTGTTTAATTTCATACCCATTTTGGTCAGAACCTGTCGAAGTGAGTTCATTTGTTGTCGTTTTGTTCGTCATATCCAGGTATAAAATATCCATGACAAATCCTGTTTTCTTTCCAATTTTTACAAATCCGCCTGCTGAAATCGCCAAGCCTCCAGTCCTTCCGGGCCTCACATTTTCGTATTTATAATCATACTCGTATGTATTCGTGTCAATAGTGTAGGTACCACTTTTAATAAGTTCCTTTGTACCGAAACTCGAAAAATGAGAATAACCCAAGCCAATGGACACATTCAATTTGCGTGTACCATACGTTCCAATTCCGAAACCTAGTGCTCCATACCCTTTGAAACTATTTAAGAATGCTGAACTTCCCGCTATTCCGCCGATTGAAAAATTTAAATTTTTCTTCATATTTGTTGGGAGGGTGTATTTTCCTGCTAAGGCGAATGGACTACCATACCAAGTTGTCATGACCCCTAAATTCAATCTATCGGTTACGGCAAAATGAATTTCAGGACCGTAGAGATTAATCATTGCGTAATTTTCTCCTTGTTTTATCGGAAAAGCATTTGTGGTAAAAGAATAGCGTGTGGTAAAAGGGCCTTCCTCAATATATTCACCATTGACCATATCTCCTTCCTCAATTAACTTCATGGATATTATATCAGACTTCGAAATGTACACTTTACCCATTTTGTCAGTCATTAGGAGAACTTCACGTCCGTCATCACTTATGAGCTTTCCGATCAATTCTACACCGTTCGCTTTTTTAATGACATAAATTGAATCTTTCGAAATTGTTTGTGCTAGAAAAGAAAAGGTCACGAAACAAAATATAAGTGCTACTAAATTTTTCATTCTTTAAAATTTAAAGTATAATACGTTACTCTTCAAAATAGGTTCTATAGACTCGTTTGGAAAGACTTGTCAGCACTTCATAAGGGATTGTCTCCATTGCTTGAGCTAATTGTTCAATTTTCTGATGTTCGCCGATAATTTCCACTTCATCTCCTTCTTTTACGTCTAAACCGGTGGTATTCACCATTATCATGTCCATACAAACGCGTCCAACGGTTTCACAACGCTGTCCCTTTAAGTATACCGCACCTTTTCCATTGCTCAAGTTGCGTCGAAATCCATCCGCATAGCCTACCGGAACAATGGCAATAACCGTGTTTTTTTCTGCCAAATAACTTCTTCCGTAACCCACAGATTCTCCTGCTGGTATTTCTTTTACCTGAGAAACAACACTTTTCCATTCCAAGACAGGTTTCAATTGTTCGGAAATTACAGGGTCCTTGCTTATCCCATACAACCCAATACCTACACGGATCATATCGAACTGAGCAGATGGAAAATGAAGGGCGCCTTCTGAATTACATAAATGAAAAATAACATCGCTGTTGTATGATTGAATCTGCTCAACACACGACTTGAACAATTCGATTTGTTGCGCTGTAAATAGATGATTTGAGGGATAATCTGCAGCTGCTAAATGAGAATAAACTCCTTTTAATTGTATTTCTGGTTGCGCTTGAATCACTTCCAGAACCTCAGATAATTCCTCAGGCTTCATGCCCAGTCTATGCATACCCGTATCGATTTTAAGGTGTATGGGCATGCGCTCTGCGCCTAGGTAAATGAGTTCCGAAATTAATTCTTCCAATTGTTCTTGAGAATATACGGCGGGCTCTAAGTTATAGAGTACACAGTTTTCGTAAGCGTCTTCCTCTGGATTCATCACCAAAATGGGCAATTTTACACCTGATTTTCTTAGTTCCACGCCCTCGTCTGAATAGGCCACTCCGAGATAATCTGCGCCACATTTTTCTAAAAAACTCCCCATTTTTTCAAGTCCAACGCCATAAGATTGTGCCTTCACCATGCAAAGGATTTTTGTAGATGAAGCTAACTTACTTTTAAAAATACTCAGATTATGACGTATTGCAGTCATATTAAACGCCAATTGCGTCTTGTGATGTTTTAATTTGAGTTTTTGCGCGAGTTTTTCCATCTGTTTTGCACGCTGACCCTTAAGCAAAATCACTGAATCTTTCAATTGTATCGTTGAGAGCTTGATTTCTCCGCTGTAAACATGCGCATCAATTGGTTGAAATTGATTGATTATTTCATAGACACGCTTCATTACAGCTTGATCATCTTCATTTAAACCTATGAGAGCAACCCTTTCTCTTCCTTGTGAAATACTTAATTGGTATTCCAATGCAATTTTCAAAGAATCAAGATCAAGATTGTAGGAGTCATTAATAATCAGAGAATTATCTATCCCTTCGAAAGTTTCCAGTCGTAAGGCCAATCGAGGTAAAGATTTTATTTTTTCGACATCCAAGCGAAAATAACGTTCAACGAAACCGATTGCCAGCATGGCAGAGTTTTTACTTGCCTTATCTTTGAAGGGGAGAAGCTCAATACTCTTTTCCATACTTTTTTCGGTAATGACCTCTAGGTTTTTATTCAGAAGAGCAAGGTCATTGTAATCTTCCAAACTGTATATGGTTAGTACACGCGAAAACAAGTCAAGTTTCTCCCTGAGGTGTTGCGTGCGATTTTCGAAATTTTCTGAATGAGCCGATCCTATATTGGTGAGTATTCCAATGGTTGGTTGAATCATATCCGCCAATACTGCCATCTCCCCGGGTTCGGATATTCCCGCCTCAATAAGTGCTAATTCTGTCTCCTCGTTTATCGTGAGTAAGGATAAAGCGACGCCCAATTGAGAATTATAACTTTTGGGACTTCGCGTGACATGCACTTGGCCCTTCACCAAATGATAAATCCATTCTTTGACTGTAGTTTTACCGCTACTTCCTGTAATGGCAACAACGGGAATATTGAACGCAGCACGGTGTGTTTTCGCTAAATGCTGAAGGGATTTTAAGCAATCGTCAACGAGAACGTAGCAGGCATCGCTTTTTAGCTCGAGCATCTGTTGAACTACGAACAATCGCACTCCCTTCTCATAGGCGTTCTCAACAAACGCATGGCCGTCGCGAAAATCTCCCTTCAATGCAAAAAAGACTTGGCTCTTCGAGCTTATAATTTTACGTGAATCATAAACTACTTCATCAACAAAGGAGGAAGACGAACCTATGACTTTCAGCCCTTTTACGCGGCTAAAAAACTCAGAAAGCGTTAAATTTAATTTCAATGGGTTGCTTTACAATAGCACGAACGACACAAAGGCCTGTATTTATCCACGGCTCCAACCAATACCTGACCAGAATCCTCTACCGTTCGATGCGAAAACTGAGCTAAGTTACCACAAGAAACGCAAATCGCGTGAACTTTTGTAACATATTCTGCTGCCGCTAAAAGTTTTGGCATTGGTCCGAAAGGAACGCCTTGAAAATCCATATCTAAACCAGCAAGAATGACACGTACTCCCTGATTGGCAAGATGATTACAAACAGCGACAAGTTCTTCGTCAAAAAATTGTGCCTCGTCAATGGCCACAACATGTTCTTTATTCCACTGATCTAAAATCTCACTTGATTTTTTTACAAGAATAGCCTGGAAGGCGGTTCCTTGATGACTGACAACTTTATCTTTACTGTACCGATTGTCTATTTCTGGCTTGAACATAATCAGTGACTGATTTGCAAATTCTGCTCTGCGAATCCGCCGAATGAGTTCTTCAGTTTTTCCTGAAAACATCGATCCGCAGACTATTTCTATCCATCCGTTCTGCCTCCCTTCACTTGGAAATTGTTCTAAAAACATATCTATTTTGTTTGTTAACAATCATTATGAAGAAAAAAAAGAAAAACATGTCTAAACTGTTCTCTAGTTTTCTAAATTTGAATTCGAAAATCGGTAGTTTATTTCGTTAATCAAACTCCTGGTTAACATCTTATAACTTTTGTTGAAAAAATTTTGTATGAAATCGTTATTAAAAAAGCTTGAAGAAGGAATAAAAAAACTAGAAAATGGGTCAATTTCCAGCCTTGAGATGGATGAATTGGTGCAAACAGCACGAGAGGTGCAGGAAAAATTATTAGTCGTGCGTTTTAAATTATACGAGCAGCAAATATTTCCAGAGCGCATTCACACTCCCGTAGATCTTGTATTGGATTCTTTGTCATCTGAAAATACTACTGAGATTGAAAAACCCATTGATTTGAATTTAGAAGAAACGGAGGGAGAGGAAGCAACTGGCACAGATATAGCTGAGGATTTAATTGTTGCCGAGGAGATTGAGCAACCTGTGGAATATAAGCCAAATCCACGCGAATTAATTATCGATACAGTAGTCCAAAAACCAATTGAAACCCAAGGTGTAGTCGAATTATCTTTTGAGGATGAGGCTCAGGATTCAGTAGACGAGAAAATAGCTTCATCCGAAGATGAGGAGGATCAAGCACCCTCTAAAAATGATGAGCAAATGGAAGAATCTACGGATGAATTAATCGAAGAACCTTCATCAGAAACACAAATGGATGAAGATTCTCAGCAGAGTGAGGAAAGCGCTTCAACATTAGATCTAACGAAAGATGAGCCGGCTGAAGCAACCAATTCCGTTACATCAGCAAAGGAAATGGAGTTTAAGTCATTGGAAAAGGTGATTGCAGCAAACACCTCACTTGAAAAACTAGAAACTTTAATCGGTTCTTTTACCTTAAACGATAAATTACTGTTCATAAATTCTTTATTCGACGGATCGAGTGATGCCTTTGCAAAAGCGGTTAAATTATTGGATGCCACGTCTACCATGTCCGAAGCGAGAGGCATACTTATTACCTATGCGGAGGATTTACATTGGGAAATGGACAACGAGGTCGTTGAAGATTTTGTTGAACGCATTTGTCAGCGTCATGCAGACAAGCTGGATCAGTAGTTTAGTCATACTTTTTATTTGTTTTGGGCTAGATGCTCAGCGAAAAGAAGTGTTGCTTTTTGCTGATTCCTTGTGTGCACCCGGCTTACACGGTAGAGGATATGTTAACGAAGGGGACACCAAGGCAGCTGCATATATTGAAACAACATTTCGAAATATTGGATTAAGTCCAAGCAACGGAACCTATTTTCAACCCTTTAAATTTTCGGTTAATACCTTTCCCGATTCCTGTCGCTTAACAATTGGCACTGCATGCATTCAACCTGGAAAAGGTTTTATAGTTCATCCATCTTCGGGTTCAGCTTTTGGTGAATTTATGACCAAAGAATTATCAAGAGAAGAAGTTTTCCAAGATGATGTCCAACTATCGACGTATATTGAATCGCTCCCTACGAAATGTGTGGTGGTTGTTAATTCAACGCTGTTTAAAGGAGATTCCTTGAAAATGGTGAGAAAACGGCTTCAACAAATTGCAAATTACCGTCCAGTGATTGAACTGGTAAATGACAAGTTTACGTGGTCCGTTGGCCAAAACCAACAGAGTTATGCCTACTTACAACTTCAGGACACACTTTATGAGAAGCCCACCTCAGTTCATTTAGCGGTACATAATATGTTTAAACAAAATCACCAAGCAATGAATGTGATGGGTTATCTTCCTGCCACTAAAGCAACAAAAAAGACGCTTTTGGTGAGTGCGCATTACGATCATCTGGGCAGAATGGGGTCCGTATGTTATTTCCCAGGGGCAAATGATAATGCAAGCGGTGTCGCCATGTTGGTAGAACTCGCCATGCGATTGAAGGAAAAAAAGAAAAGAAAATACAATGTGCTGTTCGTTGCTTTTGCCGGAGAAGAGGTCGGCTTACTGGGCTCCGCATTCATGGTAAAACATCCACCAACTCCTTTAAAAGATATACGATTTCAATTGAACCTTGATATTATGGGAAGTGGTGAAGAAGGAATCACAGCAGTGAATGCCACGCTTTTTCCCAAGGAGTTCAGGCGCTTAGTGAAATTGAATAAGAAAATAAATGCAGTACCTATCGTTAAATCAAGGGGGCCTGCGGCAAATTCAGATCATTATTTTTTCACAGAAGCAGGCGTTCCTGCATTTTTCATTTACACCATGGGACCCAACAAACATTACCATGATATTTTTGACACTTACGAGGAATTGAGTTTTAAAGCCTTTGAATCGTTGGCATTTTTATTTGAATCCTTTCTGCTTGGATTTTAAGTGTATAGAATGTCTTGAATAATCTCTCGGGTTGTTTTTACTTGAAATCCTGGGACATGAACGACACAGTAATCAATCAACAAATCTAAGTTTTGCCGAACGGTCGATTTATCTTCAAGATAATCGTCAACACCACCATTGAATAAGAACGCTAGTTGTGATACTTGAGAAGTTGAGAGTTGGATGGTGCTACTGGATGCGTACGGAACCAAAGCCCCTTTTTGAAGATCAAAAAAACTCCCGTTTTCTTGCCCTACCTGCGGCATATAACCGGACAGCGCAATGAATTTTGCTAAAAATTGTAGTGGAAAACAAAATAAATTTTGGCACACTTCAAGAGCAACAATTTCTTCTCTCAAGAAGTGAAACATAGAGCTATCTTCGTGGCTTTGCTTTAAACTTGATTTCAATATTTCCGCAATAAAAAAGGCAATTAGTGATTTTTGTGGATGCTCGTAAATTTCGTTCAATCCAGATACGCGTGTTATTTCTTGAATAATTCCCAAATCACTATCGGGTCGCTTGGCATAAGTGATTTCATAGATACCAATGGGTAATAAAGGTTTATTTTTCTTTTTTGCACCTTTATAAATGAAGTGTTGCCTTCCTAGACCTTGCATGTAAAAATGAAGAATTACGCTACTTTCAGCGTAATTCTTCTTGTCTATTAATATTCC
>Ga0194133_10006099_pt1 | contig 15009 bp, 9 predicted proteins | sample TA2KigOf40mmetaG_FD_155448 | JGI IMG/M metagenome (GOLD analysis project Ga0194133, IMG submission 155448) | Freshwater microbial communities from Lake Tanganyika, Tanzania - TA2015055 Kigoma Offshore 40m | ecosystem: Environmental > Aquatic > Freshwater > Lake | place: Tanzania: Lake Tanganyika...
AGTTGATTTTTTTAAAGTTTGATTTAAAAAAAGTGATTTATAAGATACAATTCAATTATTACTTAATTGTTGGGTATTTATTTTATTAACATCTAATAATATATGATTTGGATATTTCATTAAAATTATAAAAATTTAAAATTTAAATCAAACACGGGTTTAAGGTTTAATTTATTTTTCTGTAAATTATTTTTATCGTAATATTTAAAATTTAAAAAACTTAGTACATTGTAATTTTTAAATAGAATTAAATAATTGATTTTTTTAAAAAATTTATTAATATATAAATAATTGATACTATTAAATAATGTAAATAATACATTATAATCAACCATAGTTTTATTGTTTAAATCTCTTTGTAGATTGTTTTTTTTTAATTCATTAAAGACTGACCTATTTATATTAAAATTTAATATAGAGACTTCTAAGTATTTCGTATATTTATATTTAAAATTAAATTCATATATTACTTTAAAAGGTATAATAGTGAAATTATTTACTAATTTGGGGTGTTTTATATTTATTTTAGCATATAATTTATAATTTAAATCAAATCATACTAAATATTTATAATTTTTTAGAAAATTTTTTATTAAAAAATTGAAACTTTTAAATATTCGAAAGTTTATTTGTGTATATATAACTATAAAATAGTAATTTAGATTTTTTTGGAGATAAAAATCATATAATTTCATAAAAAATAATATTTTTATTACATAAACTTCTCTAATTCAGTAAGTCATGTATGTTGATCGTATGAAGCAAACTTAATATAATCAACAAATTGACGATCATTTATTTCTCATGTATCATTAACACCTGAATTATACATAAAATGAGTACATCATAAAAAGAATAAATCTCTTTTCATAAAGTAAACTACTATAGGCATTCAATGATGATATCTACCACAAATTTCTTGACATTGACCTCAATAAATACCTGAATTGAAAAAAATCATAATACGATGGGAAGTATAACCAGGAACACAATCTATTTTAACACCAGCAGATGGGACTGCTCATGAGTGGATAACGTCTCTCGATGATGCAAGTATTTGTAAACGAATTTCTGTAGGCATTGCTACAGCTCCAGTTGCATGTAATCTTAACATAGTACTTAAACCTTTTCTTAAAGGTCTATATTGATTTTTATATAATTCACTATTATTTCCTATTTTATTAGATTCATTAGAATTAAAAAAGTAGTAAAATAAATAATTATTTATAATATCGATATTAATAAAAATATTTTTATTAAAAGTATTTAAAAAAAATAAAAAATCTTTAAGTAACATAAATTTAAAAAAAGATAAAGAATTATAATACAATTCTCGCGAATATTCTGAGTTATAAGTTATAGGATCGATAAATAAAAAAGATGCTTTTAATTCATCAATTAAAGGGTTGTTTGGATTTGAAGTAAATATATTAGGTAAGTTTATTATTTTATTATTAGATTCAAGGTATTGTCTATATAAATATTCTCTTTTCGTTAAAATATCTATTAAATTATTTGTATGATAATAATAAGCTGATATCGAAGCATAAGGTCTTCATACAGATTTAGCATATATATTATCTCCTGAATGAGAAGGGGTAAATAATGTTGTTGTATTATTGATAAAATATAAAGATTTTCAATATCAACTTGAATTATTTAATAATAAAGAAATATTTGATATATTTACTAAGTTATTATTATTAAACAAATTAAATTTATCACTATTTAATCAAATATTAGATCTTGAATATAAATAGGGTGTGTATAATCAATTAGGTAAATAGTTTTTTCTTGATCTCGAAATTCTTGTAAAATAAGTTTCAGAATCATTTAAAATTTCATTATTTTCAATATTAAAATCGAAGTTTTTTTTAGTATAAGGTACACCTATAGTTGAATAACGTGATACAGATGATGGTTGTACTTCATATACAGATCATTTACTAAATCAATCGAATCAAGCGAAACGTGAAGGATCACTTTTTGCAGACATTAAAAATGGGAAATCAAAGAAATAATAATTTAAAGCGTTTGTATTAGATGATAGATCATTAAATACTTTAAAAGTATTATTTTTATAAAAAGTAGTATTATAATAACTATCTTTATTTTTACCTAAAAGTTTTTCATAAGAGATACGACCGCCTGTAATAAAAGGTTGAGAAACTCCAAGATTACCAAAACTTATAATTTTTGTATTAGATCTTCCATCTTCAAAACGTGCTTTAAAAACTTTTTGTAAAGCATTATAAGTAACAATTGAATTTCTAGCTGTGCTTCTTAAAGTTATTGGATTTGAGAATCTGGAAAAATTGTTTTTAGATAAATTTGAATTTAAATTAATATCTAAACCGTTTAAATCTGTATTTTTTAAACTAAATAATGGTTTTTTATTAACATTAAATACATTTAAGTCATTATATCAACTAAAATCTTCAAAATCTGCTCTAAAATTATTTAATACTTCTATATACGATTGAGGAAATGCAAAGTTTAAACTCAAATTTAAAAAAAACGATGAGTTTTTATTATAAAAGGTTAATATGTTTTTATAATTTGAATATGTATCATCTAAAGAGGTAAAATAACCTACTAAAGGAAATAAAAAAAAATCTTTTGTATTTAATAAATTTAATGGCGATATATAATCATCAAATTGTACATTATTTGAATAAAAATTACCAGTAAGCGATAAATCTTTAATCAAACATGATGTTAAAGTCGAGTTATTAACTTTCTTAGAAATATTATACGAATAGTAATAAGAATCTCTTCTTGAAAATCTTGGTAAATTGTTTTGATTTTTATTAAAACTATCGCTAATATTTAAATAATCGTTATAATTAAAATTTGAGTAAGATGTATCCCAAAAACAACTTTCTAATAACTCTAAAGCTTGGGCATTACGAAAGTCATAATCATAATAGTTTGTAAATAAAGGTATGTAAGATAAATCACTATTTAAAGATGATTTTAATGCGCTATTAATTCTCAAATCACTATTAGAGTTGCTTCAAAATATTTGTCAATAAGCGGTTGTTAATGCTTTTAAAGCATTTTCACGACGACCCATTAATAAAGACACAGATTCACTATTTTTTTTAGCAATATTTATAAAAATTTTATTATTAATAGATTTATTTGTTATTGTTTTATTTGTAGTTGTATCATAATCTAAAGGTATAAGATAAGGATTATTGGATAAAATCGGTGAATAAGGAGCTTCAAAAAAAAAACTATTATTAGCTAATTTTTGTGAAATAGAAAAATCAATTCATTTAGATTTTACACTTAAGTATGTTTTTAATAAAGGATCTACTATACTGTTATTTAACGTTTTTAAGTTAGAATCTAAACTATTTAAACCTAAAGATAAATTTAAATTTGAATTATTAGATTGTAGTTTTGAATATTTTCTTACACTTTGATCTGATGGTAAAATACTTTGTGTATCAGATAAAGGTTTAAAAATCTTTGTTGTAATAGAAATGTTATTTAAATTATTGTTAAACATATTAGAAATTGTTGATGTAGTAAAATTATTATGTATTGAATTAGTGAGGTTATTGTTATTAATTAAATTATTTTTTAAAATAGATTTATTTAATAATTTTCGTACAGGTATTTTAACATTTGGTTTTTCACTATCATCATTTAATTCTAAAATAATATTAGGATATACTAGTAAATTTATAAAACTTTTTGAATTAAAAGGGTTATTAGAGTTTAATAATAAATTAACTTTATTTAGGTTATTAATATTTAGATTATTATTTTGTGATTTAGAGTAAGTGTTTAAATTACTAGAAAATATATTAGTTAAATTTTTATTATTATTATATTGTAAATTAGAAATTAAAAACTTATCCATACTATTCTTATCTAAAAATGTAGAATATGTGTTAGTAGTATTTGTTGTTGATGTTAAATTATGTTGTCTTTTTAAACCATAATTTAAAGATTCATATAAAGAATTCTCGTTAGAATAAAGTGAATTTAATTTTATATACTTATTTGTAAAAGTTGTTGGTGTATGTACAAGATTAGTATTATACACTTTTGAATACATTCTAACTTTTTTAAAAGCAGCTGATTCTTGTGCTGTACTTGCACCAATATTTTTAAAGTTCATAAAATTAAAAACTTTATTATTGTCTAAAGGTACGGTTAAAAGATGTGCTGGTGTAATAATTAAATCTTCTTTTTTATTTTGATAAAATTTTCATAATTGGTTTGTATTTAATGTTTTTTCTGAAGAACTATTATATTTTAAAGAGTTACCTATAAATGTTGAGTAACTAGGTCTTACATTATATTGCAAGTCGATACTTTTAGGATAATAATATTCTCAACCTCATTGATAAGCTCTAATACCTATTAAAATTTCACTAGCACCAAAACCATCGTTTATATCCATAGCGTCTGTAGACTCACTAACAATAATAGATACTGCTCAGGTAACTGGGACACAAGCAGTAATTAAATCACCGCATTTAGATCTACTTACACCTCTAGTTTCACGTCTTGGTTGATTACGCATACTACATCACCTAGATACACATAAAAAAGATAGGAAAAAGAAAACAATCATAAATATAAAAACAAATCACAATCAGAATTGGTATTGTAATATATGAATAAATCCTATATCGTTATGGATAAAAGATGGTGAAGCAATAAAAGGTTCGGGATAATATAATTTTGTTTGGGGTATAGAAAAATGATACATACTTTTTACATGAGCTAAAGATTCTAATTTTTCCATTTTACCCATATCATCTGTTTCTCAAATTAATGTCATTAATTCTCTTTTATTTAATTTAGATACATCTATAGTTTGTCCATTATAATCATATAAATTACTATAATCTGTTGGTAATACAGGTTGTGATAAATTATATTCACACGAATCCATACCTAAACCTGTTCATAAATCATACATTTGTTTTTTAGTTAAATCAGGTCTTAATTTATGACGACGATCTAATTCACGTTCAAACATATAAAGGGAGTATTCAGCGTAATTTTCCATTTGTTTTTCACCTCAGTACTTAGTCGGACGATTTAAATTTAACTCTGGATAAAATGATTTTTCATTATCTAAAAGTAAATCACTATTTAAAGTACTTGTTTTGTCTAAAAATAAATGAATGTTATTTTGAAAAGTACTATATAAGTTAAAATTAAAACCGTTTAAATTATTATTATGTAATAAAATAGAATCATTGTCTAAACCTAATAAACCTCAAAAAGTAAAATTTTTAATAATTTTATTATAATTACTAAATAACGTGTTTAAATTATTTTCTAAAATTAAAGAAGAGTTATAAGATGAGATGAGATTATAATAATTTTCAATTGCAATAATATTGATTCACAACATTCGTATGTATATAGTTTTGATACTATAATAACCCTTTTTTATTATTAAACAGGTGCTTTACTATAAGCTATACATACAAAAAAATTTAATAAATGGGTGAAAAGAGAGACTTGAACTCACAACCTCTGGAGTCACAATCCAGTGCTCTACCAATTAAGCTACATTCACCGTAGTTTTAATAATTAGATGATTGTTTTATAAATTGTTTTAAACTTTTTTCTTCTGAGATTATAAGATATAGGACCGAATAGATATTTAGATTTTAAATCTTGTTTTTTTTTAATCAAAACAGCGTTATTATGTTTAAAATATAATACTGAACCGTCTAATCTTTTAGTTGGATATTTTACTCTAACTATTATAGAACGACATATATCACCTTTTTTATTAAATTTAAATTTAAAACCTTTGTATTCAATACGTGGTGGTTCAACAATTCTAGCCGAACCTTTTATAAAAAAACCTAAACCGGTTTTACGTCTATTAAAACCTTTGTATAAATGAAAAACTTGTAACCAATTAACATTAGTGTTGTCTGAAATATTAAGTCATGTGTTTTTTAAAATCATTATATATTTATATATTTTTTTTTAATTCAAACCCTAGTACCTGTAGATGTTGCTTGTTGTTTTAAGAAATTTTGATTACGTATAAAATATACAGAATTTATTTGATTTAATATATTATAATTTTTTAGTTGGTTAAAATTTAAAAAACTAAAAACCCTTTTAATTAAAAAACATAATAAAATTGAAGATACAATACCATAAAATAACATAAAATTAATTAAAAAGAATTCAAAGCTATTATTATAAAAATAAACCTCCCTTAGTAAATTTAAATCTGTTGTAATATTAGAAAAAAAAAAATCATAATAATCATATCAACTAATAAAAAAAAATCATGTTTTAGAAAAACCTTTAATATAATCTATATCTACCGGGTTTATAAAAAAATAAAAAAACGATAAAACGAAAAATAAAGAAAATAACATAAAAGAAACCTCTCGACTAGATTTATTTAAATTAGACTTTTGGTGTAGAAAGGTTGAATAATGTAAAATAAAGATGAAAAAAACTAAACCAACGCCTAAATCTATAACCCATAAAAATCCTATAAAAATATCACCATCATCTAATAATAATCAAATACCTAAAACAATTAAATATATACCAGCTAAATATCAAAGTGTTAATATGTTATACGTACTAACGAAAAATAAAAGAGTTGTAAAAGATAATATTTGAAGAATAAACATTTCATTAAACACTAAGTATACACAGTCAGATTATTTTTGTATTAAAACGTATGTATATAAAGTAGTTTCTAAAAACTCGTTGTTAGTATAATTTAGTTTATTTAATACTAAAGTATTAGGTCTATTAAAACGAGATATATACAAACCTTTTCTTTGTATAAAACGATTTCTAGCAATTTCGTATAAATAAAAATTTAATCTAGTATTAAAACGTGATATACCAAAACTATTTCTAGTAGCAGCTCTAGCTTGTCTTAAACTATCAAATATCATTATAAAAAATGCCATTAAACCAGCGACACTTAATAAATGTCCAGCAGAAACTATAGCATGTCAACCACCTAATGATGCAGGATAATCCAAAACACGTCTTGGCATACCAGAATAACCTAATCAGAACATAGGGATTACAGTCATTAATTGACCTAACAAGAAATAAATACAATGTAAATAACCCCATATACGACTATATTTAACACCAAAAATAGAAGGGAAATAAAAGTAGAAGGCACCAAAAGAAGCAAACATAGCAGAACCTGCAAACATTACATGGAAATGACCTATGACATAAAAACTATCATGAAACAAAATATCCATACCTGTATTAGCAACCGCCATACCACTAATACCTCCTGAAACAAAAAAAAATATAAAAAGTAGTGCAAATACAAAAGGCAATTCAATATTAAATGCACTGTTTACTAATGTAACACATCAGTGCATAAGTTTAGTAGCAGCTGGTACTGAAATCATAACTGTTAGTGTACTAAAAAGCATTCTAGTTGTATGTGCAAGTCCAACCATATACATATGATGACCTCAAACAAAAAAACCTAAAAAGGCAATAGTATACATAGAATATAATAAACTTGCTCTTGCGGAGACACGTTTTCTTAAATAAAATGATAAAATTGTATTATTAAAACCAAAGGCTGGAATCATAATAACATAAACTTCCGGATGACCAAAAAATCAAAACATATGTTGAAATAATACAGTATCACCGCCACCTGAATAATCAAAAAAAGAAGTTTGTCAATGACGATCAGATAATAACATAATTATACCTATAGCTAACATTGGATTAGCAGCAATCATCATTCAAGAAGCAACTATAACACCTTCAGTAAAAAACGATCTAGCGTCTCTCATTTTACGATTATTAAGTGTTGATAAATAACGATATGTTACTAAAAAATTTGCTGAACTTACAATAGAAGAATTTAAAACTAAAAATACACCCATCAAACCAATATCTACTTTACCTACTGCTGTAAAACGCGTACGTGCTGAAAATGGTGTAATCATAGCTCATCCAGGTAAAACATCTTTAGCGTTTCTTTCTACAGCTCAAAAAATACTATCTTCACTTATATAACGACGGTACATTGTTTTTTGATGTCTAGCTGCTAATAATTTACAACGTCAAGCCTCTCTTGTAAATTTTAACTGTCTTCAATTTGAATATATTCTTTGTTGCATTGAACTAGTTGTGAACATTCTATAAAATTTTTGATCCATAGAATTTATTGATAATCACCTATTATTTATAAATTTAGTTTGTGTAGACAGAATATAAAAAAAATTATAAAAACCATCTGTACTATTTACATATGAAGTAAAATGTTCAGGTGTTTCGTTTGTTTTAGAACTAAAAAAGTTTAAATAATTAGAAAGATTAGAATTAAACAATTCTAAAAAAGTGTTTGAAAAAAATCATGACGATTTTCTAATACCACCTGTAATTTCACTTAGAGTAGTAAAAAGATAAGGGAATGCGGCTTTATCTTGTTTAGTTATATAATTACCGGCTTTATAGTCATATCTAAAAATCGGATTTGTAAATTTTTGATATCTAAAATTTAGTGAACTTTCTAGACTATTAAACATGGATTTATTATTTAAATCTAAAGAGTTTCAATTTTTTGATGAAAAAATTACTCTATCTTTATCAGTATTAGAAAACTTGTTATTCAAATTAGTATCAATAAAGAATTTAAAATTTACTAAAAAGGGGTTAAAATTATTAAAACCTAAGAAAATATTTAAAGATAGTAAACGAGTTAATAAATTATACAAAGAATTTAAATATAAATATATATTAATATTAAAAAATAGAATATTATTAAAAATTATAAATAATGTTATATAGATATTTTTTAAAATATTAACAAATAAATATGAAATATTATTTAATAGTATTACAATAGTTGATTTATTTTCGATTTTATTTAAGTTTTCTAAATCTTGAAAAAGAGTTTCCATACTAATATCATTAAATTTTTTGGAGTTATAATTAAATAAATTTAATAACTTATCAATTCAACGATTAATAAAAATATTTAAGTTTGTTATAAAATTTCTTACTGGGATTAAAATAGATCTACTAGCTATTGAATATAAAAACGTAAATACAAATTCTGGTAAACTACCATTAGTTATTATATTAGGGTGTTCGTGTTTAGGTCTAATAGTTTGCCTAAATTTATAAAAACCTATATTATTATCCATTAAACCAAACATTAGATTATCTGTTTGATTAGGTAAAAAATTTTTATAATAATTTAAAAATAACCACGAAGGTTCATTAAAATTTAAAAAATTAATAATATTATTTCATTGTTTTTTGAAAAACGTTTTAATATTATTAAAGAATAGGTAAATAAATAATTGAACTGACGAATTACCTAATGTATTATTATAATAATTTCAGGGACTTAGGTTAAAAATACTTAAAATTGAAATATAAGTATTAAAAACAGGTTTAAATAAAAGACCTTCAAAATTTATATTAAAATAGTTGATTAAATAAAATAGATTTGATTTAGTAGAGAAAAATTCATAATTATAGTGTTTAATTAAATCAGAAAAAAAGGATTGCGACCTATTTTGTGTATTAGAGTGGATACCATATCTATAAAATAACAACATATTGGGATTTATTGTATCTAAATTATTCGTTTTAAATCGAATACCAATGGTTGTTTTATTCAAAAATTCATGATGATCGTGTGTATTAATCAAATCGGTAAAAAAACGACCTTTCAATAAAGCTTGAATTTCACGAATATTAAAACAATTCATACGTTGATATCTTCGATCTAAACAAACTAATTGACAGAGCATTATAAGACCTGCTGGTAAAAATCAAAAAGCAGCACTATTTAATCTTGGAAAAGCAACATCATGTACACCTAATTGTGTTGGTAATAAAAAATTACCAAAAGCACCGAACATTAAAGGCATTATCATAAAGAAAACCATAATAACTGCATGTGCGGTTACAACACTTAAATATTGTAAACTATCACCTGCTAAAATACCTACTCCGGGATAAGCCATTTCTAAACGAATTATTGTTGCTAAAACCATACCACAAATACCAGCGAGAATAACAAATCAAAAATAATTAACTGCTATTCTTTTATGGTTTGTTGTATAAACTCAATTATTAAGATAATAAATTATTCTAGCTTTATTTCAAATAACTAATTTATAGATTAATAAAGTTGAGTTGATTGATTTTGTAGAAAAAAAATGAAATTTGGCTGAGTCATTTATTAACCATTCATAAGCTCTGTGAAAACCATGAAAACTTTTAGTACTATCAACAGAACTAATATAAAATAATTTTTCATCAAACATTGAACTAAATTTAGAGGTTACTCGAGTATTAAATAAGAATGCAAATGTTTTAAGATTTTCTAATAAAAAAAATCACACATTACGTAACAAAGTAAATCTTTTTCAAAAAAAAAAAAAAAAAAAAATAAAAATTTAAATTAATTTTATTTATATTTAATTTGATTTTAAATTTATAAAAAAATTTAAAAAAATTAAAAAAAAAAAAATTAAAATTTAAAGTTCGTGACAAAATATGTTGTAATAATAATAAAATTAAACCTATACCAAACTCTATTGCAGAAAATATTAAAAAAAAAAATGTTAAAGATATAATATTTAAATTATCGTAAGCAAGCCCTACAAATAAAACTATAGAATATAAAGTAATTCATAATAATTCAGCGGTTAATAATAAATGTAATGCTGTATTGGTATTAATAAGTAAACTTCCTAATATAAAAAAGAAAAAAAATATTAAAGTGTTTAAATCACCTAAAAACAAAATTAATTAAATTAATTAAACAATTTATACGATTTTTGTTAAATTTAAAAAAATAACATAAATATAAAATCATTAGATTCAGATATTTCTATAATTAAATCGGATAGTTTTACTTGATTTTTTAATAGATTGTTGGTAAAGAAGATTTTTTCAAAATCAACTAAAGTACATAATTGTTTTAACATGATTTCGTTAAATATTAGTTCATTATGGGTTGGTTTTGAAATTATATTATTTACTAATATATAATTTGATGATAAAAAATCATAAAAAATAGATAAAAAAATCACTAAAGAGCATATATCGCTAAAACTTCATGATCATTTAAAAAAATCTAATGTTTTTTCAAACACAGTCTTACCTTTAGGCACTTGATTTATATAAACCATATCAAACCAGTAATATAATGATATACCATTATATTTAAAATCATATAATTGAAATACGATAGAACCTAGTTTTAACTTCTCTTTTTTTAACTTTAAATTTTCATATTCATATAAAATATATAACCTAAATAAACGGGTGTTTTTAATTTTACTATAATTAGTAACGTAATAATAGCATAAATTATATAAAGACACTTAAAATCTTAAAAATTAAATATTGCTTATATTTTTAATATAATTAAATTTTGATCTTTTAGTAACAAAATAAGTATCTTCGATAAAAGATCTATTTACTGAATGTACTTCAAAGATGATTAGATATGTAATATATAATGCTAATAACATTCTTGCAACCTCTTCAATAATAAAAAATAAAAATAATAAAAATTTACCTCATACAACAAAATAAATAGCAAATAAATCACCGGCTAAATCCATTTCATCTTCTAATAAAAACGATCTATCATCATTATTATCAGTATCAAAAAACATTACTGTAAAAATTGAAAAAAACAAGTCACTAAAATATTCATCATCATCAAAATCACCTAAAAATATATAATAAGAATCTAAACAATCATCTACTAAATCATAAACATTTAAACGTACCATTAAGATAAAGGTTCTTAAAACAAAAGCAAAAGTGTTTAAACCATCTCGAACAAATTGTTTAGTAATAAAACTTGCCGTACGCCCTTCAGATATAGATGCTTCTAAAAAAGAAAAAAAGTGTATAGAATATTTAAAGATTAAATAACAAAGCATTAGTATAAAAAAATTAAAACACATACCATTGAAAAACTCCAAAATCTCTTCTTGATCATCATCAAAAGTAGCAATCATCATAGATGTATAAAAAAATACAAAAAAAAAAACTTTAATAGCAGCTTCAAATTGAATTCTTGTTTCTCTTGAAATTGAAAAAATAAAGTTTTGGAAACGTACAAAATAAATTTCTAAAGGATTATTTCATTTAGTAATTCTAAAAATACCTGTAAAAATTACAACCATTCACATAAAAGCTATAAAAGCAATAAAGTATTCTAAAAATTCTGAAATAGATGAATAAATAGAATCATTAAAAATATCAAAAACAGCTGATGGTGTTGAATTAATAATAGAGTTTAGTCAATAAATATTTACATAATCAATTAAAGCTAGGGATAATTCGGGAGTATGATGTAAAACTAATACTAAAAAATCTTGATAATCTGTATAAAAAACAACTTGTAAAGATAAAAAATTGTTATGAATAAAAGATAGGTTATCTCACATCATTAAATCAAAAAGTTCTTTAGAATAATTAAAAGAATCTGTTTCATTAATAAACATTACATCTAAAAGAGATAGTTTAGTAAATGAATCTAAAAAAAAATGACTATTAATAAAAAATGTACTTGTAAGAAATGAAAATATATTATAATCTGATAATATCAAATCAAAAGTTTCATCTCAATTTAAAACATCTTCTAATCATAAAGAGTCGTTATCTAAATAAGATTTAAGTCAATTGTATTCAGCATTAAATTTCATTAAAATTTTATATTATAATTAAAAGAAAAATCAAATTTTGAAACCTAAAACACCTGTAAAAGTGTTTATTGTAGTAAAATCAGAAACAATTCGATTATTAAATTTTGAATAACTAGTTTCACCTATTTTATATAATAAAGTTCGAGTTCGTGCATTTCCAGCAACACTAATTTTACCTTTTAAACGAAGTTTAAAACCTTTAAATTCTAATTCTGGAAAATATAGTCAAAACAAATAACGCATTGTAAATTTTAAATATCGAAATAAAAGCCTGTATTTTCAAAAACTCATACGATATAACATACCTTTAATCCAATTTGATAAAAAAGTCGGATCTTTAAATTTAATAGCAATATGTAAAATCTTTAAAGATTCTTTTAAAAAGATTTTAGGTCCTAAAAGTCTTTGAAAACTTGTAATACGTATTGATCACATATTACATCTAGCTATATCATTAAAAGATAGAGAATTTTCAATAAAAGGATTAAATTTTAAATAAACCTTTTTTCCACTACAGTTTTCTATAAATCTTATTAAAATGTTGTAATATCACATTATAATATTAGATGAGAATTTATGAAAATTTACAATCTTTAATAACTTCCTTTTTATAGTGTATTTAAATATATTCGAAGGTATTAAATTTGATTTATTAAAAATGTTGATACGTGAGTTGAAAAAATATTTATTTAAATCGTTTATTACCGCCAAATTATTATTTTTATTTATGTTTTTATTATAATTAAAATAAGATAAATTATTATTAAATATTAAATATTTATACAATAACGTATTACCAAAAAAGTTAAACAATAAGTCAACATTTCGTAATAATATTAAACTAGTGTCAAAAGTATTTATAAATTTATTTTTACTTTGTTTAATGAGTTTTTTAACATCGACTAAATTTTTCATTAAATTTTTTTTTTTTAAATCATCAATACTTTTTACTTTCGATAAATTTGTATCAAAATTACTTTCAAAAACATTATCAAGCTTAATACAATCATATAATTTTAATAAACCTATAACTTTAAAAGTTTTATAAATTTTATTATATTTTATTATATTTAATTTATAATTTTTACTATCTTGATTAATACGTAATAGTATATTTTTAAAAAAATCTACAACATTTATATCATATGATATAATCTTTCTTTTTATATTTTCTCTAAAAGATCTAACTAATTCTACATATGGTAATTGTTTAGATATTAAATTTAGAAGTTTTGAAAAGTTTTTAAACAACTTAAAAGACAGATTAGTACTTTTTTTTCCTAAATGTTTTAAAAACTTCGTATTAACTATTGATAATTTATTATTTGTAAAAAAAATATTTTTATAAATAATATTATTATTTATAAAAATTTGATTATAAATTATTTTATAATTTTTAAAAAAATTCGATTTTAAAGAAAATCAAATATCAAAAGATTTAATAAGAGAATTATAGAATAAATTAAATAAATTATAACGTATATATACATTTAAACTATAATCTTGTATAATATTTTTTTTAAAAGAAATTAGAACAAAATTTATTAAAATTTTTTGATTAAAAAAACTGATAATAGGTTTATTTACTCATTTAAAAGAAAAAAAATCATTATCATTAAACATGGTTTTTGGTAAAATATAAAGTCTTTTTTTCATAAAATTAAAACGTTTTTTTAGAAAAGTTTTTAAATATTTTTTGTTTTTTAAACGTTTTTTAAAAACTTTTCTTATTGAACGTTTAAACAATTTTCATGTTGTTTTATTAAAAATTTTCTTAAATCTTGTTTTATTAAAAATTTTCTTAAATCTTGTTTGTTTAAATTTTAGTTTTTTACTAATTTTATTTGTTTTTACTAATTTTATTTGTTTATTTTTTATTATTCTTTTTCGAAAAAAGAAATTATTATTTAATTTTATTAACATAAAACAAGGATAGCAGGAATCGAACCCACACATGCGGTTTTGAAGACCACCGTTCTACCACTAAACTATATCCCTAAAATCATTAGAATTACAGGACTTGCACCTCTATGGTAATTTATTCAAAAATTTTTTCCAATTGTATATGTTTTATTGGGCTTATCGAATTTCGCTCACCACTACTATTCGAATCTCAGTTGATTTTTTTATATAAAGTTAATGAGATGTTTCAGTTCACTTTATTAGTTTAATTTTACTTATTAATCCCTGTAGAGCCGATACTCATAATAAATATAGGTTTTCCACACCTTACCTTATTTAACATCTAGGCATCCACTTAATGCGACGTATCTTAATATTATTTAAAATTAATATTATTTAAAATTTTCATTATAAA
>Ga0194133_10006100_pt1 | contig 15009 bp, 2 predicted proteins | sample TA2KigOf40mmetaG_FD_155448 | JGI IMG/M metagenome (GOLD analysis project Ga0194133, IMG submission 155448) | Freshwater microbial communities from Lake Tanganyika, Tanzania - TA2015055 Kigoma Offshore 40m | ecosystem: Environmental > Aquatic > Freshwater > Lake | place: Tanzania: Lake Tanganyika...
TTCAGTTTGGATTTTGTTCCACACTTTGACAGTCAATGCAGCTTTGAGAGGTGATCCATCAATGGCTGTAGGTGGAAGGAGCTTAGTAGCTAAGGTTATGACAAAAATTCCTGAAGTTTAAAAATAGTCTCTAATCTGAACTGAAGATATTTCAATTTAGGCCATGGTAAACTATGTATTTCATTTCTTCACTTGCCGAAAGTGTGCAGAAAATTTTGCTGCAACAGTCACATACCTAGGATTCTTGCCTACAACCCCCACTGATAGTATCCTTTGGCTCTGGCAAATTCACAACTTGGCAAATTTAAACCTTCAAAGTTAAGAATCTAGTTTTTAGGGGATAAATTACAAAAATAATCGTCAATTCGAATCTTAAAGGAGACGTTACTGAAGATCCAGCTCACCCCAAAAAAGTCTGGCCGTCAGATACAAACTGTCCAGAATGCAAGTTCAAGGGTACTTTTTCAAACAAAAACTTTCAAGGTAAAATCATTCAATCAAAAGAGGTTTACATGAAAAAAATAACATCAAATGGAACTGATATTTGGATTCCAGTTGTGGTAGCACAAGGGGAAACCTGGAATGTTAAAGCTACTGCTGATTACATAGCTAAAGTTTACAGAGAAGAGAACATAATCAAATCTCCTGACAAAAAGACAGGTAAATGTGTGCAAAAAGTTAAGTATTCATCTCTGAAATGAGTTTTATACTAATCAGGATCTAAAATGGAGTCTTTGGTTAAGATGATTGAATCAACTATTTCAAACATTACTGCAAAAGAGGGGGAAATTGCAACTGACCTTTCATCGCTTATTGCTATTAATAACTATTGTGTTAAAGTATTTTCTCTAGTGAAAGACAAGTATTAAAATCTTAATTCCAAACAAGTTTCTATCAGTTATTGCAAAAATTTTAATTGTTATCGTAACATATTAGAATTTTTGTTATCAGTTCAATGCTAATTTTGTCTCCATCTACAAAACATGAGCAATGAGCCAAAATAAAAATCTTGAAAATTTTATTTTTGCACTACAAAGTTACATGAACAAGTTGAAAAATGCCTTTAAACTACTTCCATCTATTAAAATAGAGGGAACTCAAGTCTTCAAGACATTCAAATCTGGGCTGGGATGACATTGACAATAGGTTGGGTGATGGGCTGAGGCTTAGCTTGTTGAGCTGGGACAGCAAAGGCTTCTGGAATGCTTCTTGAATAGTAATAGTAGTTACTAGAAGGGTAGGATTGAACATTCTGGCCATAATAGGTATAGGGTCCACCATATCCAAGAGCAGCACCAGCACCAAATCCAGATGGGCTGAGACCGGCAGAGAAGCCGCCACTGTAATCAAAATGTTATTTTGAAGATCATTTACTATTATCATCATCACTATTATTTCTTTTCCCTACCCCAAACCTCCAAGGTGGGCACCAAAGTTAGCTGAGATCTGGCGAGTTTGTGGAGCTAGGGCCTATGATAAATCATAATATATGGATTAAAAGAGCTCAATTTTTTGTGCTTAAAAAAGAGACATTTTTTTACCTCATTATCCAGAGGTTGGAAAACAATAGGGATATAGTGAACAATAGGTGTGGGGAGCTCTCTTTGGAAATATACTGAAGGTTGAAGAGGATAAACATTTCTGTAAAGTGGGTAAGGGACAATGAACTGAGGGGCCTGGGCAAGCTGTTGATATTTTGATCCAAGATTGTCCCCTGCTGGATATTGTTCTCATTCTTCAGAATGGGTGTAGCTACTACTGCCGCCACATTGTCATTGTTGATGGCTTCAATCTAAAATGATCAAAATATGAGATTGGCGACTTTGGCTAAGATGTTGTAGTTTCTGGCTGGGGATTCAAGCACTGAAGATACAGATCTTGACATCAGCATATTATGAATTATGAACCAGGTTTTGAAAAAGTCTTTAGAGAATCACCAAAAGCTTTCTTAATCCTTCAATGTGTAAGATATGCAATTCATAAATGAAGGTAATTAGGATCTAACAAACCTGAGAATCATCTTGCTTAGCTTGTTCTAAAGCAATTGGATTTCCTTCTGTGGCCTGTTGACAAAATGAAGTGGCAACCAAGCAAAAAATGATAAACTGAAAGTAAAAAAATCCTCTAATTTTAAAATTAAAGTAAGCAATCATAAAACTTATTTTTTTACCAATTTCATTTTAATTAAATTGAAGTACCTCCTCATCCAATGTTCAGGTCAAACTCAATGGAAATCAGGTATGGCTGAGGTTAATATTACTGCATGCACCAACAAAGTAACCTGGAATTGCATAATTGCCCATCAAAGGGTTAGCCCTGATGTGAATGGACAACCTGTTGTTCAAAATTTTTGTGAAAATCACTCTGGAAGCACTTAAAAACTGCAATGCAGCTTTTAAACAGGTTCTTTTTAGATTGCTGCTTGTAAATGCTGTTTTTTTGCTAAATTAGAAGAATAATAAAGTTCATTTGGAAAACTACTTATAAATTGCATCTCTTTTTCACAGTGATTGATTTGTTCTTGTTTTTCTTAACCTTAGAAATCGGATGATGTTTGTTGCCATGCAACACAGGTTGCAACCTACCTCCTGCAGTCATCTACCTGTGACCTGCAATTTTGATTATAAGGTATCATTATATAGAGTTAAATTGCCTCAATAACGGTAGAAATATTCCGAAGAAAAGGGAAAGCTAACAGAAAGTTTTTAACATCTAAATGAACATTTATATTAATTTTTATTCACACTAGCCTTAAAGGGCTATTCCAATCTTCAAAAAGTGTGCAAGAAGAACTTCAACCTTATAGGTATAAAATCCCCAAAAGGTGCATCAATGTTTTAAATGTCGAAAGTTAATTTACCTTTAAGATGTTCATAGCCAAGCTCTTTAATCAATTAGCTAAAAAAATGATCTATATTTTGAGACTGATGCTTATATCATAGGATCAGTACATCTGCAACTGCTGATTTTGAGTTTAGTTGGTTAAGCTTCATTAAAATAAATTATTATTATTCAAAACCTGACAGAAATAAGACTGTGTATTTGTGCTATTTTTACATCACAGGAATGCACCCAAAACAGGAAACTTATGGCAGTTTAAGCATTTTTTTTTCTCAGGAATATTTTATCTATTAATAATATTAATTTATTAATATTTAAACTCAAATTAATACTCACTATTTTAAATGGTATCTTTTCATGCCTGCAAAAATACTCTAATACGGGTGTTGTTTACAGGAATATACTTGTTTCGTTGCTATTTCTAAAAAAGAGTGAGCTTATTTTTGATCGTGAAGTCTAACAAGTTTCTATTCTACTTGTAAGTACTATCAGTTTGATGTAGTGATGGGTCCGGGTCAAAAATTTTTGACCCGGGTCGGGTCAATTTTTTGTGGCTCGGGTTGGGTCGGGTCGGGTCAGCCATTCATGGTTTGGGTTTGAATTTGCAAAATTCCCCCTTAAAACGTCAAATTTTTCAATTATTTGCCCTTCGGGTCAAAAAAATCTCTTCGGGTCGGGTCGGGAAGTACCCGGGTCAGAGGCGGGTCAGCCTCTTATTTACTGCGGGTCAAAAGTATGTCCGGGTCGGGTCGGGTCAGGGCCCATCTCTAGTTTGATGAGACATGCCCATTTAAAACAATCATTGTCTTTGTCAGATTAACTTTTGTATTCATAGAGCATCAGTAAAAGATTTGTCCTATAAGAAACTATCAATTTATCTCTCCTCATTTGATTTAAATTGAAAAAAGGCAATTTGAGGCTTTTTGTAACCTAGCCAACCAAATGCATTTCAAAGAATGATGTTAAATGTGTCAGTATTTTTTTAGTTTCAAAAGTATTTAGTGCAAGGGGTATTCATGGCCTTAGAGTTACAGTCTCTGACTGAGAAGAAAACGAGACCTTAGATTTAGAGTATTATCTGAGCCATTGGCTCCCCCAATAATCTTTTCACCCTTATCAGAAAGTAAATTTATAGGCACTCGAAAAGAATCCAAGATTCTAAATTAAGGTCCTGATTGTGAATGAAAATCAGATATTAAGTCAATATTTTCAAAAAAATATTTTTTTTCATAAATGGACAGCTTTTTCTTATTTGAACAGGGCATTTTCAACATATTTAGATCTTTTGCAACTCTTTATTTGCCTTCAATTTTTGAGCTATGCATTGAGGATTGATACCCAAATTTCAGCGAAGATAATCTGAAACCCTAAGAAAGCTTCATTAGAAAAAATTTATGCTACATCACAATCTTAATTTACAGGTCTTTCTTATTTAATCATCTGAAATTCTTAATTCTTCAAACTTAAAATAAAATATATATTTTTCAATAGTTTAAAATTTTTCTCGAAACTTTGATTACCTTTGATGCAAATGTATGACTCAAACTCTCAATGCATATATATGACTCAAACTCTCAATACATCAATTGAACTCCAATTCTGAAGGGGACTACCTTGGGCTGTCAGTTTTTACAAAGTATTTAAAAAATGTCCCCAACACTTTACAAATTAAATCATTTTAGCCTTTTGTCTAATATTTGATGGAACTCTTTGTTTTTGTTTCGATCCCGGGTTTGAAGTCATCCCCATAAGCTAATGATAAGGATGAGCAAGATATACCATAATTATGAAACCCAAGAACTTGTCAAAACTATCTTTAAAAACAGTGAAGATGTTACAATATAGAATAAGTATTACGAGATTTTTATAAGTTGCTATTAAACTTTTCAATAAAAATATCATAATTTTGTCAATGTATTTATTACTAAAAAACTGACAAAAAATTATCCATCATTCCTATTTGTTAAATAATATTTTGATAAAAGTGAACGGATAAAATTATTATTTTTTGTTAAATATAAATGTCTAGTTTTTACAAATCATGATTTCTAATTTAAAATTTGGTGCAGACATTAGATTTTTATAGTTAAAACTCGATCAATATGATATTTTTAAATTAAAAAAATAGCTTTTTAACAATGTTTGCATTAGCTCAAAATTCATATTTTCTCAATACATTTACCTGTCTGGTTTTTTTTAATCAATAATATCAAAAAAGTTTATTTTGGGGCTGAGGGATGGGATTGTATTTTCAAATTCAAAACTTTGGTAACATAAATACTAAAAAAATTACTATTAACTTTTGGTGACTTGATGATTCAAACAATTTCCTACTAAAAATTGAATCTGCAGTCCAATTTAAAGAAGCAGCTTTATTAGGCCAGGCCAAAAAGTTAAATTTTTATATTTGTTGCTAAGTTTTGCCAAAAATTATCGAAAATTATTGATCTTGTTAATAAACTTTTTGAAGATAATTTTTGCAGACATTCAAATACTTTTATAGAATTCATTTGAAAATTTTGTCATTCCATTTTATAAAATCATTTTTATCATCTTCTTTTCAGGCTTGAAGTTTGTAACAGAATGTTTTTGGTCATCCATTGTGCTATTAGTGTGGCAAACACGGAACAAGGAATCAATTGAGAAAAGCGACTAGAACTTGAGGAGATGATTTCTGAAAAATACAATTGAAAAGGCATGTTGAATTCTTTTCTGTTCCTGCATTAACCCCACCTCAGTGTAATAAAGGCGGCACAACTTTTATAAAGATTTTTGTCATTGATGTACATCGCCTGAGTTTAATAAAACAATAGTTTATATAATGATTATGTATTGTCATTCACAATTTAAGCTTGAATCCAAATCCAAATAAATAAATACACAATATTTGTTAAGTAAGTCTCTTGACAGGTTGCAGTTTCTATTTTGCATGTATATTTCTTAGGGTGTGTTTCTTTCTCATGTGATCCTCTTTAGATTAATAAATTATCTGTTTCCTTATTAAAACTAAATTTGAATCAATTTCAAACAGATGTTTTTCACTCTTTATTCTTTTGTCTTTATCAAGAGTGTCTCATTCTTAAAAAGGTGCTAAAATGTATGTCAGTGTTGTAGTTCTGGAAGAATGAATAAACCGAATTTGAATTTGAAGGGGGTCGCCAATATATCTCTTAGTTAACCTGATTACTTAACCCATGAGAAATGCGAATGCGATATTGAAACAGATTTAATGAAAGAAACAAGTGATAAGATCTTTCTAGAACTGAAAGTAATGTGTCACAAGACATCTTTCAAGCTGTCTCAAGCACTTAATACTTATCCAGACCTTTGACTCTCAAAAGTTTTCTGAGAAAAGATGCATTGTTCGATATGACCTTCATCTATTTTCTGCGTATATAATTCAAAGATCAAAAAATGAATATTTTAATTACCAGATTTTTCAGCAGTTATGTCCTCTTGACCATTTGTCATGACAGATGCAAATTTGGGCCTCTCTTGAAGCAATGTGATTTCAGAACTTTTCCAGTAAAAGTTTGAAATACTTGCGAGACACTTGAGCCTGACACGATTGTTGTTACCAACAAAATGGTTTGTTGTAAGTGGGAAGGACAAATCAAGTTGTCTAGTAGTCTCATTCATGTGAACGTAAGCATCATGAGCCTGAAAAATACATAAAAGATTGCAATTAATGGATGAGTCCCGGAATTCAATTCAATTGAGTATGTGAAATGTTAACTGAGTTGTTCAATCAAGCATTTGAGTTTTTATAGATTTATAATCATTACAATGGGGAGGCATGGCTGGACAAGTGATGGATCCGAGTCAAATTTTTTTACCCAGGTTGGGCCAATTTTATGTTGCTCAGGTTGTGTTATAGCCATCTTTGGTTTGATCAAATTTTCAATTTTTTCCCATTGGTTCAAAAAAATCTCATCAGGTCATGACAAAAAGTACCCAGGTCGAAGACGGGTCAGCCTCTTATTTATTGCAGGTCAAAAGTATGCATTGGTCAGGTCGGGTCAGGGCCCATCCCTAGGCTGGACCTCCTCTGGGTAGCTGCGGGTTCTAACAAGGAGGATCATGAATGATAGTTGATCCAGATACGTGCTGGTCAATTGACACAAACCTTATGTCTCAAATATCTTAACGTCCAGAGGGTTATGGAACAAATCTTGACGGTTAATTATCAAAATATAAAAAATAGGTACCTAAATACATCAAAGTAAAAGGTAATTTACTTCAAGATGTATCTATGATTATTAAAAGGCTTTTTGCTTTTTCTAGAAAAGTCATGGGTGAAATGATTGATTTGCATGGGAAGAGAAAGTTATGTTGCATTTAACTTTTCTTTTTTTACATTTTACACACGCATTCAATATATTTTTGGGAAAGGGCAATTGATTATCATTTTTGTAATTCTTAACAATCTTAGTAAAAAAAAATAGGTTCCCATCCTATGCACAAACCAAAATTAATAATATCTTGTCCATTGAAGACTCAAGGGAGGTCTACTCGCAGATATCATAAGAGCAACAGCAATATTTATCTCATTGTAACATTTTATTTTTCATTTTCATTAATAGCTTTTATTAAGGACTTTTTGTTATCCATAAATAAAAGTACAGTAACTTTACAAGCCATTTATTCTTAAAAAACTTTGGTTAAAAATTATTTAAGTTAAGCTCCTCTAACTTCTGCGAGGCCTTACAGAACTGAAGAATTCCAAAATATCACCATTTTGAAATGACATTGTCGCAAGTGCCATGTAGGTATGTCATCTAGGTAGCGTTTAGGGGTTAAGGGTTCAAGCCTCAACACCTCATGAGACCTTTTACCATTTGGTTGCCATTGAAATATAAAAAATTGTCTCCAGCCAGGATCAAACGTATCTTTTATTTGCAAGATGCTGAGTGACACAAATTGGTATAAAAAATTCAGCAATGTATATCTCCATTTTAGAATTATACTTCCAACTTTGTAGGTTAATATTAGGTTTTTGTGTAGGAATTTTTGCCCTTTGCAGACAAGGTGTTTACTATTAAACACATTATTTTTCAAGGTTGCGCTAACTTATGATATTGTGCCCTAATAAATAAAGAGAAGGTTGTAGTCACATTTGATTACTTACTTTCTATACATTTTAAACAAAAATTTTACTTTAAATAATAAATTTTTACTCACTGGTTCACCATTGATATACCAAGAAAGGTCTGTTTTTGGGTTTGACTTTTGGGCTTTGCATGTAAGTTCAGCAACTTCACCGACCTGTTAAAAGTATAAAATTTATGCATTCAGTACTGTGAGGTTATATTGAGGAGAGAGAGCATATGATCCAGTCTTCAAATGGTTCAACTTATTTACGTTATGGCAATACAGCTCAGAACTCGATCTAGATATCAGAATTTGTGCCAATAAACTAGGGTGCACATCACCTTTATTTGTAAAGGATAGATTGTGGTGAATAACAAAGTAAAGTTGTAGCTTGATAGAAGGTGAGGGTGCTTAAAGCTTGAGGGAAAGGCAAACTGACACATGACCACATAATTCAGCCATTTCAGCCTTTTGCATAAAATCTTTGCACTTATACCTGATATTGTTTTCCTCTGCCTTCAATAACAGGACCTTCATCCGGCAAATCTATACAAATAACAAGTAATTATCTATGAATCATCCTAATGACTTCAAGTTTTACAAAGTACTTACCCACTACTGTCATATTAGCAAATTGCATAAGTGCGTAATACCCAGGAGTAACTGTGACCTCACAAAGATAAGTACCAGAATGTTGTACCTAAAAATTTGTTTGTGAATTTTTAGACTGTCTTTTTGAATATTCAGCTGAATAGTAAAATATTTTTTATCCAACTTAAAGATGAGCATTATGAAAAAGTCTAAAAATTTCATGTTTAGTAACACCATTTTGTACAATTCAATGAATTAATTTTGGAATATCTTTTTTCTGCTGCACCAACAAGTTTTCCTGTCAAGACATTAATAAGATGTCAGAAATATAAGTTTGTCAAATAAGATATTTTTAAGACAGGATAATTACTAAGTTGAATAATTCCTCGTTTCTAAAGATGGGAAACTATTTTCTGTAATATTTATAAGAAAACATTATCATTCGAAATTTATCATGTCCATAAACAGTTTTTTCTTCACTGCTTTGCTCTGAAAACTCTCAGTGCTGCATCTCATTTAGAATCCTATCTTTAAGGTGCTCCAATAGATGAGTCCATATTTCTTTTGAGGTGACACATTGTTATAATCTTTTCATACATCTGTCTTCCCAGGCTTAAGATTGAGCACTGATTTAATAATCACCTTTACCATCTTTTTGATTAAACTAATGAATTCATCTTATGCTTTGAATCATGGCACCTTCAGCCTAAAACCTATTGGTTTGCCCTAAAAAATAACAAAAAGTTTCACACGACCCCAAGTGATGAAACAAAGCATTTCACATGCTCAAATGTACTAGACACTTGTTTAAAAACAAGAAAATTTAATGCAAAAAAGTTCTTTTCATTTTTTGCATTTGTCGAAAAACCAATCAGAGGCCAAGAAAAACTCCACCTAATGGTTTGCAAAAAATCAATAGATATACATATACAGAAAAAGAAGTTCAATAAATTGAATTGTTTTTCTCTAAGTTTGATGCCTTCTTTGGCCACATTTGAGTGTTTGTCTTGAAAGGTTGAAAAATGGCCACTCTTTAAGCCTTGGCTGAAGAAAACCAATTCTAAGACATTTCCTAGAATCAAGAAAGACCTCATTCTTTGCTTAAGCAAATAAAGAAAGAAATGGAAGAATCCCACGCTTCTTAAGAGGGTAACAAGAGAATTTTTTGCTAGTGACTTATTGTTAAAAAAACTGGGAAAGCGGATTCAGATACAACTTCCATTTTGACATTCAAGAACATTGGGTATTGGGGAAAAGTAACTTGAAGAAAAGAATCAAATTTAAGGATACAAAATTATGTATTTAAACCTTACAGTAAACAAACCACGTTACTTGTATAGATTTTCTTTGAGTTCATTCAGGATCAATAAGTTAAGTATTTTCAATCAGAGGTTGAAGGTTGAATTGATTGCAAAGATGATGGGGTCACATAGCACTCGAAGGAAGGCAAAGGCTAGGGTTGATGGCAGAGAAGAGTGGTGAATCCCAAATAGCTTAGGGCAAGCAACAATCTTGGTGAGTGGGTGTAATGGTAGGTAAAGATATGATACTTGTATTGTGTAAATGAGCGTATACCCTTTATAAATAAAATCTCTTAAGGGTTTTTTATATTTTGCATTAATAACCTATTCAATGTTTTCTGCAATTAATAAAGTTGAATACAAATTATCACATAAAATTGAACTTTTGTTTGCTTAACAGCCATGGATAAAGGAAACTTTTCCCCTAGAAATTGTACCACAGACTTATACATTGCAGGTATTGCATCTTGCTGATTTCAACAGCTCAGCCCTGGCCTTGACAGAAATTTTCCACTCCACTTTGAGTAAAAATAAAGTTTCCTTATAAATAGCTAAAATGTTGAAGTGAGTCTTTATTAGATATAAAACATATTTAACATTGGAAGAGCCGATTCTTCTCAAGATTAGATTTTAATATTGTTAGTTTTTTTTGTTTATTGCCTTAAAAATTAAGATAAATGTAACTCAAAGAGATAGTTTTGAGACAAGTTTAGTATTGGTATTTCTTTGCCCATTTTCCATTTTCCATTTTTATAGATCAATGTTCAAACAAATAATTTCAGTGATCTTTTTGGAATCCTCAATGGTATGTTTGGCAGTTATATTTGTGGATATAGTACAAAGATTTATTGTAATTGTTTCCATCTTTCCAAATAGATAAGTCTTTGTAAAAATGGCAAAGCACAAAAGTTTTGCAACACAGACAGGCGGCGTATAAATATATATACTTTATCAGAACTACTTTTTGTATCTTTGTGCCACTTTATTTTTCCACTGTCTCAGTTGAGCAGATGCATTTTTTCATAAAATAACATCATTTACACGGGGAAAATGTCTGCTCTTTTGTGCCAATAGATCTTAGGTGCACAAGTTTTGTGAAACTATATAGTTTGAAATATTACCTGAACGTCATCAAGGACAACTCTTGTTTGATCTGAGGCTGACATCTGAAAATAAAAAAATTGGGTCAATTTAGGTAAAAAATTCATTAAAATTAAAGGTTTAAATAAGACCCTTTAAAAAATAAAATTCCTGTTTAAATTTTGAATCATAACATTAAGTGAGAAAGCTCTGTTCACATCTGTTATCATTTGAACTTATTCTAATAATTTACTAAGAATGAATTATTTATTAAGTGAGAAATGTTCATATCTACGTAAGACATAAACGTTTGAATTTGATACAAAGCATGTGCTCTATTTCATTTGTTTTCAAATGTCACAATATTTTCAATGAAAACGTTTACCTTAAAAGTCATTTCAAGACAGTTCATCAAGGTATCTTTCATTCCCACACTTGTTTGCACATCACATTAAAATGTTTCCCAACAAACAAAAGGACAAGTCCCTCAAAAAGAACCAACCAAAGGGGTCACATTTCCTTCGATCTATTCCAGTTGGTTAAATAGTTTATTCCAATATTACAAGCTTTTTACTTGATCAAATAACAGTTCTGAATTGATTGTATTGTTTTCTTAATTGGGAAGGGCATCACTGGGTTTTCTATAGATATGTTTATGCACACTCTATGTGGTACTTGCCTATTGTCTTGTGATTAACTGTACTTTTAACACTCATTAAAAGCTTCATGCATGCTTAGTCAGAAAACATAGCTGATCAAATTGAAAGCAATAGATTTGATAACATTTAATCACACTTACTGAACTTCAAATTTGAAATTCAGTTTATCCCTCTCAAGTGAAGCGAGAGAGAGGGAGTTCAGCAAAAATCATTAATTAAATTTTTGTTCCACAAGGGGCTGATTGAAATTTTTGCATTTTTACAGTATGCCAGTCCGTCATCCTCAAACCACTCCCTTAGTTTTAAAGATAAAGAGCAGCAATTTTGCATACTGAATCCTCATACATAATGCTAAAAAAAGTTACTAACAAAATAATTGAATTTTTGACTAGGAGCTAATATATGGTTGAGAATTGCCCTAATTTTATTAATGATAGCCAATTTCATCCTCTTTCTTTAATAGCTCCCACAATATCAAAGCTAGAGAGCTGATATTTTGCATAGAACACAGCTTTAGCCAGTATCTAAATTTTACTTTTTATACACTTTGCTTTAAAATTAAGTGCAAAAAGCCAGCATAAGGGTTTTCTAGACCCCAAGCTGAAAAAAATGAAAAACTTTTTTTGACTTTGAAGCCTGTCAGCTGAGTGGTGGTCATGAAACTTCGATTGAGAGGCTTTGCATTTTTTCCTTGTAGCAAAAAACGCCTGTCTACTTAATTGATTCCTTATGTAAAACTTCACTGCACTGACTTGGATGTTTTCACCTTTTTAGAGGCTTTCGAAATCAAAGACACTAGGAAAAATGATTTTTTGAGACCCATTGTAAATTTATCACTAACGAGATTTTGGGTATACCAAAATCTAAACTCACAACCAAACCATACTATTTTGTACTATTTTTAAGGTTGGGCTTTTGTGTGCTTAAACAGATTCAAGTTGTACGTTTTTGCTGGGGGGTTCACATGAATATTGTCTTTAGGGAAAATGAGCTTAGAGTTTTTAGGAGAAATTATTTTGATTACTGTCAGGGCTGTTACATATAGCTATTCATTCATTCATTATTTATCTGGACTCATCTGTTACATGCTCTCAACATTAGCTTTATGAGAGTCACAGTTTGTTGCTAAGCCAATAAACAAATTAATATTTAAAATGATATGAAATAACATGTAGACGTCACAAAAACAACTCAAATTTGAACTGATGTGGACATCCATTAAATAATCCTTAAAGCAATATCTCCTTTTTGCAAACCTTTTTTATCCAAACAGGAGAACACCTGAACCCATATTCCATTAAGAGATAAAAACAATTATTTGACAAATCTGTACCTCAGTGCACAAAAAATACCTCATCTCTTTTATCATTAAAATATCATTACTCACAATAGAAACCATTAAGTCATATCTCAAAAGTATAAAATCAACCTCCTTTTTAAATCTGGTTATGGAGTTTAACATTACCATTTGATGCAGTAACACCTATTCAATAAAGTATTCTCATTATACTTTCTTGTTTTCCTAATAACGGGTGATATAGAAAACTTAGGCTGATTGATTCTAAGGGAGAGATAATTTATTCCTTTATTTATTTATTTCAGACTCAAGCGTATATGGAATATAACAATAATGGTCTCAAAAAATATCTCTACATATATTGGTTAAAGCTTAATATTTTGTTTCAAGTTTTAAATGATGTGATTTTTCACAATTTTTAAAATTATAAAAAGAGGGACGATGAAAAAAGGAGGCAATAATTCTGCCATGAGATACAAAGAATGTTATCCGGCAATTTATTCAAGTAATAAATCATTTTGTTCTATAAAGAATTAATATTAAACTTTATTTCCTGTCGATTTCGATCAATATTTCTTTATTAACAATTAATCTAAGGAGTTAAAATGGGCAAAGAAAGAGAGAGGTTTTATCAAAAGCATACTTAGATCATTGGATTTTGTGTGATATAGAAATACCATCAAATGTGCTCATTTAAAAGTAATTGTTATAAAATTGAAGCTTTCCAATTTTTCAGACTCTATAAACCTCTAAAATTTGAGCCTTTTGGTATTCTAACTAACAGGTTTACCATTTCATTCTTTCTTAAAAACTCAGGAGAAATGTAAACAAAAGATGCCATTCAATTAGCACATGCTTTTCATCCAAGAAACTTTAAAATGAAAAAATAGCTTTATTTTACTCTCTGGATTGTTTCATAGATAAAGATGTATGGATGCCTGTCAGCCAGGTACGGCAATCTTGTTTAGGTGGTCCCATAGTCTGTGTGTGAAGGAAACACTCCAGGAGATCCCTCTCCGACTGAATACCACTAGCGCCTAACAAACTCACGGAAGTTGACTCAGTGACTTTTGATTAGTGATGGGTCTGGGACAAAAATTTTTGACCTGAGTCAGGCTGGGTCATTTTTTGGTTTGGTCATTAATTCCTTTTTGAAAGCTATTCTTTTGGGTTGATAGACCTTGACCATAAGCAGGAAAACAACGTCATTTGTATTGAATCTTTACTCAACTAAACTTAAGATTCCATCCATAATGCTCTTATACATCCTCCTCTAATCAGGATAGCGATAGATAGTACACATACGGGGCTTACCCTATAAGAATTTATCCCTTGAGCTAGAGCCCCATAGTAAAGTCTTTTTTAATCTAATTTCCTTTTTGTTGAGATTTTAAGGAGAGGTTTTCAATCTTGCCATTCAAATTTCATATTCGATAGGGAACTTGACGTTTCTCAATGCAGATAAACTGCATTTTTTTCAGTTTTTTTGCCTTACATTACTATTATGCAAATTATGTGTTTCCAGTTTTTATTCAGAAAGTCTAGCAGGTCGCTCTGAAAAAAGGAGCACTCTGTTTAATTGTCTGGAAAGAAGATATTTCAAATTTTCTGTGAGTTCAGACCTTTCAGATCCAAATAAAGACTTGAACACTATGTTGTATCTCTGGGAAAATTTTTATTCATAAAACTTCAGCAAATTGGCCAAAATAAAGCTTCTTAAAATCATACTTAAGTTTGGTCTGTAGGAGAGATGCTTGGGTTGGTGGGGATTAACTTAGTCTGTATGGAATAATTGAGGCATTTAGGGCCCCATAGAGAGTGTCATTAGAAAAATGAATGGCCTGAGAACAGCTCTTTAATTTCTCTACTTGGTTGTTTATGTTCATTTGTACAAACCTCTATGGGTTGTTGTGTGTGACCATTGCCAGAGGATGAACGGGTAACTTAACTCCTTCGAAACTAATAAGCTACCCCCTTGATTATGGTGCAAATTCGCATGTGTGTCCTGCTTGATGAACATCTGGTCAACTGGACTCCCACAATCTCTTAAAGAGATGGCTTTTCAAAATACGTAGATGGGCCCTGACCTAACACGAGCAGACTTGGGTACTTTTTGGCCCAACCAGGGAGTTTTTTTTGACCCGAAGGG
>Ga0194133_10006101_pt1 | contig 15007 bp, 14 predicted proteins | sample TA2KigOf40mmetaG_FD_155448 | JGI IMG/M metagenome (GOLD analysis project Ga0194133, IMG submission 155448) | Freshwater microbial communities from Lake Tanganyika, Tanzania - TA2015055 Kigoma Offshore 40m | ecosystem: Environmental > Aquatic > Freshwater > Lake | place: Tanzania: Lake...
AACTGACGGCCACGAGCTAGCAAGATTTCTTCCGTGGCTTCAATCTTGGCAGGATCTGCCAGGACCTCTGGTGTAAAAGCATTTGCAATGTCAACCCTTACTTGTTCCTGTGCCTCACGGCTATCAAGGCTGTCTTGCAGGTTCTGCTGGCCAACTACCTCTTTCTGCAAGTCGTCCATTATTTCGTACAACTTGGTCAGGCCGCCAATCTCTTGAAGCAAAAGGGGGCGCTTGTCGCCATCGGCCACTGGGCCAACCCGTATTTGCGCAATCACTTCAGGCACACGTGAAAGCGCAAGCTTGGCTTTGCTGTAATTGCCTTGGCTAGCAGCCAGCACTGACCTTACAAACTCTTTAGCAAACCCTTCTTTTTCTTTTTGATACTCCTCATTGGTTTGACCGCTTTTGGAATGAAACCCATCAAGACCATTGGTAAGTTCAAATGCAATTTGTGCTGGTGACAAAAGACCGTTGGCCAGCGCCATGGCGGCGCCGTCACGTATTGCGCTTAAGCCTTCTTTAGCCTTTTGTGTTTTGTAGCCACCAAACCGTTTCTCTTGATCTGAAGCAGCTGAGCCGTAGATGGCTCCTAACAATTGCTGGTTGGCCTGATATACCTCAGGCAGGATGCCCATAGTTCCGTTCGGGAACATTAAGGCAGTTATCATCCGTTGGTACTCAGGGTCGCTAGCTGGTACTGAATTAACAGGACGACCATCTAGCAAAGTTTTGGTTTGCGCTATGCGTTCCTTGAGGGTGGCGGCGCTGCTCTTGATGTAAGCGTCTTGGATGGCAATAGTGGCGTAACGCAGGGCTCGGGGATCAGCAGCTTGAAACCGCTGCAATAAAACGTCGTAGCCCGCAAGTCCTTCCGCCTTGCCTTTTTCAAGGTGCTTTAGCAGGGATTGCAAGCTGTCAAACGTACCGGCTTGGGCAGCCTGCATTGCCAATGCGCCGCCTGCAGTTTTGGCAGTTTCGTCAGCAATTTTTTCTCTGTTTTCTGCAGTCTTCTGTACGGCGTCAAAGAACGTGCTGAAGCTGGACAGGGACCTAGCCAACGCCCCCATGTTGTCAACGTATGGCGGCGTCGGTGATTCCAGCACCCGGCTCTCCATCGTCACCGGGTTAGGCGGTGTGTAGGGCCGCGGCAGTTGCGACACCACAGGCGTCTGCGCTCTGGCAATGCCAGGGGGCGACGGGATCTGCATAGGGCCGCCCAAGGTGGGCCCTTGGCCTGGCGCAGAAAAGGTGTCAACGATGCGCTGTACGACCTGCAGGGCCGGTTCTGCTAGCTCGTTACCAGCAATTGGCGCCTGGCTGCTTGACTCCGGGATGCCACCCAAAAGCCTGGCCGGTGTCGACCTATCGGTGTTGCCGTAAGCGGGGCCAAGAGAAGGGCGTGCCATCAGTCAGACCTCCCGGGTGTTTTGGGAGCGGGCTTAGGCTGCGCTGCTTTCCATTTGTTGTAGTTGTCTACAGCGGTAACTGTATTAGCTATGCCCGTCATGCCGGCGCTGGCAGCACCGATGTAGTAAGGCGTCATGCTTACAGACGACTTGTACACAGGAGCCTTTGTCACCTCGCCTTTAGTAACTTGCTGACGCACTGGTGCCACGCCGTACACTGGCGCCACGCCACCACCAGGTGCCAAAGCCTGACCTTTAATTGGGTCAGTAAACAGCTGCTTGATGTACGGCTGCTCTGAAACCTTGCGTGCCGCGTATGTAGCCTGGCTGCCGCGCTTCTGTTCCTGCAAATCTGCGCTTGCAAAGGCCAGGTTGCGGTTGGTGACGTAATCAAACTGAGCTAGTTGTCGGGAGTAATCAGCTAGCAAGTTGTCTACAACGTTGCCAGTGCGGCCTGATGCACGTACAGCTGCACGCTCCTGGGCAATCTCCCTTGATGCTTTTAGTTTGCTTTGTGCAGCAGCTTCCTCCTCCTGCATAAAGCGCAAGTCAAGCAGGCGCAGGTCGTTGCCGTAGGCAATGCCTGCTAGCTCAGAGTTAAGCTCTATAACCGACTTTTGCTGTTGTTCTCTTTGCAGCTCAAAGGCACGGTTAGCAGCGACCTGGGCTTGCTGGTACTCAAAATTTTGCTGGTTGACCGCTAGCTCGTACTGATACTGCCGCTGTTGCTCAGCCATCTGGAAATCGAATTGCAAGGACGCATTGCGGTACTCAGCGTCTCGCTGTGCCACCTGGTTTTGATAGGTGTACTCAGCCATGCGCAGCTGCTCTTGGAACTGGTAGTCCATCTGCCGCTGTGCTTCAGCAAACTGGTACTGCGTCTGCATTTGCTGCGTCGCGTACTGTTGTTCTGCCTGCTGCTGAGCCGCCCGGCCCTGAGCAATAGAGCCAACGATTCCAAGCCCTGTTGATACAACAGAACTAATAATTGGAACAATTACAGCGGCTGGACCACACATGGGCTTACTTGGCAAAACTCCAAAAACAATCGACCTTCTGCCCCATAGTCTGCATGCTTAGCGACAAAGGTAAAGCCCATCCACTGGATCCATCGTATGTGAACCGTGTTACGGGCATCGACGCAATTCCACAGCACAGCGTAGGTCTTAAACAGCTCCTTGAGATACGCCTTGACCTCCCTTAGAAAACGGACTCGAATACGCCGGTCACCAACTAGCTCGTCGGTGCCCAGCATCCATACTCGTCCCACCTTACCTGCTTCAGGCGTAACGCCCCACATGGCTATGGGCTCGTCCTTGCTGTTGCAGATGGTCATGCAGGGCTTGCCTGCCATAAAGCAGAACAGCAGCGCCTCCTTGGGCCCATGGCCCTCTGCTGCCAGTACCTCAGCCACGTCCTCCTTGCGCATGTTGGCGGCGACCACAGGGATGTCTGACGCCTTAGTGATGCGGGTGTAGCCAATCAGGGTCACAGGCGTTGCGTCCGGCTGTAGTAGCTGCCCTCCCATTCTGCTGATTGGATTCGACATGGCAGTGGGCTGCTGCTTTTGATCTCGATCTTGGTGTCGATGTTTTGCGCCAGCACAGGCACGCGGAACTTGCCCACAACCTGCGGCACTTGACCCAGGACGGCACCAGCACCAACCATCAAACCGTTGTACGGATGCGTTTTGGTGTCTCGACCACGCGGGGTGACCGATACCTCAAAGTGCCCGCTCTTGTCGTGTATCAGCGTCCAGTTGCGCATTTGCAGCCTGGGACCACCAATCACTGCAATCCCACCACCCTGCGGTTGCTCCTTCAAATACGGGGTAGAAAACTCATACCGCATGTCGTACAGCTCACCGACAAAGAATTTGGATGCTGTCAGGTTTCCTCGCACCGTAATGGAGTTGGAGGTTTGGCTGATGGGATAAATCACCACGCCTGGCTGAATGGTGTTGCCCGCATGCTCTCGCCCTACCACTACCATCTGCGCTGTGGTGTTGCGGGGGTAAGGCAGCGTAATGGTTGACTGCACATCCAAACCCGCTGGGTTGGTTAGTGTCACCGTGCAGGTGGTCTCAATCGCCTTGCGATCTACCAGCAACTCGTAGGTGGCGCCTGCATCTACGTTTTCTGGGCGGACAATTACTTTTTCCAAGTACACGCCGTCTGCGTACTCGACCACTGCGTACAAATCGCTGTCGACAAATTGGATGCCGATGATCGACTTAGCGCCTGACACCTCCCAATACGACCAAGCGCTCTGCAGTTTCTGGTCGCCTTGAAAGAAGAACTTGTAGAAGTAGATCCGTGTGGGATGGCTTTTGGTCACTAGAGCCACAGACTCCTCTGACACGGAGGCCGTCATCTGAACAATGTCGATAGGGATGAACCGCGGCACTGCCGACGTCACCTCATCTGAAGCAGGTACTGGGCTTGTGGTGTCTGGCAAGAAGTATTCCCGCAGGCCGCTGAACTCCCCTCGGGGTATTGGGAAAAAGATGGTGCGACCGGCGGCAACCGGATCTACACCGTCGTACAACTCAAAAGTCGTCATCGCAGTGATGTTGGCGCTCTTGGGCGTAAGCGGTTGCACGGTCAACGAACCGCTGTCCATACGGAACTGACCGTGCCGGGAGAACAGCAGCAGCGTGCTTGCAAATGGCACCGCAGCCAGCAGGATGTTGACCTGGTTGCCGCCACAACTAAGGTCAATCGGGTCTGAGTCCAGGACCGACTGCACGGTTTCAGGGAAGAACCGCTCAAACTCATCCGCTGCCGACATCACCACGTTTTCGTCGGTCAGCAGAGCCAGGCGGTTACGGAACACCGTCACGTTGTTGATGGCTGCGCCTATAAAGCTGGGGTTCGGTGCGCTTGTGGTGTCACCAGCTTTACGCGCTGACCAATCAAACTGCTTAAAGGTGTAGGTGTTGTTGGCATTGCGTATCAGCACATGAGGCATGGTCGCTGGATCCAGCTTGTAGTCGATGCCCGGAGCTACGGTCTCTTTCCACACCCCTGCACCAAAGCCACTGCCGCTGTTGGCTTCAAAAATTAGATACCAATCGTCAAAGTCAGTGGCCGTGTTGCCCTGCACTTCGACAATAAAACCGTGCTGGGCGATGGTGGGTAGGTCGCTAAGGCCGCTGACAACACCTTTAATGGCACGGATTGACTGTCCGTCAAAGCCATCAGTGGCAGCAAGCGTGTAGCTGCCGCCGTTGTTTTTCTCAATGTTGATAATGTAGTCGTTTACCGTAAAGGTAAATGAACCTCCAAGGGCTGATGCCGCTAGGCTGTTGCGCAGGCTAGTTGCAATAGCAGGCGTGGTTGGCTGGCCGCTACCGACGGCAGGCGTGGTAAAGCTTACGGTGGTGCCATCTACCGTCACGGAGTACGTGGCGTTGTACTGGGCAGCTTTGACAAACACCATCGACTTTGTGCCCCAAGTAGGGCTTTTGTCCCCACCGCCAGTCAGCAACGCAGGAACTTTCTCTCGGTTGACAATGAAGGTGAAGTCGGCAATAGAGGCCACACGAAACTGCTTGCTGGGCTCTCCTGTGACATCCAGGTAGCTCAACCCATTGGGCGCTGTAACCGTGCGTAACGTTCCGTCTAGGTCAAATACTTTGATGGCTTGGTCTTGTAGCAGCACACCCCACCGATTAACGCTGTCGCGGTCCACCACCGTAAAGAACGGGCGGCCAGTGCCTGCAGTGCCTGCAAAGATTTGTTTAAGGTGATTGAAAGCTGGTCGTTTTTTTAAGCCCTCTACCGGGCTAGGCATGCAGTTGACGACAGCTTCAGCCTGTGATGCCAGACGCAAAGCAGCAGGCTGCTGACTTACCCCATTGATCAGGTTGGGGATGGTGCTGCTGACTAAGGGCATGGCTCAACGACGCAAGGCTTGCGAGGGGATGTAGCTCAGGTAGGGGCCTGCAATGTTGGGGTTCCCCTGCAGCATGTTGTGGCTTGAGGTCGTTGTCTCTACTTCCATAAAAGCTGACCGGGCCTCAAGCTCCATGCCGTAATTGATTTTATCTAGCTCACTAGAACCAACAATGGACTGTTGCAGCTCGCGGCCAGCAGTCACAGCAATAAACCGACGGGCGTGCTCAGGCAGCTCATCCCACTCCAAGCCGAACGACACATCAGCCTTTATGTCTTGGGTAAAAACGTAAGTGTTGTTCTTGCGGTCGTACAACTTCGAGCCACGCTGCACAATGTCAAGGCTGGAATAGTCAAAGGGGTTAATCTCAACGCGCAATGCGCTAGCAGGGACGTCAATCTGATTGGTAACGCTGTCTCGCTGCAGCGTGCGCTGGTAGTCAGTGTTGAAGGACCAGCCTTCCATCATCACCTTGCGACTAGCTGTCGCAATAGCGTCGCTTGCCTGCTGTGACAATCCAAATTGCCCAGTCAAACCGCTGACCGGGGCCTCGCCCATCATCTGCAACACCAGGTTTACAGCCTCAAGGTATGTGGTGCGGGTAAGGGCCATGGCCTAAGGCGCAAAAAGAAAAGAAAGGGGGCCCGAAGGCCCCCAACACCTCACGCGGTGGTGAAGGTGAGTTCGATGGCGCAGTCAGGGCGCAGCACGTTGGTGCCGCAAGCCATGGAGCCGACCATGAACGTGCCTTGCCACAGGGCATGGATGTCAGAGCCGGTCTGTTCCATCTTGAGGTCCATCAGCTTCACCGTACCAACGGCCTGCTTATTGAACACCAGGGCCACGCTATTGGTGTAGTTGGCGCTGTAAGTGTTGTTCTCACCAGACACCGCAGAGCGGTTGGTGGTGGGCAGGTGGTTGGACTTCAGCACTGTGATGCCAGCAACCTTAAGAACGGTGCCGTCGGCGTAAGCGCCTTGGCCGCCCCAGTCGCGGTTGATCACATCGGTGGTTTGCACCAGCTTGTAGTACTGAGCTGGGGCAAGCACGCAGTAGCGATCATCCTCAGGCAGGCTGTTCTCGTCCATCTTCTGCGCTGCAGAGAACAGCGCAGTAGCCAGTTGAGCACCAGTGATGGCGGCCTTGCCGCCAGCCTGCACGATGTTGATCTGCGTGCCACCAGGCAGATCGGTGTTGAAGTTAGTGGCGGTACGAGCTGCCTTGGCAATCATCGCAGCAACGTTCTGGTCAAAGCGATAGGCAAGTGCGTTGCCCATCTCGACCGAATATTGCGAGCGCACGTCGTAGTGGTTCTTGGCTTCGTCAATGTCAGCCAGAAACACTTGGCTCACCAGCTTGTCATCAATGTTGATGACAGCTTCGGCGTGCTTAATCGACGAACCGGTCAGCATCGTGCCGGGGGTGTGATACCCGGTAGAAGCAAGGCCAATGATGGGGAACTGCGCCGATTTGCCCGACGAAATAGTGCGGACAGTGTGCAGGCCTTCAAAGATGGTCGCCTTGCGGAAGGCAGTCAAAACCTCACCGGCAAAGACCTTCAGGAAAAGGTCATCAAAACCAGAGGCGCCGGCGTTAATTACGCCTAGCCGGGAGGGGTCAAAATTAGGGGCAGCCATTGCTGTACTCCTAGAGAAGTTGGGTTGTTACCCCGACCTCGCCTCCTTCCACTGGGGGTGTCCTCCGCAGAGGGCCGTCGCTTCTGTGAGAAGGTCTAGGTCATCTAAGTGTAAGCACTCTTTTGCGCAATAAAAAAGCCCCGGACTTTGGGACCGGGGCAGGCAGCCGCGAAGCAAGCCTAATCACATAATTGAAGACCGACTGAGCTTGTCTTGCACCTTGGCGCGGAACGCTGGGTCGTTCTTGTAGCGAGGGTCAGACATCGCCTGAACCAACTGGGCAGTGGATTCAAACTTGTCTCCGCTTGACTTAGACGCCTTGCCGCCAATCAGCCGAGGCTCACGGCCTTCAGCTGCTGTGTACCTGGCATGCAGGCCAGCAATAGCCAGTTTTGCTACGCCTAGGGACTGAGTGTTGACCACCTGGTTAAAGGCGTCTTGCTCGTCCTTGGACAGGTTGTCAGCAGCCCACTGGATCATGGCGCTGTACTGGGCATCACCCCCGTACTCCTGCTTGATCGCAGTAATCTCTTTGACGGTTAGCTGGCTGTCCTGTGCGGCCTTGTAATTAAGGCCAGCCAGGTAGGCATCCACCATGTCCCGGGTAAAGCCTGCCTCTTCAAGCTGGCCATAGTCCCCATCATCAAGTTTGCCGCTTTGCGTCCAACGATCAGCCATCGACGAGAAGTCAATGTTGGCCTCCTCCAAGCGAGAGCCAATGAAGTCCCCGTAGATTTCCTTGGCGTTGCCAGCAGGTTCTGCCGCTTCGTCGTCGGCCTCCTCAGCCTCGGACTCATCATCTTCATCAGCTTCTGCGCTAGCAGGCGTTGGCTTGGCCCCTTGGCCCAGCTTGGTTTGCAGCTCCTTGTAGGCCTTTTCAAGATCTTGGACCGACTTGTACTTACCAGCCAATAGCTGGCCGTCTGGTCCCTTGAGTTCAATGTTTTCTTCGCCTGTCAGCTCAATGGCGTCAGGTGCCATCGAGCCAGTTGGCTCTTGCTTAATGACTAATGGTTCAGGCATAGGTCCTCACTTGATTTGGATAATTCCGTTTTTGTCCACAGACACCTCCGAAAACGGGAAAGGTTCCCGGGGCACGTCAGGGATTTCTGGGATCTGAATAATTTCAGTCGGTGGATGCGGTGGCACCTCAGACGGTCCTCCTAGGGTCGCTGGCTGGCCTTCCTGCTGAGCTGGCAGGTCTGTCCCGTTGACCTTGACAGAAAGTGCTGGGGGCGACGGCTCAGGGGCCTTTGTCTTTTGCGTGTTGCGGACCATGTGAAACTCCAGAGGGTTTGATCAGACTGGTGGCTGTTGTGCTTCAGGGCGGTTTAGTGGAGCATCAACTGCTCCTCCTTCAGCAAGTTGTTGTTGGACGTATCCATCAGCCAGTTTGGCTAGGGCTGGCGACTTAATACCAGCCTGCAGCGTTTCTTGTTGTTGCTGTTGTTGCATTGCTTGCATAGCTGCTTCCTCTTCAGCCGCTAGCTCATCAGCAGTCTTGACCAGGTTGGTGGTGTCGATGGATTCAGATGCAGCCAGGCGCATCAGGGCTTCTGACACGTTGATGTAGCGGGCCATGGCTTCTGCACCAAGGGCTTGCTGCACAATGGTCAGGAAGTCGACCAGCTTGTTGCGGTCGTCGCCGCGGCCAATGGCCTCTAGACCGGTGACCGGCTTGGGGCTAACGACAGACTTGCCGTTGACCTTGGGGAAGGGCGCCAACTTGCGCTGCTTGCGCATCAGGTGCATAAGCCTGCGCACCAAAGGCAGCTGCAGCTCTTGCGTCAGAATGGAGTACAGGCCAGAGATACCAGCGTCCAGCTCCTGTGACATAAAGCGGATTTCTTCCGCAGTCACCCGTTCGCCTGGACGTTGAATGGCAGTGTTCAACAAGAAGGCAAACTGCAGGCGCTCCTCGATCCGCTGAATCATCTGCATCACGATGTTGAAGTCCTGCCCCTTTTGGGACTGAATCACCGTGACGTCATTGGCGTTGCCTTGAACGATGGCCCCGTTTGGCGCGTTCTGCAGGGTGCGTGGCCTGGTTGTGCCGTTGGGATTGACCAAGAACAGAATCTTGGCAGCAGCGGCAGACCCCTCAAGCATGGCCCGATACAGGCCTTCAAGTGCAGTCAGGTCGCCGTAATATTCCTCAACATAACCGCGACCATATTCTTCGCCATCAATCCGCCCCCAACGCAGGGGGATCCAAGGCGATACCTCCGCGTCGCACTGGCCATGGGTGCCAGGGATTTCCTGCCCCATGGCTTCCTGATACCAATGGCACTTGCCGTGCACAAACTCGACGCAGGTGTAGAGCTTGATGGATTTGTGTTCTGGCCTGGCCTGGTAGTCGTATTCGTTTTCAGAGGACAGCTGCTCGTAAAAGTCCTTGGGCAGAGCCTCGGGATAGACCTCCTCTTCCACCAAAATTTTGGCCACAGTGCCCATGGGGTCACGCACCACGCAGTAGCGGTTGAAGTGGATGACTTTGATGCCGTCAACATCCACGTACAGCAGCACGTTGCCGCCCACCAGCAGGTGCTTAAAGGCCTCGTGCATTGAAGCCCTGCCGTTGGCAGTCTCAAGCACCGACATCACCGCGTGCTCAACCTTGACCAAGGCAGCATCGAGTTCGGACTTAACCTCAGGCCCTTGCTCAGTGACCCGCAGGGCCAGGTCGTCAACCTCCAACTTAAAGAAGGAGCTGTTGGGCGGGAACAGTGTGATCAGCAGTTTGCTGGCCAGGTAGTTCACCCCGCGGGCACCAAGGGATTGGTACGGGGTGCGCAAAGCACCTTTCTCACTGGCACCAGCCTCAGGAATCAAACCTGGGATGGTGACTTTGCTTGCGTCCCTGGCCCGCTGCAGAAAGGCATTGCGGTCTGACGACAGCTGGCCGTACTTAGAAGCCGCCTTGCCGTAACTGCCCTCCTCGTTGTAGGGCTTGGCTTGCCGGTCGACGTTAGCGGTGAGGTTTAGTTCCACTGACTATCAAATGCCGGGGATGGACAGAGAGGTGCCACCGCCACCAGCCATGCCTACCCCAGTGCGGTATTTACGGCGGCCACGGCCCATGGCACGCAAGGTCGGTGCAATCTCAAGAGAAGGCTTGACGTCAGTGGCACTGGGGTTAGGAGCAGGGGCAGGAGGCGCTTCAGCAATTCGCTTTTGCTCTGCAGCGCGAGCGGCAGCTTCAGCCCGAGTACGCTCCATCTCTGCCTTTTGCTCAGCAGCAGAAGCTGCCTGTGCAGCACGAAACTCAGCTTGCTGTCTAGCAGCAGCTTCCTGCTGCTGCTGCATGGCTGCCGCTGACGCCGCCTGCTGGTCTGCAAATTGTTTTTCGTAGGTTGCACGAGCTGCGTCCTGAGCAGCGCGTTGGTCAGCCATCATTTGGGCCATGGCAGCTTGCTGGGCTGCAGCTTGCTTTTCAGCAGCAGCCATCATGTCTTTATTCTGCTGCTCCATCATCGCCTGATTTTTTTTAGCAGCTTTTCTAGCCGCCCTACCAGCACCGCACATGGATCAGTCCTCGGTTTGTTGTTCAAGATAGACGGCCCGCAGCATACGAACCACCATGCGTGACCCGGCATACAACCAAATTTCTCTGTCTGATGCCGTGATCTCTGGGCATTTTTCAGGGTACAGCTCTTCCAATTTATTCACCAAGGTCTCGTCGATTGGCGGAAAGAGGTCGTCATTCATTGGTTTTCATTGCAGGGTCGCGGTCCGGTTCCCACAGTTGAACAGTGCCAGAGCTGAAGTCATAGTCGCCGTACCGCAGGATTCTGGCCATACGTGCGTTGAACAATGCATCTTGAAACGTAAGGCCTGCTTTGCGGTAGGCGGCCACCACCTTGCCCCACATCTCAGGCAAGCTGTCGGTGTCACCCAAGATCTTGGCTGCACTGACTGGGCCTACCCCCTTAAGGCCGGAGTAGTTGTCTGACGAGTCACCAGTCAACACCTGCAACATCCACGCACGGTCAGCTTGTGTTTTGGTCACAGTCTCCACCTCGTCTTTAGCTAGCAGTTCGCAGGGGACTGTGCGCATGTCTTTGTCGATAGACACGATGATCGGGTTCTTGTACGTGGCACCTGTTGCAAACAGACCCAGCAGGTCGTCAGCCTCCAGGCCCCGCATGGTCTTGCTTTCGTAGTTGTCTTGGGTCCAGTGGCGTATGTCACGCATGCCCAGGGGCTTGCGTTTGCCAATGCGGTTGGCCTTGTACTCGTCGTTCATCTCATGGCGAAACGTCGGGTAATCGGAAAAGCACATCACGACGTCGTTGTCCTTGGTGACGTCGCGCCAGTAGGCCAACTTCATCGTGATGTAATCCTTTACGTCAGCCTGCTCAAGGTGCAGGGTGTTAATCCATTCGTCCCAACGGGTGTCGCACTCGCACGCTGAACACGCGGAATGGACTAGCCAGTCAGCATCAACAAGAAGAGTCATTGGAAAAGAATGTTGCGGTAGTCTTTGGCTAGGCGCAGGCTGCGCATGCCATTAGGCGCACGGCAGTGCACCACGGCGTCAGGCGGAAGGATCACTTCCACCGTGTACCAGCCATGGCCACATGCCTTGCACTTCTTGCGACGCATCACCTTGTCGGCTTCAACCTGCCGGGTGAACACCGTGCGATGAACTAGAGATGAGCACTCAGGGCAGATCATGTGCCGAAGTAAGCAGACATGGGAACAATGAGGCGACCGGTGTCCTGGTCGTACAACAGCTTGTCAACCAAGCCGGTCTGACCGCTGAATCGGTTTTTAAGTACACGCAACTGCAGCTCGTTGCGCTCTGCTGCATCGCCCTGCTGGTTCCTTTCAGCGCCTACTACTAGGTCACTGAGCTGGGCTATGGCGTGGCTGCCCCGTAGCTGAGACAGGGAGGTTTGCGCACCCTCTTCATGGCCGCGGCCTTCCGGGCGCTTGAGGTGGGACACCAGGATCAACCCAACGCCGGTCTGCTCTACCAGTTGACGCAGCTTGGTGCAGGTCACGTCAATGGCACGGCGTTCATCAAGGTCAGTGAGCCCACTGATCACAATGGTGAGGTGGTCAAGCACCACCATGTCGGCACCCTCACCGTCAGCTAAGTAACGAATCTTATTAATCAGGTGGTCTGGGTCCATAGACCCGAAGTGGTCGTACAGAAAACAGCGGCCTGTGCCAAACACCCGGTCAAAACCATTGCGGACCTCCTCTTCAGTAGCAAGGGACGGGTCAATGTGGATTGGCTTGCTCAGCTCAATGCCGACAATGCCCTGCATCGTGCGTTGGATCGACTCCTCAAGGGCGATGTACCCCACTTTCATGCCGCTGCGCAGGAAGTGATGGGCGATGTGCCTGCAGATGGACGACTTGCCAATCCCAGATCCAGCAGTCAGCGTCACCATCTCGCCCTTGCGAAACCCGTGGCACATGCGGTCCAGCTGGGGCCAGGGGTAGTTGCACACCGCTGCACTGCCTGGGCGGATCAGCTCCTCCCACAGCTCGTTGGCGTTGACGATGCCATCAGGCCTAGACGGTGTGGCCTTCCACAGCAGGTCGCGGAGCTTGTCTCCTTCGCCTGCCTGCAACATCTCATTGGCGTCCTTCCTGGGCAGATGGCAAATCGCCACCTTGCCAAGGGGCAACACGGTCAGTGCATCCTCTGCGGCCTGGCGGCCCGGCTCGTCGTTGTCAAAACACAGGACAATGCGGCTGAACTGCGACAGCCATGCAGCATTAGCAGCCAGGTACTTCTTAGCTGACTGCGCACCGTTGGGCAGGGATACCACCGGGTACTTGTTGCCTTGGCATTGGCTGACCGACATGCAGTCGATCTCGCCCTCGGTGACGGTGACAAATAAACTGCTGCCACCGCCGTGCCCCTGGCGCCACAAGTGCTGGCCCCACAGCTGCATGTTGCTGCAGTCACCCAGCCACCTGAACTTCTTGTCGGGGTAGCGCAGGTGTTGCGCAGCTACGCCACCCTTGTGGTTGCGGTACTCAGCTACCTGGACGGTGGTGCCTTGGTACTGCGAGTAGCCGTAGTTGAACAGCTTGCAGGTCTCAAGGCTTAGGCCCCGTTTTTCAAGGGGCCGGTGCGTTAAAAACTCAAGCAGTGGTGTTGGCGGTGGCGCCATTGGCTTGATGCGTGGTGGTGGCTGGTCTTTGCGTGGTTGCTCCTGGTAGCCGCAGCCAAAGCAATGGCCATGACCGTCGTCGTACCGAGCAAAGTTGTCTTTGCTGTTGCACTGCGGGCAAGGCTCATGTTTTAGGAACTTGGACGGCATGGCTGTACCAGGTGGTGGGTATGTGGCCTTCGCACCAGAGAAAGTCATGCCGCTCTGCCCACTGCCAGTAAGTCAGCGCCCGCGGAGCACGGGACAATTTCACGTTTGAGTTTTGAAAACACAAGCGGATGTCCAGCTCCGGGTATTGCGCCTTGACGGCAAGCATCTTGCGACGATCCTCGTTGGGAAAATGCCCTTTGGTTTCGACCACTACCCCATTTGGCAAGCAGAAGTCCGGGGTGTAGGTGGCTTCAATCCGGTACGGCAGGGCCTGCTTTTCGTAGTTGAACTGCAGGCCCCGCTTGTTGAGTGATGCAGCTACAGCTGCTTCAAATTTGCTGCGGTACTTAGAAGTCCGCCTCGTCTGCGGGGATGCTGGTGGCTGAATCCCAGGGGACTTTTTCGCCCGCCGCCGTTGGGGTCCAGCCACTTTGCTCTGCAAACCCGAAGCTCTCGGCACTGCCGCCACCCTCCACGAGGTCAATGATTTGAACCGCTCGCAGTCTTAGCGTGATGCCAGCGCCGATAGCTGATTGGTAAAACGGGCAGGCGTCAAAGGAGATGCGGCCCAAGGTGCCAGACCACATGCTCTTAAGGCTGTCGCGGTCCCTGATGCCACCACCCTTGGCGTCAAACAGCGCAGGCGCTGCAGACCAAGCGCGACCGTCACGGTCAATGCCCTTGGCTTTCATCTTTGACTTGACTACGAAGTAGGGCTTGCCGTCAAAGTCTTCGTACCCATAGGGCAGGTCAGCCAGCTTGAACTTCTGCGTTGGAGCCTGCGCCTTCAACGATTCCTTGTGGCGTACCAGTAGCTCGTCCAGCTGGGTGGCCAAAGCGTCAGCATCAGGTGCGTCAATCAAGCCAGTGATTTTGTACGCGCCTTCAGGGTTGAACTTGGTTTCAGGTTCAATGAGCTTTGGGTATTGGAACTTGCAAACCGGAGTTGTAATGCGAATTTTGTCGATGAGATTAAAGTTGCTCATGTGATGAAGTAGTTGGCGTTGCGGACGTGGTTGACGTCCAGCTCGCCCAGCTTGGGGCGTGCTGGCAGTTTCTGTTTTAGCGCGGTTGGCAGCTGATGCAGAAGTTCATCTGTGATCAGGGTGAACCAATCCTTGCTGTACAGGTCAGCAAAGGAGTTGCGGACACAGTTGCGCACAGTGTCCATCTCGGCGGGGCTCGTTGCGAAACAGTCATGGATACCTCCCAGGTTGCGGACGCCGTGTGCAAAGGCGTCGATGGTGGCAAACGCCATGTGGCTAGCGTCTAAAGAGTGAATCACGTTGGGACTTAGCCCGTTGCCCATCCGCTTGGGGTTCAACCCCTTTGGGATATGGTGCGTGAGCAAGTCCATTGGCACAGAACTCAGGTGGTACAGCCTGATGCGTGTGCCGGTGTAGTCCATGTAGCGGTGGCCGACACGCAGCCCAGATGGCGACGTCCAGTGCAGGTCGATGTTGGCGTCACCGGCCATCTTGCCCAGGCGCTTTAGCCAAGTCATGGCCTCCTTGGCAGGAGCAATCAGGTGGCTGGTTTCCCGGTACAGGATCGTGGCCATGTAGTGCATGGCTGCAATGGCACCTTTTTTGAACCGCCAACCGTCGCTGCCGTACAGCTCAAGGGTTCGCTCAAGGGACCAGGCCTGGCAGAAGTGGAACACCGCTTGCCTGGTAGCCGAGTAGGGCAAGGTCATCACGATGGGCTTGGCCAGCGTGCGGTCAGGCTGTAGCTGCAGCCAGCTCTGTGCATGCAAGTCACCAGCTGCAGCGTCGTTGCGGAG
>Ga0194133_10006102_pt1 | contig 15007 bp, 6 predicted proteins | sample TA2KigOf40mmetaG_FD_155448 | JGI IMG/M metagenome (GOLD analysis project Ga0194133, IMG submission 155448) | Freshwater microbial communities from Lake Tanganyika, Tanzania - TA2015055 Kigoma Offshore 40m | ecosystem: Environmental > Aquatic > Freshwater > Lake | place: Tanzania: Lake Tanganyika...
ATCCATGATCGCCGCAAGAATGGGACTGCAAACGGGCCCTGGGCCTTGGATTGCATTCCTATCTGTAGATGATGAGTTCACGAAGCGCAAGACCCCTTCATCACCCTCTGCTAGGCTCCCGGCAACCAACGCCATTTTACCACCCCCTTTTTCCAAGACAGGAATTTGGTCACGAAGTATAGAGCAATAACTTGGTGCGTCTTTCTTACGATGGGATGGGAGATTCACCCATAATTGAGCCATGTGAAAGACTCCGCCTTCCCTGGTGAATTGCTCGGATTGATATTCTTTGTGGAGAATCCCAGAAGCGGCATGCATCCATTGAATTTCTCCAGGTCCGATCGTCCCAAAGTTTCCCGAGCTGTCCGCATGGGATACCTCCCCGCTGAAGACGAAAGTGACCGTTTCGAAACCTCGGTGAGGATGCACATCCACACCCCGTGGCTTGTTGGAAGGTGGAATTTCCCAAGGTGGATTGTAGTCCAGCATCAGAAATGGGTCCATGCGCTGCATACTCGCCTTGGCCCCAGGGAAAAGGTGAAAAACCTTGAATCCATCGCCAACCATAGACATGGCTTGCTCCCTTACAACAAAATCAATTTCCCAATTCAATAGGTGCTTCTCCAATCTTAAACTTAAGTTTGAAAAATAAGTTTAGTCCATTATGCGGATGAGTTTCCTTCGGCCCAAAAAGCGATTCTTGTCACCGAATAATTCTACCCAATAGACACCGCTAGGCACATCCCCCAAGTCCAATGCTTGATCCTCCATTCCAAGAGTATTACCCATAGACGAGGAAGGTTGAACATTCAGGAAAACACGACGACCCCCTAGGTCAATGAGGTAAGCGCTGGAGGCGGCCGCCCCTCTCAACATCAACATTCCACGGCTTGGATTCGGGTAAAACCACCACTGCGCTTGTTCCAGCGACTCAAAACCAACACCAAAAACTGTTACCAGGTTCGACAATGCACTGCATCCCCCTTGGGAAACCAAACAAGCATAGACCCCACCCGAATCGGCTGTATAGGTTGTCATAGTCGCGCCCACGATCGCCACCGAATTTCGATACCATTGGTAACTAACGAAAGGACCACCACTCAGGCTAAGGATTCTCCCACTTAAAGATGCTACAGGCTGAGGCCGTGGATTGACCTGTACATTGAGAGTATTCGACCAAGATGAACAGCCGTTGGTATCGGTGATCAATACCTGATACGACCCAACCAAAGTCGCTTGGTATATCGAAGAGGACGCTGCAGTTATGATAACACCGTTTCGACGCCAAGCGTAAATTAAATTGAGGCCAGACCCCGCCGATAGGGTGACCGAGTCCCCTTGGCATAACACCGTATTTCCCAAAGCAATTAGAGTTGCCTGTGGCGCACTGTTCACCCTAAGTTGCAAAATGACGACCGAGTCACAACCATTAACCGCAACCAAAGTATCGTTATAAAATCCAGGATTTCTCAAGGTATCTCCTCCAAACCAATAATAATCGCCCTGACAAATGGTTGCTTGCAAGGACGCAGCGCTGTTTGGCAAAACCGTAAGGGTCAGTACCGTCAAAGAATCGCAACCGTTAGCCGACTGTTGGCTTTGGGTATAAATTCCACTGCTTGTCAAAACCTGTACCCCAAAAATATAGAAACTTCCAAAGCAAATGCTGTCTTGAATCGTGGTTATACTGTTTAGCCTAAAGGATAAATTCAAGGTAATCACCGAATCGCAACCGTTCGCAGCGACTAAGGTGCGGGTGTATGTTCCCGGTACATTCAAGGATTGAGAGCCAAAGGTATAGGATTGGCCTTGGCAAACCGAAGCCGAAATCGTCGAACTATTGTTCGGCCTCACGCTTAGGTTTAAAGTTATTATCGAGTCACAGCCGTTCACTGCAGGAATCGTGCGCGAGTAATTGCCTGCAGCCGTTAAGGTCTGCGTTCCGAAGATATAAGACTGTCCTTGGCATATCGTTGCTGACAACGATGCTGTGCTGTTCGGCCTCACCGTCAGTGTTAACGTAATTGCCGAATCGCATCCGTTAGCCGCTGGAATGGTGCGCGTGTAATTCCCTGCTACGGTCAGCGTCTGGGTTCCAAAGACGTAGGACTGCCCTTGGCATATCGTTGCTGACAACAATGCTGTGCTGTTCGGCCTCACCGTGAGCGTTAACGAAATCACCGAATCGCATCCGTTAGCCGCTGGTATCGCACGCGTATAATTGCCCGCTGACGTCAGGGTCTGCGTTCCGAATGCATAGGACTGTCCTTGGCATATCGTTGCTGACAACGAAGCTGTGCTGTTCGGCCTCACCGTCAGCGTTAACGTAATCACCGAATCGCAGCCGTTAGCCGCTGGAATGATGCGCGTATAATTGCCTGCGGTTGACAAGGTCTGTGTTCCGAATGCATAGGACTGCCCTTGGCATATCCCCGCAGATACCGCTGATGCGCTGTTCGGCCTCACCGTCAGCGTTAACGAAATCACCGAATCGCAGCCGTTAGCACCCTGAACAACCCGGCTGTAAAGGCCCGACGATGTTAAATTCTGAGAACCAAAATTATACCCCTGACCCTGGCATATCCAGGCGCTCGTTGATGAACTACCCCCCGACACACCCGCTAAATTGAGCGTAATCACCGAATCACAACCGTTCCAAGCAACCAAGGTGCGGGTGTAGATTCCCGGCGCATTCAAAATTTGAGCGCCAAAAGAATACAATTGCCCTTCGCATATCGTCACTGAAATCGCCGAACTACTGTTCGGCCTCACACTTAGGTTTAATGTTAATATCGAGTCACATCCGTTCGACGCTGATATCGTACGCGTGTAATTACCTGCTACCGTAAGTGTCTGGTTTCCAAACAGATAGGACTGCCCCTGGCATATGGTCGCAGTAATCAATTGACTAAGAGAACCCACGACCGTTAATTGCAATCTCACTATGGAATCACATAAGGAACCACTCACCGAAATCGTATCCGAATATTGACCTGATAAGCTCAACACATTTCCTCCAAACAAATAGGTCTGTCCAAAACAAATGGACGCTGTAATCGAAGTGATGTTTGCAGTACCGACCGACAATCCCAACGTAATCACCGAATCGCATCCGTTCGCCGCTGGAATGGTGCGCGTGTAATTACCCGCTGCCGTCAGGGCCTGGTTTCCAAAGACGTAGGACTGCCCCTGGCAAATCCCGGCCGATATAAAAGAGGTGCTGTTCGGCCTCACCGTCAACGTTAATGTAATGGCCGAATCGCAGCCGTTAGCCGCTGGAACGGTGCGCGTGTAATTGCCCGCTGACGTCAGGGTCTGCGTTCCGAAGACATAGGACTGCCCCTGGCATATCGTTGCTGACAACGATGCTGTGCTGTTCGGCCTCACCGTCAGCGTTAACGTAATCACCGAATCGCATCCATTTGATGCTGGAATGGTGCGCGTGTAATTGCCTGCTGCCGTCAAGGTCTGCGCCCCAAAGACATAGGACTGCCCTTGGCATATCCCCGCAGATACCGCTGATGCGCTGTTCTGCCTGACCGTCAACGTTAATGAAATCATCGAATCACATCCGTTAGCACCCGGAACAACCCGGCTGTACAGGCCCGCCGATGTTACATTCTGAGAACCAAAATTGTATCCCTGACCCTGGCATATCCAGGCACTCGTCGATGAACTACCCCCTGATACAAGAGCCAAATTGAGCGTAATCACCGAATCGCAACCGTTCGCGGCAACCAAGGTGCGGATATAGGTTCCCGCCGTATTCAAGATTTGAGTACCAAAGGAATACGATTGACCCTCACATATCGTGACTGAAATCGTCGAACTGCTGTTCGACTTCACGCTTAGGTTTAATGTTACAATCGAATCGCACCCATTCGACGCTGGTATCGTACGCGTATAATTCCCTGCCGCTGTCAATGTTTGAGCTCCAAAGACATAGGACTGCCCCTGGCATATCCCGGCCAAAATAACAGAGGTACTGTTCGGCCTCACCGTCAGCGTTAACGTAATCACCGAATCGCAGCCATTTGATGCAGGAATGGTGCGCGTGTAATTCCCTGCCGCCGTCAATATTTGAGTTCCAAAGACATAGGACTGTCCTTGGCATATCGTTACTGACAACGATGCTGTGCTGTTCGGACTCACCGTTAGCGTTAACGAAATCACCGAATCGCAACCGTTCGCCGCTGGAATAGTGCGCGTGTAATTACCTGCCGCCGTCAATGTCTGATTTCCAAAGGCATAGAACTGCCCCTGACATATCCCCGCCGATACAGCAGACGATCTGTTTGACCTCACCGTCAGCGTTAACGAAATCACCGAATCGCATCCGTTAGCAGCCGGAATGGTGCGCGAGTAATTCCCCGTTGCCGTCAAGGTCTGCGTCCCGAAGGCATAGGACTGCCCCTGGCATATCGTTGCTGACAACGAAGCTGTGCTGTTCGGCCTCACCGTCAGCGTTAACGTAATCACCGAATCGCAGCCGTTCGCAGAAGGAACTGTCCGGGTGTAGGTACCTGTGGCAGCCAATATCTGAGCTCCGAAGGCATAGGATTGACCCTGACATATCGAAGCAATTATTGAGTTGCCTGAATTTGGTCGAACGAAAACTTGAACAGGAGGGGATAATGCTGAACAACCTTGAGCAGACACCTCCCTGACAGAATACAAGCCCGGTTGAAATACAGGCAAATTTGAGGCCGTAGCCTGACTAATCAATATGTTGTTAAGAAACCATTGGTAGGTCGAACCTGGATTGAAGGTTGTAAATAATCCCAAAGTATCCCCTTGACAAATAGACAATGTCCCCGAAGGGAGTATTGTCGTAGAAGGTGCAGGCCATACATTGACAGAAAGAGTCTGAGACTGCCCCACACAATTGGAACCATCTATGATGCGGACCGAATAATTTCCACTCGTTGTTGCGGTATAGACATTGGAAATAGCACCGGATAAGGGTAAAGTGCCATTGAACCACTGATAGGTCCAAAATGGCTGGGAAGGAATGCTCAGGGTAACCGACTCGGACTGACAGAAGGAAGTTGAACCTGAAACACTCAAGACAGGAACCCCTTGGGCATTGCAAGGGGGAAGAACCAATCGAGAGATTGTACCAGCAACCGTATCCCCCCGAAGGATTGTCGCCCATCGCCAAAACAAAACACTGTCCCCTCCCGGAACATTAAATCCCAAAAAGGCCTGTGACCATGAAGCGGGAATGCGTTGTGAACGGCCCACATAAACCGTGGTCGTTAAGGATTGTGAAAAATAATTGTTACGACTCCATTGAAAAAGTATAGTATCGGTACAATAGCCCGGGAGGTACGAAAATAAAAAAGTATTACTCCCAACACCCTGTGCTTGCGGTGGCCCTGTGGTAAGAGGTGGTTCAGGGCCCTGGGAACGCCAAGTACAACCAAAGCGATTAAGGGGGACCGGTACATTGTTCAAACCACAAAAAAAGAAACCCGGGTCCATATTAAAGGTACCCCCACGATCAGGAGCGGAACGAAGACGCATGGTCAGCAACGTATCCGTACCAAATATCACCGAATCGGTAATAAACCAAGAGAAAACCATGCCTCTTAACGGATTTCTAGGATTGAAGCCGCCATTATTGAGCCGTGGATGTCTTCGAATCAGGGTATCAAAGGTCAATGCCAGGGTATCGTAAGGAATAGCAAGTGTTAGGGCATTGATGGCAGGCATTTGTTGCGCCACCACATGCAATTGAACTCTCCCGTTGCAAGTCGTATCCGAAATCAACCTCAGTGCCGTCCCCTGACCCCTTAGCGAATGAGGCATTAAAAAGTAAGCCAGAAGGCTAAACAAAAGTTGAATAGCCTTCTTTGGGAAAAAATCCATAACAATTTCCAATTAAAAAGAGTAAGAATCAAATTTAACCAAGAAAATACACCAAACCCAATCCAACCCAATTTAACTCCCCATCTTCCATTCCAAACCTCCAAAAATCCAGTGATTCCGCTGGGATTCGAACCCAGGACCCATACATTAAAAGTGTATTGCTCTACCTGCTGAGCTACGGAATCTATTTCAAGCCCCTAAGCAACCAAGGGAGCCGGCCATTGCCAGCATCGCTGAGTCAAGGCGACGCAAATATAGGCTCTGCAAGGGCTCAAAAAACCCTACCGAATAAGATGTAAAAGACCTTTTCTAAGGTATTCCGCCCTATTCTTGCCAATTCCTTTGGCCATATAGACATAGGTTCCTGCCATAACGTCCTGCCCTTTGGATTTACCATCCCAATTCACCTCAGGATCCTTGGTCTCGAACAGTATCTGCCCCCAACGGTCAAAAACGGTGAATTCAACCTCCCGAAGGTTTCGGTAAAAAGAGCGAAAAAGCGCATTTTCCCCCATGCTTCCTGGGAGAAAAGCATTAGGATAGTCCAAAATCACAGTGTCCACCACCATTCTGAATGGAATACTGTCTCTACACCCGGACCTCCGTGAAATGGCCACCATATACCCATCAAAAGTCCCTGTATCGGTGTATGTGTGAACAACGTTTGGATTAAAGCTATAATTCCCATCTCCAAAAAACCAATAAACCGAATCTACGTTGCTCGTTAGCGTTGAACTGAAGGAAACCGATTGCGGGGCATAGGCCGTATCCGCGGGTTCTAAATTAATGGTGGCTGACACGGGGTCGTCAAAATACCGCAAGGTATCCGGAAGACTTCTGCATCCGTTTGGATCGGTAGCAATTACCCAGATCAAACCACTTGCGCCAGCATTGAGGGCATAGGTCGAACCTGTGCTGCCATCCGACCACACAAAAGCAGTGCCTCCGACCGGAACGATGGTACGTGACACTTGACCACAGAAATAAATATCAGGCCCCAGGCTAACCGCCAGGGTGATTTCCGGAAGGAGGTACACGGAGTCCACGTGAAAACAAGTATCATCGTAGATCCTGCAGGTTACCCAACGAGGTTGCAGGAGATTAAAATCCTGAGTCGCTTGATTGATGTTGTTGATTTCAATGTCAGTTGCCCAACGGTACGATGAGTATCCCGGCAATGCACTCAAACTTGCAGAGGTCCCCCAACACCAACGCAAAGTATCTTGAGCAAATACGGGTTTAGGAGGTGCGGTTTGGGCTTGAATACTATCCCTCAAAACACATCCTGAAGATGAAAAAACATCAAAATAAAACCAACGCGTCCCGGCAATAATCGCCTGACGTCGATAAGAAGATCCTGAAGACGGCAACAAAAATAGATTTGATAACCAACTGATTGTCAATACGTTTCCATTAACATCCAAGGAATCAATCCTCAACCACACGGTATCGCCAGGACATGCCGGGGGTGGTGAAAATTTCCGTATAACAGGCGGATTGGAAACTACCACCGTTCGATACGCAGTATCGTAACGCTGGCAACCCTCCACAATCAAGCGTACATTATAAACACCGGGTGAGGTAAACGTAAAGGATGTATTCGTGGATTGAGCCGTGTGAACAGGGGCTTGCCCTGTCTGGGCAATTTGCCATTGCTGCGAATTGCCTACGGTGCCTCGATTTTCGAAGAGGATGGGGGAACCAACGCATACATTGGTATCTCCCGGGGTAATTCTCAACACAGCTCGGGGACGAACAAGCTCCAGGTCCAACTTGAAAACCAAGGCATTGCAATTGTTGGATTGGTTGAAGGGGTACACCGCTGTGGAGGTTACCGGAAAATCCGAATTCCCACCACAACCTGCGCAAACCGCGTGGTAGACAATGCCCTCAGGCGAAAAACGGCTGGTTCCCCCGTCCACATGTTCGCTGGAAATGGACCCCCCCATGTAGGTTGCATAAACCAAGGTATCTGCATCAGGACCCAGGACCATCAAATAGAAATCACTCCCGGTGGTACCGGACTGAAAGGCATTGGGCGTCACCGGAAGCCCGCTCATGGATTGAATATTGGTGTTTAAGGCTTGATTCACGTTACCCCCCCATCCACATAGATAGATTTTGCCACAACGATCCACCAAGAAAGCAGTGGGGGATAAGGTTGGTCCTGCGGTTTGAGGTACACCGTTGACGGTTGGCAAAATGAATGGAGCCGACCATACCATAGTATCCAATAAAGGACTGAATTTCTGAACATAGTGTTTGGCCCCCGCTTGAAAATACCGGGTACCAAAGCGCGGAATATTGCCCGTGGAGACACCGCTCACATAAATATTTCCCGAAAAATCCCGCTCCAACAAGAAATTCTGATCGTAAGCACTTGTTCCACAGAAGGTTTTGGAAATAACTCCGGGACTGCTAAAGGGGGGAGTCCCTGTCTTCAAGGCCATCACAAAACCGTCCGAGGAACCGTTATGGATGGGATCATAACCTCTACTTATAGCCGGGAAAAAAGTAGTTGCAGAGAATGTAGATCCTAACACAAAAACGGTGTCACCCCCACCCGCTTTCACCGAATATGCGGCATCCATGCTCCCCCCCCCGAGATAGCTTGAGAACAAAAGTTGATTGAGGTTGGGAGAAAGTTTGGCGATCAGGCCGTCCTGCGAGCCACCCAAAGCGGACTGCACGGTGCCCGTCGTCGTACTGACCGGAAAATTACTGGATTCGGTGTTGGAAGCTAGCAAAACTTCTCCGGATGAGGTCAAGGCAATTTCACCGCGGGCATCGTCTCCGTAATTGAATTGCAAGGAACTTGTGGTGTAATGTGTTCCAACTTGGTTTAATCCGTCGTTGCCCGTTCCGCCCAAAAGGGTCGAGGCCAACATTCCCCCGCTACTCGATAATCGAGTCACCAACAAATCGTAACCTCCACGCAAAAAGCTTTGGTAGGCTGCCGCTGTGGTTGGGAAATTGGTGGAGTTGGTTCTACCAAACACCAACAAGGACTGGCTGTTTTCGTCGAAGACCATGCTGGAGGGTTTCTCTTGACCCGATCCCCCGAGGTAGGTGGCGTACAATTGCTGGCCACCATTGGCCGAGAATTTGCTAATGGCTATATCATAATGGGAGAGGCCTCCGGAAGGTTGACCGGGCGCATAGGTTGCCTGAAAAGCACCCATGCTGGTTGGATAGCCTGGGCCAAAAGCAATGCCCCCCAAATACATATTTCCTGCATTATCGTAGGTTGCGGTATAACCCCAATTATCCACTTGGGAACCGCTGTAGGTAGCCCCGACCATGCGAGGATCAATCACCAAAAGCTCCCCCGCAGGGTAACTATCCAACGCATACCCCCATGTTCCGTTGCGTTTCTGCCACTTCGAGAACACAGGGGTCTTGGTTTGGGAGGCATTCTCTTGAAGAGTCCATGACACAGGCGCATCCTCGTGGAATGTCCCCAACGAACTTGCATAAACCAGTCTCCCGTCCGATGCCTTCGAAGTACGAACCCCCTCCACAACCATGCGAATACGGCTTGGGTCCGCACCTGGCCTGACATGAAATTCATACTTAAAAGTCTCACCCAACTTCAACACCCAATCGATGCCGGGATAAAAATCAGGTATACGAATTTCACGAACAGGAACAATATTGCTCCCCCAATGCCTTGGATCGTTACCGTACAGCATATTGACCGTATAGGTCAAACTGTCGGTCCATTGAAGGCCTTGGCCCGTCCACTGCGCCCCCAAAAACTTGCTTCTCCAAGCATGTCCTTCCAAATGCCTTTCCTCCCCTTTGGGGGACCCGTGGCAACCTTCCGATTGATAGGCGACCCAAACCAAAGCATCTCGCTCCACAAACAACCTGAGCCCTGGCAAATCGGCCCGAGCAATGACTTGATCCGGCCATTGTCCACGGTTGGCGACAAAGCCTTGGAAATTGGACGCGGCCCATGACACCTGCCATACGGTCATCAGCAAACATGCCAACAACCAGTGCAAGGGAAACTTAAAAGAAGGAGACTGAGGCAAGGTCAAGGAGAATTAAACGACGTCTGAACTGGGAATACACCCGATCAACAACGCACGAAGTTACATTTTAGGATACAATTCTACCCGTGGATTGTTCTCCAAAATACACCTCCACATGCTCAAATGATCCTCGGGGACCACCAAGGCCCAATCTTCTCCCCCCTGGCGGGCAATGGTTTGAAGAAGGGCTTCGCTTTGGAGGCGTACCGGGTATTGCAGATCAAAGCCACAGCATTCATTCCATAAACGCCAGCGCAGGGTGTCCACTGGCAATACTGGGATATTCCGAAACGCTTTCATCAGCGAATCCGAAGGTCGAAGTACCGAATCCATTGAGATTTCTCCTTTCAATGGGATTTCTCCTTGAGTGATTGCTGGTGAGCGCAATGTCCTAAGTTCGGGAGAAACAGAGACCTGAACCCATTGCCTTGGAGTGAGCAAGCGAACCGAAGCCATGGGGTTTTCTTCTTCGTAACGCTGGGCCAGGTATGTCAAGACCCCTCCTGCTGCAAAGAGCAGAACCAGAACGAAAGCGCGCAGGATGGAATTCACCTTTTAAAATTAGCCTTGGTGACCCTGAGCAATGCAAAAAAATCCCTTATTCCCCCTTTCCGTTCCCAAAAAAGTTTATTTTTGCCTCGCTAAAAACCAAAGATGAGGGAAATTGCATTCAGAGAGGCGCTGCGAGAAGCTCTGCGAGAAGAAATGATTCGCGACCACAGGGTTTTCCTGATGGGAGAAGAGGTTGCCGAGTATAACGGGGCCTACAAGGTCAGCCAAGGGCTTTTGGACGAATTCGGTCCCAAAAGAATCATTGACACCCCCATTGCTGAGCTCGGTTTTGCGGGCATAGGGGTCGGTGCGGCCATGAACGGCTTGCGTCCTGTTATTGAATTCATGACTTTTAATTTTTCGTTGGTAGCCATTGACCAAATTGTGAACTCTGCCGCCAAAATGCTCAACATGTCCGGGGGGCAATTCACGGTACCCATTGTTTTTCGAGGACCTTCGGGCTCAGCGGGTTCCTTGGGCGCCCAACATTCCCAGGTCTTCGAAAGTTGGTATGCCAATGTCCCAGGGCTGAAAGTCGTTTCCCCATCCAACCCCTACGATGCCAAAGGACTCCTCAAAAGCGCCATCCGCGATGAAGATCCCGTAATCTTCATGGAATCCGAACAGATGTACGGGGATAAAGGCGAAGTCCCCGAGGAAGAGTACCTCATTCCTATCGGAAAGGCCGATATCAAACGACCTGGAACCCAGGTTACCCTGGTATCGTACAACAAAATGATGAAGGTTACCCTCGCCGCTGCCGAAGCCTTGGCGCAGGAAGGTATCGATGCCGAAGTCATTGATTTGCGGAGCATCCGACCCCTGGATCACGAGACCTTGCTTCAAAGTGTCCGCAAGACCAACCGAATGGTCGTGATTGATGAAAGCTGGCCTTTCGCTTCCGTTTCCTCCGAAATAGCCTATCGAATACAGAAAGACGCCTTCGACCACCTTGATGCACCCGTGGTGCGCGTGAATGGTGCCGATGTTCCCATGTCCTATTCCATGCCGCTAGTGGCCGCCTACCTGCCTTCGGTGGACAAAGTGGTGAAAGCCGTGAAAGAGGTCATGTACCTCCGGAAATAGCCTGGAGGAAGCCACAGACCTAAGCGGATTTTACCCTTTTTTGAGGGGCTTTTTGGTTGTATTTTTAAGGTTTGAACGCAAAGGTCAAAGACCTTCGTTCCCACCAGCAACCTATCCCGAACCTCTCCATGAATTCCTCATCCAACACCCAATATTCAGCAGAAAATATACAGGTCCTCGAAGGACTTGAAGCCGTCCGCAAAAGGCCCGCCATGTACATTGGCGATATCGGTATCAAAGGCTTGCATCACCTCGTTTATGAGGTTGTGGACAATTCCATTGACGAAGCATTAGCGGGGCACTGCAATCGTATCGAAGTAAGCATTCTGGAGGGGAACCGCATTCGGGTCAAAGACAACGGCCGCGGTATCCCCACCGACATCCACCCCAAAGAAAAACGCTCCGCCTTGGAGGTGGTAATGACCGTCCTGCATGCCGGCGGGAAATTCGACAAAGACAGCTACAAAGTATCTGGTGGTCTGCACGGTGTCGGCGTATCCTGCGTCAACGCCCTGAGCGCCCATTTGCATGCCATCGTGCACCGCAATGGAACCGTTTACGAGCAGGAATACAATTGCGGAAAACCCCTGTATGCCGTCCGTGAAGCGGGTATCACCGATTACAGAGGGACTATTGTGGAATTCAAACCCGATGCTGAGATTTTCCAACATACCGAATACCATTACAGCACGTTGGCTGCCCGTCTTCGCGAATTATCGTTCCTCAACAAGGGGATTCACCTCAGCCTCACCGATGAGCGTCAAACGCTAGAGGACGGCTCCTTCCGACAAGAAGATTTTTACTCCCAAGGGGGGCTGCAGGAATTTGTCGCCTACCTGGATCAAACTCGTGAATCTCTGCTGGCCCAACCCATCTACATCGAGAACCCCAAAGGACCCGTGCCGGTGGAAGTGGCTTTGCAATACAACACATCCTTCACCGAGAACGTGCATTCCTACGTGAATAACATCAACACCCACGAAGGAGGAACCCATATTGCCGGTTTTCGACAAGCCCTAACCCGAACCCTGAAGAACTATGCCGACAAAGAAGGGATGACCAGCAAGCTTAAATTTGATATTGCAGGGGATGATTTCCGCGAAGGATTAACGGCCGTCATTTCCGTAAAGGTAGCCGAACCTCAATTCGAAGGGCAAACCAAAACCAAACTGGGGAACAACGAAGTTATGGGCGCTGTGAATTCCGCTGTTTCGGAAGCCCTATCCCATTATCTGGAGGAAAACCCCCGCGAAGCCAAGCAAATCATTGCCAAGGTCATCCTTGCTGCCACCGCAAGACATGCCGCGCGCAAGGCCAGAGAACTTGTTCAACGCAAAAATGTCCTGTCAGGCAATTCCATGCCCGGCAAGCTCGCAGACTGCTCCGAACGCGATGCCTCCCTTTGCGAGATTTTCCTGGTCGAAGGAGACTCGGCGGGTGGCACAGCAAAGCAAGGTCGTAACCGGGCCTTTCAGGCCATCCTACCCCTTCGAGGTAAGATCTTGAATGTGGAAAAAGCCATGGAACACAAGATTTACGAGAACGAAGAAATCCGTAACATCTTCACCGCATTGGGAGTTACCGTGGGAACCGAAGACGATCAAAAGGCTTTGAACATCTCCAAACTCCGTTACCACAAAATCATCATCATGACGGATGCCGATGTGGATGGGTCGCATATCACCACCCTAATTCTGACGTTCTTTTTCCGTTACATGAAGACTCTCATTGAGTCATCGCATATCTTTATTGCTACTCCTCCTTTGTATTTGGTCAAAAAGGGGAATCAACAGCGCTACGCTTGGAACGAAGAGGACCGCGTTCAAGCGGTTCAAGAAGTGGCCAAAGGTGGTTCCGAAAGCAGCGTGAACATTCAACGCTACAAGGGTTTGGGTGAAATGAACGCAGAACAGCTGTGGGATACCACCATGAACCCCGATACCCGAACCCTGCGCAAAGTCACCATCGAAAGTGCCGCCGAAGCTGACCGGGTATTCTCGATGCTTATGGGAGACGAAGTCCCACCACGCAGAGAATTCATTGAACAAAATGCTCGCTACGCCAAATTGGATATTTGATTGAACAGCCCATGCAAGCGAATGCCCCCTTGGCCGTTGAGGTTAAGCATGTCTCCAAAGCGTATGGAGAGCTTCATTTGCTTCACAATGTTTCTTTCGAAATCCGGATTGGGGAGCTTATCGCCGTTGTAGGGCCATCCGGTGCAGGCAAGAGCACCTTGTTGCATGTGTTAGGCGGTCTGCAACCGGCCAATTCCGGCGAAATTCGCTTGGGCGGTCACTTGCTTAGCGGCTTAAGCGGCAATGCACTGGCTGATTTCCGTAATCGCAAATTGGGATTTGTTTTCCAACAAGCCCTGTTGCTGCCTGAATTTACTGCCGAAGAGAATTTATTAATTCCCGCCCTTATCGCAGGCAATGACCATGAAACTGCAGTCACCAGAGCCCACGAATTAGCTGAAATTCTGGGTGTTGCAGAGCGATTGAAGCACAAACCCTCCACCCTCTCTGGGGGAGAACAACAGCGATTTGCCGTGGCAAGGGCCTTGATGAACCGTCCTGATTTGATCCTAGCCGACGAGCCCTCGGGTAATTTGGACCAAAATCAGGCCCGCGATTTGCATCAATTGTTCGGTGAGCTCAGCTCCAAATTTCAACAAACCTTGTTGGTGGTGACCCATAACCCTGGGCTGGCCGCCAAAGCCGATCGCGTGTTTCGCCTGCAGGGAGGTACCTTGGGTGAAATCTCTTTATCTGATTTGCAGCATGAACCGCCCAATCCCTGAACCCCGGAAAATTCTTCGCCACTATTGGGGATACGAAGCATTCAGGCCAGGGCAAGAAGAGATCATCAAATCGGTTCTTCAGGGAAGGGATACCCTGGCATTGCTTGCCACAGGCGGTGGTAAATCATTGTGTTACCAAATTCCAGCCCTGGCCCTGGGAGGACTGTGCATCGTGGTCACTCCCCTTGTTGCCTTGATGAAAGATCAAGTCCGTGCCCTGCACCGCCTTGGCATCTCGGCAGAGGCCTTGATCTCCGGACTCACTCGAGAGGAATCCGAGGAGATCCTTGGCAAGGCCGATACGGGTCAATTGCAATTTCTGTACCTCTCTCCAGAACGCCTTGACAATCAAGATTTTCTCACCCGTTGCAGACCCTGGAACCTAACCTTGCTGGCGGTCGATGAGGCGCACTGCATTGCCCAGTGGGGGCATGATTTCCGTCCTGAATATCAGCGCATTGGTGAATTCAAAGCTAGCCTATCCGCTCCAAATCCTCCCAACAACAAAGGTCTTACCACCCTAGCCCTTACAGCCTCCGCAACCCCTGCAGTTTGCGACGAAATATGTGAGCGATTGGGGATGTACAGGCCTGTGGTTTTCAGGCAAACTTTTGCAAGGCCAAGGCTGCATTATTCTTGGCCACAAACCCATTCCAAA